>MDSV01201574.1_pt1 | contig 19282 bp, 45 predicted proteins | sample 810851 | NCBI WGS metagenome assembly MDSV01 (sample SAMN05326640, study PRJNA326480) | marine metagenome | isolation source: seawater | place: Atlantic Ocean: North East | collected 2012 | reverse complement strand
GATGAGTTGGGGGCTCTCCGTACCACACATCGGACACATTGTCCTTGCTCTGTATGTCATTTTTATATAAATCCCCTAATAGTTTTCCTGTACTGTAAGCACTAGATATATGTCCGATAACTGTTACTGCAGTACAACTACATAGTAACAAACTTATTAAGCATATGGCAATAATATTCATCATTTCTTCTGTTTCCCTCGAGCAAATGTTCTTACGTTAGTGGGTTTTCCACCAGGATTACCTGCGGCTCGTTTTCGTTTAACGGCACTCCTGATTTGTGATTGTGTCATTCTATTAGCAGTTGCTCTTGGAACACATTTTGGATATTTTCTTTTTTTATCTTTAGCGAGTTTACTTCTGCCACAGGCTTGAAACTTTCCATTTTTTTTAGGCGCACCAATGTCCACCCAATCTCCCTTTGGACCTTTACCAAACCATGCTGATAACCCTCCGCTTTTATGTCCTGGCATCTAACTTCTTATATCCCCATCTATTATCGGATAAATCCCATACACGTTTACATTCAGTTGGTATCACTATATTAAATTGATTAAATCTTATTATATTTTTTGTTAGTTGCATTACCCCATCCTATACTTTCCGCCACGAGACTTGTAGGTTCTAACAAGCCAACCATTAGCATAAGCTGATGGATATACTTTGAACTTTCTCTTAGCCTCTGCTTTGACTCTAGCATATAGTGCTTTATTAGTTGGAACTGGTTTCTTTTTACTCATTTTTTCCTCTTTTTAGTTGTTCTTTTTGTAACAACTTTTTTTGGTTTAGGTGCAGGGTTTAATAAAAGTTTACGAAGTACCTGTGACTGTTTCAAGTGTATTTTTGAACCAGACTCCAAAGCATCAGCTATTTCTTTAATAACTTTTTTGTTATGCATCACTTTCTCCTCTGTTTTGTTATTTTTTTCTGCTGGTTAATAAACTTTCTATAAACACTAGCAGGACCTGCTTTGCCCATCTCTCTTGCTCTTTGTTCCATTGCTATGGCGGCTTGAGTTTTATGTGCATGGCTTTTGCCACTTCTTTTTATTTTGTTGACACTTGCTGTAGCGTCTTTGACTGTTGCAAACTTTAACCCTTTAATAGTACCTTTTGGGTTTTCATCTGTATACAAGTCACTATGTTTTTTTGAACCTGCTGGTTGACCTTTTTTACGAGGTATTCTTGGATTTTTTACCATCTGTATATTTTACCTCTTTAACAGTTTCTCCATCATTATGAGAAATTACAACCTCACTTGACCAAGCAACAACTGGGCTTTTATATTCTCCCACTCTGTGTCTTGGAAACTTACTAGCATGAAGCTCAGTAGGATTCTTCTTATAGTGCATAAGCTGTCCTAATTTCTCAACTTTTTTAGCTAGTTTAAATATTGAGGTCATATTCTTCTAAACTTTCTATCACAATAACCACAAGAGACTACTTCTCCCTCAGGCACAGTAATATATTGAACAGGGTGACCATTGTCACACATAACTGTTTCTTCTTTGACTAAAATAATGTCTTCTTTCATATTTAATACCTCTGTAATTGCTCGATGGATGTGTTCGTAACCCATTATTTTCTTTTTAATACTTGATTTTTAAAAGGTGTTTTCATGGCACACCACTCATCAGGATTCATATGAGATGGTCTTGTACCTGCAGGATAACTAACCATTCTACCCAAAGGTGTGTAAAAAACACAAGGCTCTGCCTTAGGTCTACGTTTTACACTTGTAGACATTTGCTTCCACTTCCTGACACCCTTAGATGATTTAACTGATTTTATAACTGCCATAATATATATTTTATAAATAATTTAATCTGAAGTCAAGCACTATCTTAGTATATTGGCTACTTTTACAAGACCGTCTTTACTCATTTTTTCTATGTCAACTTTGTTAAATCCATAGTTTCCTTGTAGCACTAATTCTAATACTTCTTCTTTTAAATGTCTTGTTCCATCAATAGTAGGTCGTCTACTACTTTCTTTTATATGTTGATAAGATAAAATTATTAGTAGTAAAGCGAGTGGGTCGAAGCAAAAAATGATAATTAAAATAACAATCACCACTGCGTTTTCAAGACTGTCATCAGCACCAATTAGTTTAGCTATATAATTCAGTGGTCCTAGCTTAGCTTCAATACTAGCAACGCTTTGTTTAGATGTCAGTATGTTGTTTTGTAATTCTTCTATTTTGTTATTTTCAACATCTATTTTATTTTGTATGACATCAACTCTCTCTTGTGTATAATCAATTCCTTTTGAAACTGCACCGAGTTCTGTATACTTACCCATAGCTTCATTTAACGAGGTAAGTTGTGTCCTATAAATTTTAACCCTGTCTTTATGAAACGATATTTGTTCTTTATAGTTTTTTACTTTTTCTTCAACTTGTGAGATAGGAAACTCTTGTGCACTGTGTCCTTTTGCAAGAAGTCCAAATATTCCTAAACTTGTAACAAACATTAAACCAACTAGTATTAAAACTAAAGGTAATTTTATATAATACTTGAAGGTATGCCAATTTTGATGAGTCCATACTGCAGCAACTACTTTACCTAATTCAAGAGCCGCTCCCATGATTGCAACAGGCCAAAAAGCTGCATAAAATATCTCCGTAAGTCCAATTATAGAAAAATAACCTGCTACAATGCTAATGAAAGCAGCAATAGCAAGAGTGACATAAGCAAGATAGAGTAGAGAAGGTGACGTGGAAGTATACGTGAACTTCTGAGGTGGTGACTCAACACTTGCGGGTTCAGCTTTCTCGGGTTCTTCAGGTCTTCTATTTCCAAATAGTCTTTCTCTGATTTGTTTTTTAACATTACTCATCTCCATATGTTGTTTAAATTTTGTCATTAAGGTTACTACAACTAACTAAAAGCGATATTAACGCACCTGCAAAAAACGCAAGAAAGTAAGCTATCCCAACGGATTCTGTGCTATCGGCTTCTTCAAAACTTTCTTTATTTTCTTTGTTGCGTTTCTCATCTTCTGCATCTAATTTTTTTGCTTTTTCTTCGTTATCCATATTTTTTTGTAATTATCTGTTCACCAGAATAATTCTCCTCATCTTTAATATACTCATAAAACTTCATAACTGCCACTTCTTTGTTCTTAGCTTCTACATCAAAGTCGGCATACTCTAGCATTGGCACGTGATTAGACATCAAATCTTCATCCCAATATAACTCTGAATGAGCGTTTGGCTTCATCCAGTAGTCTTGTAGTTCTGGTGGGAATGATTGGGATTTGTGAAACAACGGTCGCACACCTTTCCAAGTTTTGACTGCTTCTTTGAAAAATACATCATTTGCAGTAATATGCCGCACGTCTCGCACTTTGCGATTGACGGTTTTTTCTGCGACCTTAACTTTCTCAGTTTCAACCATTCGGTGGCAAGCATAGTGGTGAGTGTCAAGCGTGCACCTGATAGGGACTCTTTTTGCAAGTTCAAGTGTGTGTTCGATGTCATATCCATTGGGCTTATCTTCGTTTTCAACGGATAAACACTTTTGTGCGTAGTCGGATAAGTGTTGAAAATTTGTTGCGAACCTTTTAATACCATCTATATGTTTACCTCCATAAAGTCCTTGTAAATGTATGTTAACACTAAAATCTTCTGGTGGAAGACCTAGCATATCACCTAACAAAGCATGATATTCTAAGTCTTCAATACTTCTCTTAACTACATCTGGGTTAGTGCTGGCAAGCACTGTATACTGTCCAGGATGAACAGATAGTCTTACTTTATGTTTTTTCGCTGCATCACCAGCTTTTTTCATTAACTCTCGTAGTACATCATCAATTTCATCATACCAAGGAGTTACCTCAGGCCAAGTATAAACTGGAAACATATTTGTGCTAATTCTAAATGACCTAACATTTATCGGTTGATTAGCAAAATACTCCGTAATAAGTTTGTATAACTTATCTGCGTTTCCTAAGGCTCTGTTTAATACTTTATCTTTACCACCCTCTTTTAGAGCATAAGTTCTTGTACAAGTATTAAAATTATATTTTTTTGCTAGTGTTGGAGTAAAAAACTGGCAGCATGTAGACAACCGCCAGTCAGTTTGGTTTTTTTCATTGAAGTATTCCATAGTATAAATTATAACAGAATACTAAGTATGTGTGAAGAAGTATGTGAAATTACTTCCTGTTCATGTACGCAGTAAATCCCATGTATGCGCCAACCACAGATGCTTGACCAATATAGAATAAACCAAGTAAATCAGCTAAAGCTTTTACTCTAGTATCTGGTACGATGGGTAAAAATAAAAACACAGTAAAAAACAACATCGAAAACATAGCAACCCAAGCCATTCGTTTTTGGGCTTCGCTTTTTTCTTCAAGCCTTTCAGCTTCCATCATTTCTTTTTCCATTGCTAGTTCTTTATCAGTAACCACCCCATCACCATCTGTGTCGTAGTGTGAGTATTTAGAACCAGGCTCTAATTTTTTAGGACCCATTACTCTTCTTTTTTCCAGACAGTCCACCCGCCATAGATAATAGCAGCATAAGCTGCGATGGTTAGTATTGGTCCAGCCAAGCAAAGAACTGCTACACCAAGAGCAATCATAGCGATGCCGTCCATTGATGTTCTTTCTTTAATTCTTTCTTTAATCCATTCTTTCATTTAATTCTCCTTGTTGTTTTCTATGTTTATTCCAAGCATACCAACCAAACAATCTTAGTGCAAAATAAGCAAGATAGTTTAAAAAATAGAAACCATTAACTTCAATGTTAATATCTCTGAAAAGTTTATCAGCTGACTTTTGTCCGTATGTGTGTAATGTAACATTATCAGCATCAGAAACTGGTTTCAAACCATTGTATTTATAAGCATAATCATGTACTAACCCACCTATAAGTAACACTCCTACTGGAGATAAAAAGGTAGCTAAAAATTTAGGCACGCTTGCTCCATCAAATGTAAAACCTTTTGGTATTACATAGCCGACACCTTTAACTTCGAAGAAAAAGTCTTCAACAATCTCCCAGCGTCTAACCCCTAATAACCACATAAAAATTGCAGACCAAAACCCTTTTCCTTGTGTTGGGATTTTGATTGGTTTCATGTGGGGGTATTCTTTATATTTAAAATTAACTCTTTTTTTAATTATTTGTTTTCTATCTACAATGTTTATTATCCAACCAATGATTATTAGTGCAATCACGACTGTCCACTGCCAGAATTGTTCTGCTAGTGCTATTATGTATTCCATCTATTATTCCTTTTCATTTATAGTAACTTTCCTAACCATTTAAGTCCGTATAATATAACTACAGCAGATAGCACACCTGTAATACCTTGTCCTATCCACCCTAAAGTTGCGAAAGCAATCAATAGTGCATAAAATACATAGGTCTTCCAATTCCACACATAGTAGAACCATCCATGTTCTTCTTTTGTTGGTCCAAAGTCTAATTTAGGTTTTTTATTTACCATATTTATTCCTTAAACTTTGGTAACTTAGGTAATCTTACACCTCTTCTAATTTTACCGTCTGCTCGTGCTTTAATATATCTATATATGTCGTTGATGTGTGGTGCGACATTTGGATTCATACCAAATGCTGGCATAACATTTCCTGATTGTGCCCCCTCAGCCTCGCCTCTACCATTTGCGAGCACTTCAAAAAAATCATAGTAATCTAAACCATTTTGAAGTGATTGCATTAGATTAGGTGCCCATGAGCCACCCATTGCATCAGGGCCGTGGCAAACATGGCACTCTGCGTGATACGCTCTCCAACCTTTGTAGGTTGCAAAATCCATCCACCCATATTCTTCTCTTACTAAACTTTTGTCTTCTCTGCATTCATCTAATTGTTTATCAGTTACAATGTCTACAGGCATCTCTTTACAATAAATTTGTATAAGATTCAAAGGTTTATTAGTAGAAGGGTCAATCCTATCACCTTTACCATATGTCATATAATAAGTAGGATTGTCTTCATCATCAAGTTGTGGCTCTACTGCACTAGGCCTTTCAATACCATTTAAACTTGTAGAGAATAAAATAATAAATAAAAATAAAAATAGCCTCATACAATACCTAACCCTTTAAGCACCATAAATGTTATACCACCAATTAAGACCACTCCAAGCATGGTCAACGCTATGGCAATCATTTCTTCCTCTTGTTCTTTTTTCTTATACACTAATTCTCGTCTACGTTTCCTAATCTCTGCTTGCATGTGTAATATTTCATCCCATGCTTTAGGGCCGTATGCAAGATTTATCCACGTTTTTAATTCTTGTGTCATCTGTTCAGCCTTTTTCTTAGCTGCAAATGCTTCCATAGCTTCTTCTTCGATACTACTACCAGTAAATATCTTTTGAAACAATCTTGGTTTTTTCTTTGATTTGTATTCAATATCATTGACTGCGCCCATATACTTGCCAAGATTACCAAGTACAGAATTTAAATCTCTACCAGCCGCAACGCTTTTTGATACTAAATTAAAAGCTGATGTTGCAATTGCAATTGATGTTGTAATCGGTTCCATACGTCATCCTTATTTGTCCCACGCTGTCGCCTCTTTATAATAAATAATTATATCCTGTTGTTGCATAATAAATCTTTTTATTTCTTGCATGTTTAGTGCTAGCACTTCAAAGTTTTTGGGTGATATAGCATAAAATACATATGCATCATTTTTTTGTGCTTTCTTGACTTCTGCAAGAAATTCGTCAATATTATCAATAGTTACTACATCAAAGTTTAGCAACTCTAGTTTAACAGGTCTTGGGTCAGCGGGTTGTATTATTTTCTTTTCGACTGGGGTAGAAAATACCTCTAGTGATTTTATACTTCCACAACTAGTAAGTAGAATACTACTTAGTAGGAGGAGTAGGCTTAGCTTCAGGCTTTGGCGCACTTGTTATATTCTCCAATTCGTCAAAAAGTTGTTTTGTGCCATCATTAATGAGTGTTTCCATATATTCAGGCTTAGCACGAGAACGTTCTTCCATATCGTGCCTTCTTAGTTTGTTAGACAGGTTTCTATAACCTGCTTCAGCCTCCTGTGCTTTTACACTAAGGCTAGTGATTAATTCACTTTGTTTGTCAAAGTTTTCTTCTAGCGAAACAATAGTAGCTTTCTGGCTTTGAACAGCTGTTTCAAGTTTCGCATTATTTTCAACTAAAGTAGCAATTTTCTTTTGTGAATCTTTATAATAAAGAAAAAAGCCACCAGCCATTACGACAACAACGACAAGCATCGCTGCCATTCCTTTAAATCCAAACATTAGATTACTCCTTTTATATTATGTTATCTAAATTTTTCCTTTTTGTCCAATATACTATTTTGATTTTTGTTAGATAACCACAGTGTGTGTAATATGTAAAACCATAGTCCGTTAATAGCAGGCTCTATCAGTGCCACTAATCCTGCCTCAAAAAAAGATGCACCTGTAACCCAATATACTACACACATCGCAATTAAAACATGTCCAAGAGTATAAATAAGGGTTAAGACAATACTACTCTTCATTTTTACAAAACTGTTTGAAAAGTATGTATGGTTCACCAACAGGTGGAATGATTGGAATAGCGGCTGCAGTTAAATCCAAAGGTTGCTTACCTACATATCTCCATTCACATACATCATACATTTTTTCATTTAGGTTTTTTACAGTATAAAATGTGCTATTAGCGTGTGTCCATAACGACCACACACCAATTATGGGTGCTAATATTGTTGTTAACATTTAAATTCCATCCTTTGCGCTTGTGTCGGCTTTTCTCATTCTTTCAACCAGTCTGGCTGCTCTGTTAGGAACTTGTGTAAACCATTTACTAGCAATCATCTCTGAAGCTGCCATTCTATAGTCAGCCACTTCTACTGCTGCTTTCATTTTTTTAAACTTAGATAGTCTAGGAAGTCCTAAGTTAAACATCATGTTAACTATTATATGCTGAACTTCTTCAGGTAGTATCTCAAAACCTGTGTATAATTTTCTACAATCATCTATTGCATTTTCTAAATCTGTAGCAAACAATGTATTAGCCCTGTCGCTACTAATTTTATAGCCCTCTGGCTTGTTAAATTCTTCATCTTTTTCAGTAATTAAATGACCACATCCAACTGTTGGATATCCTAGGTGGTCTTTATAAACGTGTAAAACCATTCCCTCATCGGCAACGATTTCTTTTTGTAATATATGTCTGTTCACAATCACTCCTTTCTATATTGTTATTATTTGTAAGTCTATTAATATTTCGATGAAGTGTATAAACACCTCAATCATCATTAGTAACAGTATTATTTTTAGTAATTTGTTTGAGTTCATAATATCCTCAAATCAAACGACACTGCAACCCTAGAGGCGTCACTCAAGTTTGGTTCTGTCCAATGAGTTAAAAAACTAGGGAAAATTAATATATCTCCTTCTAAAACATCTGGGGAGTAAATCTGTGTTACTCCGCTTTTGATATCGTTCCAAGGCAATAAAAATTGTGTTGAAGGGTGGTCACATTCTTTTACAAGGTATAATATACCACTTAAACCGACAGGTCCATGATTGTGTGGTACATGAAAATCATTAGTATTATATCTAACAGTCCACAGGTCTTTAAGTTCAAAACTTATTTCACTTTTTTTAGAAAATTCTGCGAATTGCTTTGATACTATAGAATCAAAAACTTTATGATATGTTCTTTTATGGTGTCTGTCGCATTGAAATGAGTTTTGATTTTTATATTCTAATAACTCCTCTTCAATAGCTAAAATCAGGTCGTGCTTTTTGCCTTCAAACCAGCCATCTACACTTGATTTAAAAAACGGAAATCCAATCACTTCATACCTTTTTTATGTTTTTGAGAAGCTGGTGGGTTCTTTTTTGAACCGCTTGGGCCTGACCATAACATCTTATTGGCCCACCATGCTGCACTCATTTTTCCTTTGGCAATGTTTTTTCCGTGTCTTGCTTTAAAACTCTTACGGGCTTCAGGACTATAATTATGCCCCATACTACTGTCGCCATAGTGGATAAGTTTAATCTTATCGCCCTCTTTAGCCAAGACCATACCTTTTTTACCTGCACGATTACTCCTTTTAGGCTTATTAAATCCGTCAAATGTAGTACCTCTGTACTTGATTTTTCCACTTGGTAATCTGTCAACGCCTGGATATTTACTCATACTTGTTCCTAATCTCTTGCACTATTCTCCACTGAGCATTTGTTAGTTGTGGTTGCTTAATTTGTGCCTTTATACATCCCATAATAAATCTTTTATCGGCATCAGTCAAAGGTTTTTTATCTAACTCTTGTCTAAGCGCTCTTTTAATTCTTCTTGTTTCTACCACATTAACCTCTTATCAAAATAGTGAAAATATCCTCCAAGCATATATCTATCCTTATCATCTGGACAAACCTGTCCTCTGTGAGTGTGTGTAAAATATGCAGGGAACATTACTAATTTTCCTTTGTCACTTTTTATAACCTGTTCATTAAAAAACTGTGTTCCACAGTCGTGGTCTGATAGATATATCTGAAAGTTTAAAACTCTGTAGGGGTGTTGCAGACAGTTCTCACTGTGCCACTTGTGAAAGTAGCTTCCTGGTTTCCAATGTTTAAACAGTAGCTCTTCTAATCTCCATGCGTGAGGAGTCCATCCTGCCTCTGGAAAAGCATCCACATATAGTCTTATAGCTTTTGCTTCTTTTGATTTTATAATCCAATCAACATTATCTGCACAATTCATAATACAATACTGATAACCAGTATGTTCATATGCTTTATCGTCAACAGTTTGTGTTTTATACTTATCTAGTATTCTATCACATTCTTCTGTTGATAAAAAATCATGAATTTGAAGAACATGGTTCATTGCATATCATAGTTTGCATTGATTAAAATTCTGCATTGGTTTAGGCTTGGAGAGTGCCCTGCGTGTAGTTGTCTGCCATTAAAACCAACTAATCTGTTTGCAACAGGTGAAACTATTTTATCAAAGGTATAATCGTCTGATAGTTCTGTTTCATTATATATGTTGGTTGGTCCATCAGTATCATTCAAATAGTATATGGCAGTAAAGTGGTCGCCAATATAATCTTGATGAGGTTCATGAGCATAAGCATCTGGATTATACATTGTCATATCAATCCTGGCTCTACGCAAATCTCCAACACCAAATCTGTCTTTTATTGCATATAATAAAGGCATAAACAACCAATTGTGTACTGTTCCTGCTTCATCCTGTATCCAGTAGTTAAAACCAAAGTCTGCTGGTTTAGCTGCTTCAATATTATTAATAGAACTTTGAAAATAATAAGGAAGTGTATTGCTAGTTACAACATCATATAGTTTTTTATAATATGTTTGGGGTAAGAAGTTATCTACAACAGTGGTCATTCGTTTATACTGTCTGAACGCATTTCCATGCGATGTTTTTGGACGATGTCCAATACTTCTATAAACTCATCGTGTTTGTTTTCTTCGTCAACTCGACTAGAATTTTTAATCGTGTTGGCAACTCTGCGCAACTGCGTTGCGCTCACATTGAACTCTGTTTTGAGTTCTTTTAGTGTATGGTTGATTGCATCTCTACAAGCATCCATTTCTATTAAGCAATCTACAACTCTGTTGATTCCTGCTTGTAATTTTTTGTGGTCACTCATTTTTCCTCTCTTTCTGTTGTTAAATCTTTACCACCTACTACTTTGAACCCTAGTCTAACCTTTTCAGGAATTTTACGAATCACCTTGTCTTCAATCAAATCTTCCAAAGCCTCTTGGTACAATTTTTTTGCAAGAGCGATAGTATCCTCTTTAGTAGCACCACGCTTCCATTTTGTGCTCATCAGTTTCTGCAAAACCAGATTGTAAGCAGACACAATATTGGCACCTCCAATCATATGACTTCCTTCATAATCACCCTCAGTTCTAGGATGACACAATTCATAGAGAACAGATTCAATATATTCATCAGTATCTTCATCATAGATGTCAACTGGCAAACCTACGAGCACACCTTTAACAAGGCGTTTTGTTTCTGATATCGTTAAAACATTGTTCATAATCTAGTCATAAAATTAGCAGATATTTGTCCGTTATGCAACATCAAAATTAATTTGTTTGGAGTGAGCTATTCTAGTGTTTTGCATTTTCTAGGTTGTAGTCCATTCCAAAACACTTTCTCATCATACCACTTATGACCTTTTATAGTTTCAAACCAAGTGTTTATTTCTTCAGCTTGTTTTGCATATTGGTCTAGTGATTTGTGTACATCTTTGGTTAGTGTTGCACTGTCAATTGCTTCATCCATCCAAGTTACAGTGATTGCCCCATCATATCGGGAAGCTGACTTTGCTTCTCTTAGCAGTTTATCAAAATCCCACACATCATAGGCTGGGAGCTTGCTATAATCCAGTTTTCGTGCCATTCTTCTTCTCCTGTAAAAGGTTATACTCGTGCATGATATCAATAATCATTTTGCCTGCAATAAATTCGCCTTTTGTTTCTAATAAGTGTGCATACATATCTAGCACCAACTGGGCTGGCTCCACATTTTTGCTCAGGCTTGTAAAGTAGTTAATCGCTTCATTTAATCTAGGTCTTTTCATTTTTATATTATACCTCATTGTTTAATGTTTGGCAAGCAAATTTACAATTCACTTCCACATTTTTGTTGACATAGTGTTGGTTTTAATGTAGTATGGTAACATGGCATACGCAAGTGAAACATATGTAAGGCAAGAAGTAAAAGCGCTTCACAACAGTTTGCATGACTTGGCAAATGACCTTGTTGGCGACATCAGGCACTTACATAACGAAATAGAAGAACTCAGAGAACAAGTAAATGTTCTACAGTCAGAGGTTGAAAGGCTATCTAGTGGCTCGTAAAATTATTGCAATCGCTGATTCATCAAATCCAACAATTATAGATTACATGAAATTTCAGTTACAGTCAATTAAAAACACGCTTCCTTCGGTAAGCATTGAACTAGTGGATGAAACTGATTCTAGACTGGAAAGATATGTACACACAGACAATCGTGCAAAGCTACCCATGCTCATGGCATTTAAAGGAGATGTGTTTACTTCCGTTAAGTTTGGTAAACGAGATACTGACCAAGTAATTGGTTGGTGTAAAGAACTCGGTATCGAATGAAGGTTGTAGTCCGACAAAACGACCCCGTCAAAGCCTTAAAAGTCCTTAATAAAAAACTTCACAACGAAGGCATTATTCGCACATATAAAGACAAACAGTCATTTACTAGCAACAGTGAAAAGAAAAAAGCTGCTCGTAAAGCTGCACGAGTGCGCTGGTTGAAAAAAGAAGCAAAGATTAAAAAGAAGTTGAAAAGATTAGATACTTTTATTCCACGAAGCAATAGATACAAGAAAAATTCAAATAACTCTGGAAAGCCTGTCAATCGTGTGATAAGATATAAGAATGATAAAAGTACACAAAGGAAAGTTCGTTAAAAGAGATGGGAAAATTCGACATATGGTTTTTGCTCGTATTGATGATTTGCCTTCCACTTTTGTGGCTAGCAAAATTGTTGGTGCAGGTCAGGAACAACAATACCCTGATGGCATGGAACTCGTTTGGGACATGGAAGCAGATAATTTTAGGGTGTTCAATTGGAATACTACTAGGGATGATGTGCATACATTTGAACTTGACGATAGCTTATTTAATTAGTATAATATAATTGCTTTGATGAAACAAGTCACTGTTTAGCAGGACGCGGGGGCAGTACCCGCCACCTCCACCATTATACACACAGAGGGGGTGAACTAGGGTCGACTGGAAATAAGTCTTGGGGAGAAGCACAACAATAGATGCTAACGATAACGAAGCATTCTCACTGGCTGCATAGCTGGTAGGGGTTTGGTGCACCTGGCAACAGAACGCACCTTTTTTAGAGGGGAACAATGAAATATATAGTTGGTAGAGGCGGACTAGCATGTGAGTTTGAAACCTATTTTGGACCGCCAGAAAAGTATCTTGAAATACACGAAGTGTTTCCAGGTATGAAATATGATTACAGAATTTACAACGACAGATTTGAAACCTATGATGAGGGGTTAGAGTATCACCCAGCCGATGATGATACCTTTTTATTTGCGACAGGCAGTAAAAAGATAAAAAAGATTTGGTTTACAGCACTTACCAGATGGTTTCCTGCAACTGTTGACCACTTTCCTAACAAAATAGCAAACAGCGTACAGTTACCACCTAATTGTGATTGGGGTATCGGTAACGTTATCGCTCATGCACATATCACTGGTGACAATAAATTTGGAAATTTTAATTTTGTAAACAATAACTCGTTTATAGCACACAATGTAACTATGGGAGACTATAACTTTTTTGGTCCTGCTGTGCAGGTGTGTGGTAAGTGTAGTTTTGGTAATGACAACTGGATAGGTGTGGGAACAAATTTTTATGAAGCAATCAAAGTAGGAAACAATAATACAATCGCTGGTGGCTGTTTAATCAGAGAACCTGTGTGTGATAATAACTTTATCAACCATTCAAATGGTCACCCAAAATTAGTTAAACGAAACAAGGGGCACTATGCTAATACTGACAAAAAGGATTAAAATACCATTACCACATGAGTACAGAGTTCATTCGTATTTAAAAGGGATTCCACTGCAACAGTATGAGGGATGGAACATTACTAGAAAAGGTAATTCACCACATATAAATTTTAAATTAGGTAAAACTACAAATGTAGGTATATTTGCACTTAAATTAAAAACAGTGTGGGATGATTTGACTAGGCTAGAACCTAACCTTAAAAAATTTCATCCAGACCTTACAAAATGTTGGGTAATCAGAATGTTAAAAAACGGAGGAATTTTTACTCACATTGATTATAAAAGAGACAGAGCATTAATGATTCCTATAGGTCCTAACAAAGGTGAGATTCATTATCACCTGCATTGGAAATGGAAACCTTTTTATACATATCAATACAAAGGACCAACTCTTACAAGAACAAATGTCACACACTCAGTTAAAAATACAACTGGCGATGACCGTTATGTAATACAAATAATACGTAAAACTTATGAAGATACTTTTTAGGTCAAATGAAAGTGCTTTAAGTGCTGGTAGTTTACAAGGAACAAACGAAAACAAACCAAGGTGGAACGGTAAATTTAAACACGAAATATTGAGAAAGTGTTTTCTTAGTTTACAGCCAGATTTAACTGATGATGATGAAATAATTATTGTTAATGACAGAACCACAGATGAAACTCTTAAGTGGTTCAAAGAGGTGGCAAAATGCAGTATATATGTAAAAGATGTTCCGCCGATTGATGCTTGTCCTCCCTGGGCAAAACACCCTTTTCCTGACTTACACCCAGTTAATATAAATTGTTGTCTACCGATGATGGAGTTTTTATTACAAGTTTGTGAACAAAACCCTGAAGAAATCATTTATGTGTGTGAAGATGACTATCTGCATGTTCCTGGTGCACTCACTGCTATGAAAAACACAATGAGTAGGTTTGACGGTTTTTATCTTCCATATGATTATCCAGATAGATATACAATTGACACTTCTAGAAACTGTGAATTAGTTTATTTACCAGCGGGTCACTATAGAACTGTGCCTAGTAGTACACTTACAATGGCAACCTTTGGTAAAACTTTTATGAGATTTAAAATGGAATTGTTAAGAGCTGGCGTATTTGCAGATGACACTTGGACTTGGAAGGCATTTAAACTTGCTGGCTCACTGTGTCCTATACCTGGTCATGCAACACACCTTCAAGAGGGACTAACATCCCCTGGTAGAAATTGGGAAGAAATATGGAACGCTATCCCTGGCTAACAAAAAAACAAATAAATTATGATTATTTAGTTGAGGCATTGTCCAACTCAACGCGTACTAATCAGTTTAGTAACTTTGGTCCTGCGAATAATCTCTTAGAAAACATAGCGAGAAAAAAATTAAAAATAAGTGACGATTATGACATTATTGCTTGTTCTAGTGGTACTGGTGCACTTCATGCGATTATACACACATTTCAAACAATAAAAGAAACTCACCTTAGAACAGCTAATCAAGCATTTACTTTCCCATCAAATGGGCAAGGGCCTTGTCAGGGAAGTATTTTTGTTGATTTTGATAATGAGTTTAATTTTGACTTAGCAGATAAACATTTAGAACACGCTAATATTATCATTGTAACCAATGTTTTCGGGCATTTACAAAATTTAACCAAAATGGTTAATTATGCAAAAACTAATAATAAGTTTTTGGTATTTGATAATGCCGCAACTCCATATAGTTTTTACGAAGGAACGAACTCTTGTAATATACCTGACGCATCGTTTATTAGTTTACATCATACAAAACCTATTGGATTCGGTGAAGGAGGTTTAGCGATAGTTAAAAAAGAGTATTCAGATGTTTTGCGAAATGTTATTAATTTTGGTTGGAAAGAGGGACAGTTTAATGAGAGAGGTGGCAACTATAAAATGAGTGATATAAGTGCCGCAGCAATAATACAATACTGGCGACAGTTTGATATAGAACAGATGATGAAAACACATTTAGATAACTATTACGATTTATTATATAAAATAAAAAAGAAAGTAAATGTTATTCAATATCAAAACTATGGTGAAATGGATGCGTTTTTACCTGCGTGCTTACCTGTTCTGTTTACTGAGGAAATGAATATATCAGAAGTAATTGAAACAAAAAAATATTATAAACCGCTAGTCAATTTACCAAACTCAAATGTTATATATGATAGAATCATTTGTTTTCCAATACACGAAAGGATTAAAGATATATGAAAATAGCAGTTGTTACAGGATGTTTAGGTTTTTTTGGAGTTAATTTAACAAGAAGATTACTTAATGATGGATGGAAAGTATATGGGATAGATAAGGAGGGGTATGTCTCACATCAACCACTAGTTCATCCTAATTTTACATTTAAAAAAGCTAGAATAGAAAACCTTTCATTTTTACCAGAGTGTGATGTAGTTTTTAATTTAGCAGCTGAAAGTCATGTTGATAATGGAAATAGAGATTGCAAAGAGTTTGTAGATTCAAATGTTCATGGTGTCAGAAACTTACTTGAGTTGTTAAATTCAAGAATACTTACAAGTGTTGATAAACCTTTGTTTATACAATTTTCTACAGATGAAGTATATGGTGATAGAGAAGAAGGATATTTTAATGAGGAAAGCCCTCTTGACCCAAGTAACCCATATGCAGCTACAAAAGCAGCAGCTGACCTGTTAATTAAAAGCTGGGCTAGAACACACGGATTAGATTATATTATAGTTAGACCTTCAAACAATTATGGAGAATATCAATACCCTGAAAAACTTATTCCCATTGCAGTTAAAAGATTAATGAGAGGTAAAAAAATTAAACTTCATGACGGGGGAACTCCAATCAGAACATGGACACATATTCAAGATACGATTGATGCAGTTATGTTATTAGTTGAAAAGGGAGAACCAAGTAATATTTATAATATAAGTTCAGAGTATGAACAGACGAACCTTGAAACAACTAAGAAAATAATATCGTCTTACTTTTTAGGGACTATAACCCGTACGGTGGAAAGTTGGATGGACCACATCGATACGAATTACAAAAGACCTGGACAAGATGTAAGATATGCGCTACACTGTAACTATCTTAAACAATATGGATGGCAACCAAAAAGAGCATTTGATAAAGAGATAGTTCCATTGGTTAAACATTTTAAACAGAATTTTAGGTGGTAATGAAGGTTTTTATAACAGGAATCGGCGGACTGCTGGGAAGTAATCTAGCTAGATTTTGTATAAACAAAGGTGAAGAAGTTGTTGGTGTAGATAATTTTATAGGGGGTATTCAAAGTAATGTGCCTGAAAAAGCTAAACTGTACAACTTTGACATAAGAGATTTAGACCCATTAAAAAAAGCTATGAAAGGCGCAGATATCGTTTTTCATGCGGCAGCATTACCTTATGAAGGACTTAGCGTATTTAGTCCAAAGGTAACTGTAGATAGTATAATCACTAATACATTGAGCGTGGCTAGTGCTTGTATTCATCACGATATTAAATTATTAGTTAACTGTTCATCAATGGCGAGGTATGGTAAAATCAATACGCCACCTTTTGATGAATCCATGCCTTGCGTGCCAGTTGACCCATATGGGTTAGCTAAACTACAAGCTGAACAGCAACTTAAATTATTACATGATTTACATGGTTTAAAGTATGTAACTGTAGTTCCTCACAACGTTATTGGGATTGGACAGAGATACAACGACCCTTTTAGAAATGTAGCAGCAATAATGATTAATCGTGTGTTACAAGGTAAGAAGATTATAATATATGGAGATGGAAGTCAAAAAAGAAGTTTTAGTAATGTATTGGATTGTGTAAAAGCAGTTTATAGATTAATGCAGACTAATCGTGATGTAACAGGAGAAGTTTACAATATTGGTCCAGATGATAATGAAATATCTATTAAAGACTTAGCCTACAAAATAGGTCATATTGCAAATGTTTACCCTAGTTTAGAGTATTTTCCTGATAGACCAGCAGAAGTAAAAAACGCATTTTGTTCTAGTACAAAAATTGCTCAAGATTTCAGTTACAAAGCAGTTATTCCACTAGAAGAAACACTAACACAAATGATTGATTGGATAAGACCCAGAACAAAACCTTTTGAATATCACTTACCGATTGAGTATGTAAAAGAAAACACACCAAAAACTTGGACAGAAAGGCTAATATAATGAGTAAAGATAGAATATGTGTTTGGTTAATAATAGCATTGATTAGTTTTTTTGCACTAACAGGCTGCACCGTACACATTAAATTTGAAAATGAAGTAGAAATGTTTGAGGATAAGAAAAAGAAATGAGTGCGAAAATAATATGCCCTTATGTGGATGAACGAGAAATATTAAAAACAAGGTCTGATTTCTGGAATCTTGATGTTCATTATGAGCAGGATTATGGTGCTATTGGTAGTGATTTAATGTATCAAAAAATGTGGAATAGGTTTCCTGATGATGACATTATTATTATTCATGCTGATATGTCACCTTTACAAGATGACCCAGACAACACTTGGTATGAAAAACTATGTGATGTAGCTAAGAACAATAAAAAAGCTGGTATGATTGGTTGTATCTTGTTATATCCAGCAAAAGACAAACAAGAAAATTTTTATATACAAAACGCTGGTGGTAAATTTGATGACAAAACAGGCAACCCAACTCATATTGGAAGTGGTATAGATATTGATACTCAAGGAGTTTGGGGTAAACCAGTGCCAGACCAAGGACAGTTTGAAGAAATTAGAGAAGTTGCTTGGAATACTTTTGGTGGATTATATATTAAAAGAGAAGTAATAAACAAAATTGGTGATTTTTCGCCTGAATTTGAATGGACATATAACAGAGATGTTGATTACTGTTTACAAGCTCGAGAAGCAGGTTTTACAATACTTCAAGTACCAATAAAATTAATTCATCATGAAAGCCGAGATAACAAAAAGATTAAAGCGAGAGACCCGTTGAAGCTAGAAGCTGAAATGAGAAACTTAGAAACATTAAAACAAAAATGGGAAAACACTAAATGGTACAGGAACATATGATTAGAAGAAAACTGATTAACGCATTTTTAGCCCATGCTGATGGGCATATTAAAAAGCATGTTGCAAATGTTGAAGTGCTTCTTGCCAGTCCTGTTGGGATTGGAGAGCACGGAGATATTATTAGCGAAATTGAAAAAGAGCTACATGAGGTAGCTAAATATGAAGATTTAGTAGAAGTAATGTTGAAATATATTGTAGGTGCTGATGGAACGTAGATTTATTAAAATGGAAGAGTTTGTCGGCAAGATAAACAATGTTAGACATAAAACAAACGGCGCAGTGTTAGTTTTATTTGCCTTAATCTGGGCTTTAACAATGTTTATTATACTGTTTCCCTTAATAGGAATAGTAATATTATTCACAGTTTTGTTGTACATGGCATTTTTTCCATTTATCAAACTAGAGGAATATATCAAACAGAGGAGACAAAAAGATGAGTAAAATATCAACAGCAGCTTTTCAAGCTGCTATGGAAGTAGCACAATCAACACAGGTTTCGAAACTAAGAGAGCCTGAGTTTAAATTATATGGTAAAAGCTCAAAGAAAATGAGAGCACTTATGAATTTATTAGGTTCAAAGGCTCAAGCATATATTGAATTTGGTGTAGGATATGGTAGCACATTACTTGCAACCATGTGCCATAATAAACACTTAAAAGCGACAGCAATAGAGAATTAT
>MDSV01094887.1_pt1 | contig 19285 bp, 19 predicted proteins | sample 810851 | NCBI WGS metagenome assembly MDSV01 (sample SAMN05326640, study PRJNA326480) | marine metagenome | isolation source: seawater | place: Atlantic Ocean: North East | collected 2012 | reverse complement strand
TAAAAAGGATATTTAAAAAAGGTGTCAACTACAAGAAAGCAGGAACTATAGTAATGGGTTTAGATTCATCAAATAACCATCAACTAAATTTATTTGAAAATGAAAATCCAAAACATAAATATCTAATGAAGACTATAGATTTTATTCAGAAAAAAGAAGGTCAAAGTAAAATTAAACTTGCTTCTCAAGATCTAAAAAAAAGGTGGAAAATGAAGCAAGAAAAATTAAGTCCTAATTACACTTGCAAAGTAGATGAAATTATCAAGGTAAAATGAAAATAAATAAACTCAGATTTTTAAAACCAAAAAAGGGTGATTCATTAGGTCAATGGTTAATTGAACAAGGTATTTCAGCTGGTTTTCCTTCACCTGCTGATGATTTTAAAGAAATTCGAATAAGTCTAGATAAAGAACTTGTAAAAAATTCAGAATCTACATTTTACGCAAGAGTTAGCGGAGATTCAATGGTAGAGGCAGGATTAGATGATGGCGATTTATTAGTGATAGACAGATCATTGTATCCAGAGAGTGGTAAGATAGCAGTTTGTTTAGTTGATGGAGAATTTACGGTAAAAAGAATAAAAAAAGAGCGAAATAAACTCTATTTAATTCCAGAAAATAAAAAATATAAACCAATTGAGCTTAAGGAAGAGAATGAATTAACAATATGGGGAATTGTTCAGTATGTGATTAAAAAAGTTTAAAATTTACGAACAGGCAAATCTTTAAATAACTTTTGATATACTTTACTGTTAGGAAAAAGAATAATCCAAGCTGTGATAAAAATTATGATAAAGTCTAAAAACAAGGACTTATTTTTTTGATACCACATTTCTAATTCTGCTTTGTGAGGAGATATAACTCTTCTATAAAAATCAAAAGGATTTTCATTTTTAACAGATGATATAATTGATTCTTCATCTCTAAAAACTATAGAACCAATCCCCGTTATACCTGGCTTAATTTTATATATCTTAGATTGAATATTTTCTGAATACATTGAAAATGTTTTTTGAACTAAAGGTCTTGGCCCAACAATACTAATATCGCCTTTTATTACATTAATTATTTGAGGTAATTCGTTAATTTTTGTTTTTCTTAAAAACTTCCCAAATGACGTCACTCTGTAGTCATTTTTCAGAGTAATACTACCAGTACCCATATTAATTGAATCTTTTAACATAGTCGCAAATTTTATTATGTAAAAAGGTTTATTTCTAAGACCTATTCTTTTCTGAAAATAGAAGATTTCACCCTCAGCACTAAGTTTTAACATTATTATAACTATAATAAAAATAGGAGACAATAAAATTATTGATGATAAGCTAATAATAAGGTCTAGCAGCCTTTTGCTGAATAAATATATCATTACATTTTAGAATCTAAATTTTTTTCTTTTTCAATATGATTGAAATTGGGTATTAACTTGTTAATTACATCAACAACATCTTTTTTTGTTGAATTAAAATTTTTAAAAACATTCTCAAAATCATTTTTTAATTCATCAAAATTAATTTCAACATGCTTATTATTTATGATGCCTAAGGATGAGAAAACATCTAAATTGTAATTATCATCATCAGAATAAAACTCTTCAAATTCTTTTTCTCCAGAGGTATCAGTTTTAAATAAGAGAATTGGATATTGATTTGGTTTCTTTTTTTTAAACTTTTTAGCTTTTTCTTCAGAATCAAAAATAATAGGTTCAAATCCTTTACTTACTAGAAAATTTATAGCTATATCCTTAAAATATATTTGATGATTATGAAAATTAAGTTTTGGAAAAAATATATTTCCAGAATCTCCTAAAAATGTTGCAAGTAAACATATTTTTCCAGATTGTTCTTCAGAAACAAAAAACCTTCTAATATCTTCAGGACATGATAATGGCTGATTTTTTTTTAATCTATTTATAAATCCATCTAATAAACTTCCATTTGAGTATGAAACATTAGCAAATCGTGCAGTTGAAACCCTAAAAATATCTTTATGAGAAATAATTAATTTTTCCATAATTAATTTTGAAGCTCCCATAATATTAACTGGATTGGTTGCTTTGTCAGTTGAAACGCTAAATAAGAAATTAGGTGGGTTTTTCACGCATAAGCTTAAAAGCTTCATTGCTCCAAATACATTATTTTTTATAAGAGCCTCAACGGAGATTATATCTTTTTCTGATCTAACATGTTTTAAAGCAGAAAAATTTGAGATAATATCAAAACTGTTTTGGTTAAACAACTTTTCAAAAGTCTCACTTAGTAAGTTAATAGGATAGGTTAAATATTCAGGATTATAATCTAGATAATCTGAACTTCTTAAATCTCTTGTTAGCTCTGTCAGTCCATTTTCATTATGATCAACTACAAAAATAGATTTTGGTTTAAAAAACAAAATTTGTTTTATATAATTAGAACCAATAGTTCCAGCACCCCCAATCACCAATATTTTTTTATCTTTTATACAATTAGATAAAAAATTAAAATTTGTTTTAATATCTAAATCAAAAAAATCAGCTGATACGGATGATTTATACTTAATAAAATTTTCCATATTGATTAATCTTTTTTCTTAAAATTAGGATCAGATAATAATGAGCTATTAACCAAATTATCATAAAGTACTTTATGAAACTTAACCCTTAATATAGCTTTCTTTTTTGATAAGAAAAAAAGTAAAAACAAATTACATATAATCTTAACAAAGCATAAAGGAAAATTAATTCTAATAGACTTGTTTGTGTTAATTAATCTAGGAATTTCTTTTGACTTATAGATCTTGTCATCAACTATATTATAAGTTTTTCTATTTACATTATTATTAATTAAGTAATCTATAACTTTTAATAGATTTGAAATATGACAAAAGCTGTGTAGTTGATTTCCCCCTCCAAAAATTATATAAAAAAATTTATTATAAAAAATTCTCTTCTTTATGTCTATCATAAAATCTTTTGAAAAAATTGGCGCGCATCTTAGAATAATCTTATTAGGAATCTTATTATTAATATAATTTTCAGACATCATTTTGGATTGTGAATAAAAATCTAAGGGGTTTATAATCGTTTTTTCGTTTAATATTTTATTTGTTAGGATAGAATCTCCATATACACCAATGGTACTAAAAAAAATTAACTTTGAATTTTTACCTATTAAATCAACTAAATTTTTTGTAGCATTAAAATTTGACTCAAAAATTTCTTCTTTAGAAAACTTATTAAAGTTATGTGCAATCCCAGCAGTATGAATAATTATATCAAATTTTAGATTTTTTAGTTTAATCTCTAATTGATTTTTAAATCTTAAATCACATTTTATAAATTTATTTATACAATAATTATTTGATAAGTCTAAACCTGTAATTTCATACTTATTAATTAAATGATTATAAATTTTTCTCCCTAAATTTCCTGCAACTCCTGTTATTAAAATCTTTTTCATAAAATATCACAAATCCTTTTGAAATTGATTTTATTATTTTGAAGATTAATGATTAGTTTTTTTAATCTTCTTAAATTATTTTTTCTATTATATTGAAATCTTATTTTATTTAAAAAACTTAAGTTGCTTATATCAACTTTTGTCGAGTTTAGCTCAAAAGGGTGAATGTAAAAAATAAAATTATTTTTTTTGCGCAAATAATTTCTTATTAAAAAATTTGATATAAATAATGGCAAAAATCTAAAATAGCCACCTCCAGAAATTGGTAATTTAGAACCATTAAATAGTTCATAAGTCGGAACTTCAAATTCTTTAAAATTATTTTTTTTAAAAATCAAATCGTCAAAGACCTTAAACCCATTTAAATTTAATTTATTATATAATTGGTGAGATTCAAAATTTATATAACTGGAGTCATAAATAAAATCTAAATCAGTAAGCAATTCAAGTTTTTCATCTGATAAACTAAAACATGGAGATCTATATCCTAAAACTTTTTTTCCAATTATGTCTTCTAAGATGTTTTTTGCAAATTTTAAATCAGAAATAAATTTATTATTGGGTTTATTATAATCCAATTTATGATCTAATCCATGGCAAGCTATCTCATGACCTCTAGCATCTATATTTTTTATAATTTCTGGATATTTTGATGCTAGCTCAGCAACAACAAATACTGTTATTTTAATATCTCTTAAATCTAAAAAATCAAAAAAATCGTTTAATTTAAAAATAAAAACATCTTTCTTGTCATGATAATTTATATTATCAAAGTATTCAAGATGATACCACTCCTCTAAGTCTAATGTTAAGAAAAAATTTTTCATTAGTATACCCTATCAGCTATTATTGAACCAAACTTATTAGCTATACTATATGGAATTTTTTTATAAAAAAAACTAAATAAAGATTTTAAAACTTTGAGATTATAAAATCTATTAGAGTTAAGTTGTAAAATATCAATGTATTCATCAGACCATTGCTTCTTGAATTTCAACTGCGACGAATTATAATCCGATCTTCCGAAGGAAAATAAGGAAATATTATTAAAAATTGAATATTTGATCATCTCCCAATACAAAAACATATTTGATGATAAATAATTAAATCTTCTAGTCGAAGCTGCTAAAATTACTTCAATCTGGTTTTTGTTAATTAAACATAATGAACATGCTATATTTATATTTTTATGTTTTACTAAAAAAATTACAGCATCGTTTTTAAATGTGTTCATATAATCCAAAAAAAGAGACTTTGAATATGAGGGTGAACCTAATGCGTGCATATGTTTCGAATATACTAAGTAAAATTGATCAATTAATTCAATTCCGCCGTATTTAATTTTTAATTCATTTTTAATAGATCTTTTTATTTGACTTCTAAGTTTTGACTTAAAAAAAGAAAGCTGATCATCAATTGTATTTTTTAGTTGTAAATAAACTGATACTTTATAATTGTTATTGAAAGTAGAATTGTATGAGAAAGCACGTATATAGTAATTTTTAAATTTTTTATTAAAAAGAATTCTTAAATCTACAATTGTATTATTTTCAGGTGGGTTCAAAAGTTGAAGTCCATAAGAAAAATAAGGCAAGGAAAAATAAAAATCTTTTTTTCTAGCTATTGGAAGAAATCCAACTAAAATATTTGAATTTTTTAATATAAAAAAAGATACGGTAAAGTTACGCTTTTCTAAAAATATGTCAAGATCTTTGTTGTAAGAAACTGGATTTTTATCAAAATCATCAATTTGATCAAAAAATATTTTTTTTGTAACATTTACTAACTCCATCAAATTGAATTTATTTCATTATATAATTTTTTAAAAGTTTTATTTTTTGAAAAAAATTTCAAATAATATTTACTAGCGTTAAAACCCATTTTTTTTAAATCTGATTTTTTAATTGACTTCATTTTAATAATATATTTTGAAAACAACTCATAATCACCAGAATTTACACAATAGCCACATTCTGAATCATCTATTATTTTTGCGGCTTCTCCATCAATCATACCTAAGATTGGCTTTTTAAAAGCCATGTATGATTGTAATTTAGCAGGAATGGTTTTGGTGTAAGCTGAACCTTTTGTCAGAGTAATTACCATAGCATCTGCCTTACTGTAAAATTTAGGCATTAAGTTTAAGGGCTGAGAGCCGTACAATATTACATTTTTTTTGAATTTATATTGCTTAACTTTTAGCTTTAACCAATTAAACATTCTTCCATCTCCAACAATTAACCAACGTATCATTTTATCAGAACTTACTGTTTCTTTTATAGCGTTAAATAGATTTTCAATATCCTGACCTTCTCCTATGTTTCCAGCAAACATTATATTGAAATATTTATTTGATTTATTTTCTGTAATTTTTTTTAAGAAAATATCTTCCGCCCAGTTAGGAAAAAGAATGATGTTCTTTTTATAACCCATTAAATTTGCATGTTTTTTAAAACTATGAGAACTGACAAGTAGAACATCGATATTCTTATAGATAAATTTTACTATTTTATTTAAAATATAACTAACAATTTTTTTTAAGATTGAAGAACTTATGTAATGTGTAACTGCCTCAGGCCATAAATCAAGGTTCCAAAATATTATTTTAATTTTTTGAATTCTCTTTATAAGAATTGCAGGTATCGCAATAAATATAGGAGATACATGATGCACAAAAATAAGATCAAATTTTTTAGTAATTGAAATATAAAAAGAATAGATTGTAAGAAAAATCAGGTATGATATATAATTTAATGCTAGTCTAAATTTTGAACCATTTCCCCTTGGTAACTGTGGAACACGTATAATATTTACATTATTTAATTTTTCAATATTTTTTTTTAAAAAACCATATCCACTATAAAATTTTCCACCTGGATAATTTGGAATACCAGTTAAAACGGTTACATCATTTCCTTTTACAGCTAAATCAAAAGCTATATCATTAATCTTAAAATTTTCAGGGTAAAAATAATTAGTAATAATTATTATTTTCTTTTTTTCCAAACGTTTTGATTTACGTAATCAGTATAAGATAAAATTATTCTTGGAATTTTTTCAGAAACATTTTCATATAAATAATCATCAACAATATTCAAAGTTCTTTTACTTCCTGTTTTTTGATTGGATAATATATTTATAGCTTGTTCAATTCTATTAATATTTAAGCCTACCATCATTACAGAAGCCTCTTCCATTGCTTCAGGTCTCTCATGAGCTTCTCTAATGTTTAAAGCTCTAAAATTTAAAATAGAAGATTCCTCCGAAATTGTTCCACTGTCCGAGAGTACAACTTTGGCGTTCATTTGTAAACAATTATAATCAATAAAACCTAATGGTTTTTTGAAAATAATATTTTCATTAAAAACTACTTTAGTTGAATTAATTTTTTTTCTCGTACGAGGGTGAGTAGATACAATTATTGGAATTTCATAAGTCTTAGATAAATGATTTAAAAGATTTACAATCTGTGAAAAATTATGTGAGGATATATTTTCTTCTCTATGTGCTGAAATTAGAAAATATTTACCCTTTTTGAGATTAAGTTGGGTAAGGATTTTAGAGTTTTTTATTTTATCTAAATTATAATCCAAAACTTCCTTCATAGGACTCCCGGTTTTAATTATGGATTGAGGTGAAATTCCCTCTCGAATTAGATATTCTCTTGAAATATCACTGTATGTCAAATTTATATCCGAAATGTGATCAACAATTTTTCTATTTGTTTCCTCAGGAACTCTTAAATCAAAACATCTATTACCAGCTTCCATATGGAAAATAGGAATTTGTCTTTTTTTTGCAGCTATAGCGCATAAACATGAGTTGGTATCACCCAAAACCAGAAGGGCATCAGGTTTCTCTTTTTCAAAAACGGGATCAATATTAATTAGAATTCTTCCAGCAGTTTGTGTACCGTTTTTCTCAGCAGCATCAAGGAAATAATCAGGTTTTTTTAAATCTAAATCTTTAAAAAATACCTCATTTAGTTCATAATCATAATTTTGACCAGTATGAACAACAATATGATCAAAAATTTCAATTGAGTTAATTTTATTTAAAATTCTAGATAGTCTAATTATTTCAGGTCTAGTTCCAATAACTGTAAGCAGCTTAAATTTTTTCATTTTATTTTTTTTCAACTAGTTCGTGATACGTATCAGGGTTTCGATCATCATAATATTCATTTATCCAAAATAATGTGACTAAATCATTATTTCCAATATTTTTTATATTGTGAGTTGACCAAACCGGAATATCAACATATGATGGCTTGCTGCCATCTAATAAATATTTTTTAACAGTATTATGATTTACCCTTCTCAAATTAATTTCAGCCTTACCTCTAATAACCATAAATCTTTCAATTTTCCTCGTATGGAAGTGCTCACCTCTAATTACCCCTTTATTTGTTAAGGAATATGAAAATTGCCCCTCACTATTTGATTTAACAACTTCAGAGAATGAACCTCTTTCATCATTATATGTGTTAAATTTTCTAGGGAAAAAATCATCTTTTAGATATGAAAAGAATGTTATGAACAAATTTTTATCAAACTCATTGTGAAGGTTTGGTAAAATATTATTATCAATATAATCTTTTTTAATTTTTTTAAGCTTAAATAATAAGTCTGACACAAATATTTTTTTGTCAAATTTTATTTTTAATTCTTTAGTGTATTTTCTATAATTAAATTTTTTTGTTAATATATCATCAATCTTTTTTACTAGATTTTGTATATAAATTAGTTCAATATTGTTATCAACAATTATAGATGGATTATCATTATTAATTAATTGATGAGAAAATGTAGATACAACAGAATTATAGTTTGGTTTACAGTATGGTCCAAAAACATTGGGTATTATCAAATTAGTAAAGTATTTTGAATTTGCCTCAGCCCAATTAGACAATAGTACTTTTGATTTTAATTTTGATTTTCCATATGGATTATCTTTTGACTCTTGAGTTGACGAAGAAAAAATAACATGGTTGACTTTAGAATTTTTTTCTAACGCTTCAATTAGTTTTTGTGTTAAATCTATATTTGTATCAAGAATAACTTTACTATCATTGTGCCTATTTAGTCCTGCTAAGTGAATAATAGTGTCACACTTACTAACTTTCTTAAAAATTTCATTGTTTAAAAAATCATCTTTAAAAATTTCTACAAAATTTATCTTACTTATTTTTGAAAAGTAATTAATTAGGTGAGAGCCTATAAAACCATTTGATCCAGTTATTCCAACTAACATTATTTTATTTAATATCTTCTTTAATAAAATCTAATTTTAATAGCAAGTTCTTCATTCCCTCAACATCAAGTCTTTCAGTGTTGTGTGAATGATAATCTTCAGCAACGGAATTTTTAACATTTCCCTGATCATAAAACTTATTGTAGTTAAGATCTCTGTTGTCAGATGGTATTCTGTAAAAATATTTTAAATCTTCTGCTTTTGCCATTTCTTCTCTGTTAACGAGAGTTTCATAAATTTTTTCACCATGCCTTGTTCCAATATATTTTATTTTAGATTTTGATGAATATAATTCAATCAGTGCTTGGGCTAAAACGTCAATGGTTGCTGCTGGTGCTTTATGCACAAAAATATCGCCTGAATTACCATTTTCAAATGCAAACATAACTAGATCAACAGCATCTTCTAGAGTCATCATAAACCTTGTCATATTTGGATCTGTAATTGTTATGGGTTTTTTATTTTTAATAGCATCAACAAATAATGGAATTACGGACCCTCTAGATCCCATAACATTTCCATATCTAGTACCACAAAAAACAATATTTGCATTAGTTAAATTTCTTGCTTTGGCAATCATGACTTTTTCTAACATAGCTTTAGTCATTCCCATAACATTAATTGGATAAACAGCCTTGTCAGTGCTAAGAACAATAACTTTTGATACATTATTTTCTTCTGCTGCATTAAGAACATTATTTGTGCCATAAATATTTGTTTTAACAGCTTCCATTGGAAAAAACTCACATGAGGGAACCTGCTTTAAAGCAGCTGCATGAAAAATATAGTCGACTCCTTTTGTTACTCTTTTTACACTTTCATAATCTCTGACATCACCAATGTAAAACTTTACTTTTTCAGATTTTATTCTTTTTCTTAAATCATCTTGTTTCTTCTCGTCTCTACTAAAAATCCTAATTTCATATAGATCTGACATGACAAACTTTTTAAGGACAGCATTACCAAAAGATCCTGTACCTCCCGTTATTAAAAGAGTTTTATTTTTAAACATATTAATTTTTATTTATTTGTTGAGCGCATATTTCCAAATATTTAATCGCTCTTTGACTTGAACTAGGAAATGTTTTTACACGTTTTTTACCTAATTCTACCAAAGAATTATACCTGTTAGAATCAGAGTATAAATTTATAATTTTTTTAGAAATATCCTTTGGGTCCAAGGGATTAAAATATTCAGCTGAAGATTCACACAAATCTCTTGAAAATGATAAATCTGAAGTAAGGATTGGCTTATTCATTTTCATAGCCTCAAGATATGAAGCAGAAAAAGTTTCAAGTAAAGTAGGAAGAAATACTACATCACAATGAAAATATAATTCAGGGCAATTATCTATATCTTGAGGGCCCAAATTAATAATCCTGTTATTTTTTTTAAATTTCTTTAAAAAAACACTTTGCTTAATTGTGAGATAAAACTTTATATCATATTTTTCTGGGATAACGTTTATTAAATCATTAATAATTTCCAAATTCTTATGATTATAGTAAGAGGATATAGTTATTAACTTGAATGAGTTATTTTTAAATATCGAAGGTGTTTTTTCATGAGATATTTTTTTATTAAAAACTGAATTATACGTATTAGATACTACGCTAATATTTGAAGAATTAATATTTAAATAATTACTAAACTTTTTTTTAGCATCTTCAGTTTCTAAAATAAAATGCGATGATTCTTTTTTTAGTCTATATACTTTATATTTATTTAATAATTTTCTTTTAATTCTTGACAAAAAATTTAATCTTGAATATACGATAGAATCTGGGTTATAAACCCAGCCATCAGCATAGCCACATATGTGTTTTGATTTTGGAATCCAATATGAAGGTCCGAATAATGTAAAAACAATATCAGGATTAAAATCACTCTCAATTCTATTAAGTTCACTCAAAATTTTAATACGATTTATGACTTTAGCTGGGGAGGAATTAATAATTGAAAATATAAAATTATCATTAAAGGTGCTTTTATCAATACTTTTTATATTAGATTTATTAGCACAAACTAAATATTTATTTGTTGAACTAATTTTTTTTAGCTCATTAAGGAAGCTATGAGCAACCTGGATCGATCCACCCATAACTAAATTAGAAATATTCACAAATATTTTCATCTTATAAATAATAAAAATTATTTATTAAAATTGTCAACATAAATAAAAGAATCTAAGTTGAAAAAATTTGAGCAATATCCTAAAAATTTAATTTTATAAATTAAACAAAATTGTATTAAATTATTAATCAAAATAAACATATAAGTATCTTTAAAAAATTTAATTTTATTTTTACCATTAGTATTGATTTGTTTGTTAATTCCTCTTAATTTGAATAATTCCTGTTTTCTAAATTTATCGTCGATTCCTGATTTGGAAACAGAACCAGCATGAAATCTGTAATAGATTAAAAATTTTTTAATTAAAATAAAACTTCCTAAATCAAATATTCTTAAATAAAGATCATAATCTTCAACTGCAATCAAATTTTTATCTTCGGAAAAACCACCAATTTTTTTTAAAACTTCAGATTTAATGAGCGTAGAGGATAAAACTATTGGATTATAAATTAATAAAGATTTATAATCCAATTTAGTCCTGTTATATAAAAATCCATAATTCTTTGAAAAAAAATTTGTATCAGTTCCAAAGTTTAAAGCTAAACTTGAAACTAATATTACATCAAAACTTTGAAACACTTTAATTTGGTCTAATAATTTATTATTATCCCAATAATCATCATCATCACAAAATGCTATATATTTTCCTAAAGACTTTTTAATACCAAAATTTCTGTTTACTGCAATTATTCCATTATTATTATTTTGAAATGATTTGATTCTTGAATCATTAAAAGATTTAATGAAATTTATAAAGTCGTAATTTGAAAAATTATCAATTATCAAAAGTTCAAATTGAGAAAAGGTTTGGTTTAAAATAGACTCAATAGTAGTTTTTAACATATCTTTTCTATTAAATGTTGTCACAATTATAGAAACGATTGGAAAATTATTTTTTTGAGTCATTAATTTTTTTCAAAATAATTAAATATTTCATTGATTCCATCGTTAATGCTTAAATTAAGTTTAAAACCTAAATTTCTGATTTTTTTATTGGAAATTTTATATTTTTTTTGGGATTTATTATCTGTTTTTAAAGAATTATTTTTTCCTATTTCAATATCAATGGATTTTGAATATCTTTTTTTATAAGCAGCTTTAATTATTTGAGCAATCTCTAATATTGACAAAACTTCTCCAGAGGAAATATTATAAGTATTAATATCAGATTTTTGAAGATTATCATCAAATAAATATTCTAAAGATTTTAAAATATCATGATAGTGAATAAAATCTCTTAAAGGTGTCCCATCAGATTTTAAAACAATTTTTTTATTGTAATAAGCTTCCTTGCATAACTCATTTATTACCAACCACCAACAATCACAATCTTTAAAAACAGGGCTTCCATAACTATTTGACAATCTAACATTGATGCAATTGATTGAAGAAATTTGATTATAATAATTATTTATGTTTTCTGCCATTAGATGAGTTAATGCATATTGATTTTGAGGTTGAGGTTGAGTATCTTCATTAATTATTTTAAAATCAAGTTTACCATAAACCTGAACAGTTGAAAAATAGATAAATTTCTTTATGGAATTTTTATTATTAAATCTATTAAGTAATTCCCAAACTGGAAGAACATTAATTGAATTAACTAAAGATGGATTTTTCTTTGAATCATAATGATTTAGGGAAACAAGATAAATAACCGAATCAAAGAATTCTGAGGTTAGTTCATCAATAACCGAACTAGATCTTATATCCCCAACTATTACTTTTTTCATAGCAGAACACCATTTTTTATCCTTTGGCAAATTAGGAAAGCAAAGTGCAGTTATACTTTTTCCCTTTTTTGCTAATTGATATGAAATTCTAGACCCTAGATAACCAGATGCTCCAACTATTAAAATATTGTTCATTAAGAATTCCAGTTAAATTTAAAAGCATCTATCCTTTCTCTGACAATTTCATTTGGATCATGATTAAGATTTGCCAAGTTAAGAAGAAGATTTAAATCTTTTCCAATTCCTTTAAAACTTACCCAAACATTAGGTGGAACAGTCAACCTGTAATAATTTTTTTTAGACAATGTGACATCCAAAAAATTTTTATAAGAATTACTGTTTTGTCTTTCATCGTATAAAACAAACCTGATTTCACCAACAGGTACAATTAAATTTAAAGTCATTTTTAAATGCTTTTTCCATGGTTTAATTTGATTATAATTTATTGTTGAAAAATAGGCTTCATTGAAACCAGAAAAACCAGGATCCGAACTTTTCATTCCATGAAAAACATTTCCTAAAGGATTCTCAATAATTTTAAGAGGAGAGATTATAACTCCGTCCAGTAAGTTTAATTTGTCCACTTTAAATTTTTGGATTTTGCAATCTCTTGGTATTCGCTAATCTGTTCAAAAGTGTACTCAAGCATATTAATTTTTGAATTATAATAATTATTGTACCATTTCCCAGTAAACTCAATAAGTTTGTCGTATTCAAGAGTTGGTTGCCATTTTAAATAAAAATATGATTTGTCAATATTTAATTTTAACAAACTGGCCTCATGAAATTTAGAAATTGAATCAGGTATAAAGTAAGGTTCATTTTTTAAATTCCAATATAAACTTAAATCCTCTATTAAATCTTTTACAGATTTTGTATAATCGGATTTTGGACCAAAATTAAAACTTTCTCCATTTAATTTAATATTTGAAAATAAATGTTCTGCACAAGATAAATAACCACTAAGAGGCTCTAAAACATGTTGCCAAGGTCTAGTTGCATCGGGACTTCTGATTTCTACACTTTCATTATTTGCCCAAGCTTTAGAGCAATCAGGAACTATTCTGTAATCAGCCCAATCTCCTCCTCCAATAACATTTCCGGCTCTTACAGAAACAATTCTCACATTAGATTTATCTGTGTTTTTAAAATAAGAATGATAATATGATTTGAAAATTAATTCAGCTGCACCTTTTGAACCACTATAAATATCTTTTCCTCCTAATGAATCAGTTTCTTTATATCCCCATATCCATTCTACATTGTCATAACATTTATCACTTGTAATTATAAGAGCAGAACATTTATGATTGATTACTCTTAAAGCCTCTAAAACATTTGTAGTTCCAATTACATTCGATGTAATTGTTTCATGTGGCTCCAAATATGATGTGACAACAAGTGGCTGAGCAGCCATATGAAATAAAAAATCAGGTTTAACATCTCGAATTATTTTTTCTATTTTTTCGTAATTTCTTACATCTTCATTAAAATGACTTATTTTATTTGAGAGATTCAATATTTCAAACATTGAAGGGTTTGTTGGTACATTGTTCGAAATTCCATAAACTTTTGCACCTAACTCCAAAAGCCATGAACTCAACCATGATCCTTTGAACCCTGTATTTCCTGTAATTAAAACTTTTTTATTTTTATATACGTTTTTAAACATTAATTACCATTTTATCCAAGGAGCTTTTCCCTGCTTTATTAATTTATCAAGAAAATCTCTTTCTCTAACATTATCCATACATTGCCAAAACCCGCTATGTTTATATGCTTTTAGTTGTTTATTTTTAACAATTTCCTGAAGAGGACCAAATTCAAAATCACAATTCTCATTTTCTGTTAAATATTCCATCATTTTTTTATTTAAAACAAAAAAACCTCCATTTATAAAACCTGTATGCATTTGCGATTTTTCATCAAAATTTTTAACATCGTCATTTTCGATAATCATCTCTCCAAATCTAGATGGTGGTCTTACAGCACTTACGCTTGCTAATTTACCATGTTGATTATGAAATTTAACAAGTTTATCTAAGTCTATGTTACTAACACCATCCCCATATGTTAGATGAAAATTTTCAGATTTTATATATTTTTCTATTCTTTTTATTCTACCACCTTTAAGAGTTTCTAATCCAGTATCAATAAATGTTATTTCCCAATTACTTTCATCACCGGATTTATGAAAGACAGGGGGAGTTTCAGGGGATAAATTTAAAGTAAAATCACTATTTGTTGTTTTGTAGTTATAGAAATACTTTTTAATGTAATCTTGTTTGTAACCTAAAGCTAAAATAAAACGATTGTATCCAAATAAACTATAGTACTTCATAATATGCCATAATATAGGTTTTCCACCAATCTCAACCATGGGTTTTGGTTTAAGAATAGTTTCTTCGCTTAATCTAGTTCCTTTTCCACCACATAAAATAACTACATCCATATTTATTTATTTTAAGTTCATAAATTTAATAATCTTTCTAAAGCATCCTTAGATTTTTTTTTATAAAATTAGAAGGTTTTAAATGTTTGCATTAATTCTTCTTCAGAAAAAGATAAAAAATACTCATATGTTTTTTTTAAACCATCAAGTCTTGATGTTTTAGGTTTCCAATCAAGAATTTTATTAGCTAATGTAATATCTGGTTTGCGTCTTTTAGGATCATCTTCGGGTAGCTTAAAAAATTTAATTTTTGAAGATGAATTAGTTAGATTAATTATTTCATTTGCAAAATCAATTAATGATATTTCATCAGGGTTTCCCAAATTTACAGGAAAATTAAAATCAGTGTTTAATAATTTGTCAATTCCTAAAACAAGATCATCAATATAACAAAAAGATCTTGTTTGATTTCCATCTCCAAAAACAGTTAAATCTCTATTTGTTAAAGCTTGACTAAAAAAAGTTGATACTGCTCTACCATCATTTATACGCATTCTGGGACCATAGGTATTAAAAATTCTTACAATTCTAGTTTGTAAATTAAATTTGTTATTGTATGCCATAGTTATTGCTTCCAAATATCTTTTAGCCTCATCATAAGCGCTCCTTTTCCCAATAGGATTTACATTTCCCCAGTAATCCTCTGTTTGTGGATGAATCAAAGGGTCTCCATAAACCTCACTGGTTGATGCAAGTAATATTTTTGCGCCTTTATCCATAGCCAATTCTAAACAATTTTGTGAACCTTTAGAACCAACTTCTAAAGTTTTAATTGGTATTTTCAAATAGTCAATTGGACTTGCAGGAGATGCAAAATTTAAAATAAAATGAATTTCATCTTTTACTATTATATTTTTTGTAATATCATGATTAATGAATTCAAAATTAGTCTCTGACTTAAGACTATTTAAATTATTAATATCTCCAGTTAATAAATTATCTAAACCAAAGACCTTAAAGCCCTTATTAACATAATATTCACACAAATGTGACCCAATAAATCCAGCAGCACCTGTAATTAAAATTGTTTTATTCATTTAATTTATCTGCCAATTGATACATATTTAAAACCGTTAATTGACATAATTTTTGGATCAAAAATATTTCTTCCGTCAAAAATAGTCTTAGATTTGAGCTTTGTATAAACTTTTTGGATATTAATATTTTTAAACTCATCCCATTCAGTACAAATAATTAGAGCATCTATTTTATCTAACATTTCATAAGGCTCATTTGTATATGATATTTTGTTTCCCAAAATTTTTTGAACCACTGAAGACGCTACTGGATCATAGGCAGTTATTTCAGATTTTAATTCAAGTAAATTTTTTATAATTTCTATAGAGGGTGCTTCCCTAATATCGTCAGTTTCAGGTTTGAAAGCCAAACCCCAAATCCCAAAGTGTTTACCATTAATATCATTATTAAAGAACTTTTGGATTTTAGAAATTATATGTACTTTTTGTAATTCATTAATTTTTTCAACCGATTTGAGAATTTTAAAATCATAGTTAATATTATTGCTGAAACTAATTAATGCTTTAACATCCTTTGGCAAACAACTTCCACCATAACCTATTCCTGCATTTAAAAATCTTTTACCTATTCTTGAATCTGATCCTAATCCTAATTTAACATCTTCAATATTTGCAGGGGATATCTCACAAATCTGTGAAATTTCATTCATAAATGAAATTTTTGTAGCAAGGAATGAATTAGCAGCATATTTTGTCAATTCAGATGATTCTTCGTTCATAAAATAAATTTTTGAACCTTTATCAGAAAAAGGCTTATATAATTTATTCATAATTTTTATGGCTTTTTTTGATTTAGTCCCAACTATAATTCTTTCAGGACTCATAAAATCTTTTACTGCAACACCCTCACGCAAAAATTCTGGGTTGCTAATTACGTCAATACCTATTTCTGAATTTGTTTTAAATATATTGGATATTTTTTTTGTTGTCCCAACAGGAACTGTACTCTTATTTATAATAATTTTGTATGAGTTTATTATAGTTGATAGCATTTCAGCAACATCAATAACATACTTTAAATCAGCTGATCCGTCTTCATTAGGGGGAGTAGGTAAAGCTAGAAAAATAATATCTGAGTCATTTATACTATTATCTAATTTATTACTAAAAAATAAGTTTCCATTATTTATATTTTTTTTAAAAATTTTCTTGAGTCCTGGTTCATATATAGTTAAAACACCCGCCTTTAAGCTTTTAATTTTATCCTTATCAATGTCTATGCACCTAACCTTATTACCATAATCTGACAAACAAGTTCCAGTAACCAATCCAACATATCCCGTTCCTATAACCGTTATATTCATTTATTATTAATTAAAGATAAAATTTTCAATTTGTTGAGTTGTAGGCTTGCAAAATAAACTTTCTCTTAAATCTTGACCAATTAAGCTAAGTTCATTTAATGTTTTATCATTGTAATTAATATATTCATTCAAAGCTAAGTTAAATTCGTTATTATTATAACAAATTTTCCATAGTTTGTCTGGAATTTTATTATCAATAGGATTTTGATCTAAATCAGTTGATGATCCAATTACAATTGTTGGAATACCATAACAAATAGATTCAAGACATGGTGAAGCTCCAGCACTAATAAAAATATCAATCTTATTAAAATATGATGATAAATCACCCTTAACTATTGTAGAGTTTTGCATTAGACCCTTAAAATTACTAAATAAGTTTCTTGATCTGTGTGATGATGGATGAGCTTTAATATAAATTTTTATTTTTCTATTGTTTATAATTGTAGAGCATATAGATAAAATATTTCTTGACAATTGTTCATGAAATGGTAAGCAAATAAAAACAGTTTTTATTTTACTATTATTTTCAATTTTATTTATTTTTTTATGAATATGTGAAAATCTAATCGCAGGTCCTTTTCTAACATCTAGTGTTTTGTCAAATTGTTTCACTTTGTCAATATTATTTTTTGAAATAGTATAAATAGTATTTGGAACTAATTTTAATTTATTTTCAATTCTAGTTGGTGAGAAATAATGAAAATAATTATACGAAACATTGAAGTTCTGAAAACCAACAAGTTTAGATTTTGGAAAAAAATTATTAGTTCCAAGTGCAAAACCCTTATCATTTGGTTGATTTTCAAACCATGAAATAATCTTTTCAATTTTAACTCTTTTTTCTTTTAATCTCTTAAAAAACTTATAATTTAATATTCCAAGATATGATTGATGATTGAATCTGTTCATTTTAAAATCATAATCTAAAATTTCCTTGAGATCAAATTCAAAATGTTTAAAAGCAGAAAAATTTGGTTTTTTTTGGGATATTAATTTTATGATCGCTTCTTTATAATCATTTATTTTTAAAAAATCATTTTTATAAATAAAATTAATGTCTGATTTAAACGTAACGTTTATTAATTTATATAATTTTAATTTAATTAATTCATTAAAAGACATATTGTATTCAGGAACAAAAAAAATATTTGATTTCCTTTTATCTTTTATTTTATCCCAAAAATATTTTCTGGGAAAATACCTTGAATCGTAATAGTTATTTTTTAATTCAACACTTGCGAGATAGGTGTCAATAAGTATTATTGGTATTTTACTATTAAAATCATATCTGTTTTTTCTTCTTGTAAGTACCAGATTTAAAGAGTACAAAATTATATAAACGAAGTTTTTAAAACTCATTAAATAAATTTGAAATATATTTTTGATAGAACTTTTACATTTTACTTTAATATTTAACCTGTTTTTTAAAATATATTTTTCAAGTGTATTTTTTAATCTTTTATTTGGTGTAATAATTAACTTAAGATCATCATTAATATTTGTTCTTACTAATTCAAGAAAACATAAATCAATAAAAAATGTGCTTATATAATTGTTTCTACTTAGTATAACATTTACAATATTATAAATATCTAGGTTTTCAAAAGATGAGTAGATTTCTCTTACATAACCATTAAATTTTGGTTTTAAATCAATAGATATTTGATTTAATATTTTAATTTGATTAGTTGAAAGTTTTGTTAAATCAAGATGTGTATAATTCAAAATAATTTAAATAAATGCGTGAACTGAACATGGACTACCATCTGCATTTTCTACATCAAGAGCTGAAACAATAACCTTGTTTATTTTTTTATCATTACTTATAACACCAAGATTCATATCCTCAATGATTAAGATTTCATAATCACACAGGAATTTATTATGAATTTTTTTACCTTCATTTTTATCCAATTGGCTTGTTAAGGAAATT
>MDSV01159943.1_pt1 | contig 19287 bp, 4 predicted proteins | sample 810851 | NCBI WGS metagenome assembly MDSV01 (sample SAMN05326640, study PRJNA326480) | marine metagenome | isolation source: seawater | place: Atlantic Ocean: North East | collected 2012 | reverse complement strand
GACGAGCCGCCCGCGCCCGCGCCGCAACAGACGCGCCAGGCGCTTCTCGCCGTCGCCCACCAGGTCCAGCGCGACGTCGAACGGCTCCCAGCGGTGATGCGCGGACGCGGCGGCCAGCGAACGCAACGGCACATCATCGCGCGCGTTCTTTCTGTCGTTCGCGTTCGAGTTCGAGTTCGAGTTCTCGTCGTACGTCCACAGGTTTTCGTCCGCGATCGTCGCCGTCTCCGCGACGCGACGGCGGCTGCGCGCGCCGACCGAGCCGGCCGTCGCGGCGCCGCGCGCGCGCGCGAGCTGCGCGGCGAAGCCGCCCACGGTCGACCCGAGCCCGTGCACGAGCAGCCGCTCGTTTTCTTTCAGGCCAGCGTCCGTGAACAGCGCGCGCCACGCGGTGAGCGCGGCGAACGGCACCGCCGCGGCCTGCGCGTGCGTCCACGCGCTCGGCTTGGGCGCCACGTGCGCCTCGCGCACGGCGACGAACTCGGCGTGCGCGCCCCTGGGCGCCACCGGGGAGAGCGCGCCGAACACCTGCGCGCCGAGCTGGAACGACCGCGCGTCGGCCCCGCGCGCCACCACCTCGCCGCTGACGTCCCGGCCGAGGATCAGCGGCAGCATCGGCGCGTACAGCGCGCGCGCGTACCCCGCGCGCACGCGCGCGTCCAGCGGGCTCACGGAAGCCGCGGCGACGCGCACCAGGATCTCGTCGGGCGCGAGTCGCGGGACGGGCACGTCCTTGGCGACGCGCACCACCTCGGGGCCGCCGAACGCGCGGACCACCGCGGCGCGCATCGTCGAGGGGATCCGACCCGCCATGGCCGCGCGACTCGTCCGGCTGAGCGCGGGCGCGAGTTCGGGGCGGGCGCCAGTGGTGACGTTTCCGGAAACGCAGATGATGAGACTCTCGTCCCGGAGAGGTGGGACGGGCGAGACGAAGTTTCTGATGAGCACATCCACGTCGCATCGCGCGCGAGACGCGCGCGTCTGTACGATCTTCTCGCGTCGCGGCGCGTGGCGATCACGCGCGATCACGCCCGCGCGGCGCCTCACCACCCACCCCCCCGCTCCCACTGGTAACAATCCTCCTTCGGCTTCTTCCCGCGGTCGAGAGCGCCCCGGATCCGCCCCAAGTCCTCCTCGTCCAGGTGGAAGGAAAATAACGCGCGGTGGTCGTCGACGTGTCTGGCGTTGCGCGCGCCCAGGATCACCGCCGGCACGACGGGCGACTGCAGCGTCCATCGCGCGGCGACGTTAGCGATGGAAACCCCGCCGTGTTTGTCCCCGATGGCTCGCAACTCGCTCAGCAGTGACTGGAACCACGCGTACCCGCCGGCGTAGCCTAAAACGGAGGCGTACTTACGCTTGGAGCTCGTGTCCAACACGACGTCCTCCCCGGGAAGGGCGAGAAATTTGTCGCTGAGTAAACCGCCCGCGACGACGCCGTACGGCAACAGCGCGACGCCGTTTTTCTCGCAGTACTCCACCATCGTCTTCTCCGGCCTGCGGTCGAGAAGCGAGAACTGAATCTGGTTCGACGAAATCTCCGCGCCTGCGTCGATCATCTCGGCCATGCGCTTGGTGTCGAAATTCGTCAAACCAACCGCGCCGACGACCCCGGCGTGTTTCGCCTCCGTCAAGAACAACGCCGCATCCACATAGTTCTTCTGGCCGTAGTCGTTCCAGTACATCTGCACGAGGTCCAATTTATCAACGCCAAGGCGTCGCTTGGGCAGATCCAGTTTCTGGTTCACCCAGTCTTTGGTCATGTTGCTCTGTTCCCGCCCGACGCAGCACATCTTCGTAAAGAGTTGCACCTCGTCGCGCTTGACGAATCCCTTCCGCAGCGCCTCGCCGATGACGAGCTCGCTGGGGCCGTATCCGCACGCCTCGGGGCCGGTGTCGAACGTCGTCACGCCGGCGGCTACGAACGGCGCGAAATCCTCCACCGCGGCCGTACCCGACGTACGGTCCGTGCCGGCGTCGCCGCGGTGGCCGCCGCTCAGCTGCCAGCACCCCTTGATGACACGCGAGGGCGCCAGATCCCGCGTGTGCTTCAGCGGCGACGACGCTCTCGGCACCGAGGGGAGATCCGCGGCGGAGGCGACTTGGTCGAAAGGAAACGGCGACCCGGGGGGCACGACGCCGCGGGAGGCTCGGTCGTCGTTCACAGAAACGCCGGCCGCGAGTCCGGTGGCGGTGGAGAGCACGGCTCGACGCGTGATCTCAGTGGGCGAAGCGCGCGGGGTCTCGTCCGACGAGGCGCGCGTGATGACTCGGCGAGGCGATTTGCCCTTTTTCGAGACGGGGCGCGCGTCGCGACGGCGACGCGTCGCGAGCGCGTGAGCGGGAATGGTCGCGACTGAGGCGGCAAACATCGCAGGGTTCGCGCGAGAGCGTCGCGGTCGCGGGTCGGTCGAGGCACCGCCTGCGCGTGGGAGGAGTGGCGTGGTGTTTGATTACCTATCGTGGCTTACGTGGCGGCCTTATAAACACGTCAAAAGGTGAAAAGAAAACGAGCTCCTCCACGCTTCACAGAATGGGGCCCACGCCTTGGTGGGACGCGCCCGCGGCGGTGGTGGTGGCGGGACCGAAGGCCAAAAGGACCGTGCGTGTCGACCAAGACACGGGTGGGGAATCGTCGAGCGGGGCGTTCGGGTGCGATGTCCGAGACTTTGACGGTCGACGAAAGCGTTCGAGCACGCCGGTTTCTCAACAGATTGGGTTGACCTCTTCTTTCGCGAGCGCGCTTCCGGATACCGCGGCGTTTGAAGCGGCGCTGGCGCAGTGCCCTCGCCTCGTGGTCAACATAACCGCGACTTGGTGCGCGCCTTGCGTGCGGTTTCACCCGAAATACCTTGACATGTCAGCTGCCTTTCCGGATGTCGCCTTCGTCTGCGTGGACATCGACACTCTCGAAGACGCCGTCATCGCCCGAAGTCAAATCGAAACCGTACCGTCTTTTCTCTTCTTCCGCGACGGAAAGGAGGTGTCGCGGCTCGTAGGGGTCGCGCATAAGCGCCCGGGGAAGGCGATCGCGGCGGCGATACGAGAGCACCTCCTGTCGGAGCATCGGGCTGACAGGAGACACACAAGAGGCCGGGGACAGGGGTTGTAGTCTTGACACGATGAGGATTTCGTTTCGTCTCTCGTCATAAAAACGGAAACTCTCGCCGCCTCCGTTCCGATCGTCACGGCGCGGCGGCGGCGACGCCCGCCGCCTCCGCGACGTCCGAGATCCCGCTCGCGTGTTTGGTCGTGACGAGCGCGAAAACGAGCCAGACGTGTAGCAGGATCCAGTACGCGGCGCCCGCGAACCGCGCCGTCGGCGAGACGCGCATCAGGCGCGTCGCCGACGCCACAGCTCGGTCGCTCGCGTCGAAGCACGGGTGGAACCTCTTCACTATTCGGTTGGAGGCGCCGCGGCTGAGGACGCGCGAGTCGCGCCAGCCCTTGAACGCACCGGTGAGCGACCCGCCCCCGCCCCCGCCCCGAGGCGGGGAGCCGTCTTTGTGGGCCTTCGCGTCCGCGCCCTCCAGCGCCGCCTCCAGGTCGCGCGGCGTGCCGTCCGCGTTGAGCTCGGACTGGAACTCGCCCGAAAGCCGCCCGGAAACTTTCGAACCCGCGCGGCGGCTGCTCTGCGACGCGGAAAACGCGTGCTGCGCCGGGGGGCTCGCCGCCGGCATGGGGGACTCCGTCGCCAGCAGCACCGCGGGCCCGGGGCTCCCCGGGGTCGCCGCAGAGGACGCCCCGGGACGCGATCCGGGCTTGCCGACGGACGAGAACGCCTCAACCAGGCGCGAGGACGCCTCCGCCAGGGCGGCTTCCGTCTCGGCCAGGCGACGCTGCAACGTCTCGACGTCGTCCTCGGTTTCGCGAGCCACCAGCGTGAGCGCCACAACCTCGCGCGGCGGCGAGCCTCCCGCCGAGCCTCCCGCGCGCGCGCGGGGCGAGCGGTGCTCAGCCTCCGCGCGCGCCTCCGCGGCAGCCACGACGTCCGCCAGGTCGGAGCGCGCGGCGTCCGCGTCGGCGCGCGCCTCGTCCGCGCGCGCCTCGGCGGCGGCGAGCCGCCGCGCGAGCGCGTCTCGCTCCGCCTCGACGACCAGCCTCTCCCGGCGCTCCGCCTCGAGCGCCGCCGACGCCCGCGCCGCCTCCGCCTCGGCGGCGGCGGCGTGCTCGGCGGCGACGGCGTGCTCGGCGGCGGCGCGCGCCGCCTCCGCCGGCGCGCCACCTTCCATCTTCGCGGCGGCGGCGTTCGTCGCCGCCGCCTCCAGATCGGCGCCCAGGCGCGCCACCTCGCGCTCGAGCTTCTGCACCTCCTCGGCGGCGGCGATGAGATCGTCCGAGGTTTCCTTCTCCGCGCGGCGCGCGGCGGCGATGTCCTGCTCGGCAGCCTCCTCGAGCGCCTCGAGGTCCGCCTCGAGGCGCTTCGCGCGCCCCTCGGCCGCGGCGACACGCGACGTCGACGCCTCGAGCGCAGCGCGCGTCTCGGTTTCGAACCGCGCGCGCGTCTCCGCTTTGTACGCCGCCAGCGCCGAGCGCGCCGCCTCGGCGTCTCGCGTCGCGCCGTCGAGCGCCGTCCGCGCCTGGTCCAGCTCAGCCGCGCGCTCCGCGGAAGTCGCGGCGGACGCCGAGGATTCCAGCTTGGCGGCCGCCTCCGCCGCCTCCTTCGCGTCCTTCGCGGCGTCGCGCTCGGCGGCGGCGGACTCGAGCTTCGCGGCGAGCTGCGCAGCCTCAGTCTCCTTCGCCGCCAGACGCTCGCGGACCGCGTCGGCGTCGCGCCGGTACTCTCGGCCCTTCTCCACCGCCCGCTCGAGTTTGTCGCGAGCGGCGACGAGCAGCTCCTCCTTCGCCGCCGCCTCAGCGGCGGCGCGCTCGGCGGCGGCGCCGCGGTCGCCCGCCGCCGCTGCCGCCGCGGCGCGTGCCTTCTCCGCCTCGTCGCGCGCCTCGCCGAGGCGCGCCTCCAGCGCGTCGCGCGCGGCGGCGAGCTCCGTGAGCCGCGCGTCCTCCGCGTCCGCGCGCGCCGTCGCCGCCGCGAGCGTCGCCTCGCGCGCCGCCACGTCCGCGTCGGCGCCGGCGCGGAGCCCCTCGACCTCGGTCGCCAGTCGGTTCGTCTCCGCGCGGCTCTCCGCGAGCGCCAGTTCCAGCGCCGTCTCGCGCGCCTCGATCGCCTCGCCCTTCTCCACAGCCTCGCGGAACGTCTCGCGCGCCTCGGTCTTCTCCGCCGGCGCGCGGGCCGTCTCCGCGGCCTTCTCCCCGGCGAGCGAGGCCAGCTCGGTTTCGCGTTCGGCGCGCGCCGAGTCCAGCGCGCGCTCCGCCGAGACCGACCGCAGCTCCGCCTCCGCCGCCTCTACGGCGGCGACGCGCTCGGAGAGCCGCCGCTCCAGCTCGACGCGCTCGGCGGCGAACGACGCCGTGCGCGACTCGATAAGCGCGTTCTTCTCCGCCAGCTCCTTGTTGGCGGTCTCCAGGTTGCGCTTGAACCCGTTGACGAACTTCTCGGCTTGCGCGTTGAGCGCCTCCAGGGAATCCACGCGGCGCGCCTTCTCCAGGGACTCGCCAGCCTCCTTCTCCAACGCCTCCAGCGCGTCGCGCGCCGCGGCCGCCTCTTTCGTCAGCGTCGCGACCGTCGCGCGCAGCGCGTCGCGCTCCTCCGCGAGGGCATCCATCGCGGCGGAGCCGTCGGACGCCGTCCGCGTCTCGGAGAGCGCCGCCTCCGCGGCGTCCGCGCGCGCGGCGGCGCGTTCCAGGTCGCCCGCCAGTCGCGCCACCTCCTCCTCGCGCGCCTCCAGCGCCGCGTCCGCCTGCTTCTTCGCCGCCTGGATCGACTTACCCTTCTCCACCGCGCGGCAAAGTTTCTCGCGCACGGCGGCCACCTCCGCCTCGGCGGCGTCGGCGGCGTCCTTCGCCAAAGACTCGAGCTCCGCTGCCGACGCGTCGCGCTCCCTCTCCGCCGCGGCAAGCTTCGTCTCGAGCGTCTTGGCGGTCTTCTCCGTCTCCCGACGCGCCACCGCGGCGTCGGTCTCGGCAGCGACGAGCTTCGTTTCGAGCTCAGCTTCTCTTTCCGCGAGCCGCGTCTCCGCCGCCTGCTTCTCCTTTTGCAGGCCCTTGCCCTTCTCGATCGCCTTCTTGAGCTTGTCCTTCACCGCGGACACCTCCGCCGCCGCCGACTCCGTCGCCGACGCGCGATCGGCATCCGCCGATGCGACAGCCTCCGCCAGCTTCGCCTCGACGCTGCTCAGCTGCTCGCGCAGGCGAGCCGACTCGGCGTTGGCCTTCTCCAGGTCGTCCCGCACGGAGCGCACGGCGCGCTCGGCGGCGGCGGCAGATTCCGTCTCGAGGGATGAAGCCGCGCGCTTCGCCGCCTCGAGCGCGTCTCGCGCCTCGCTGAGCTCTTTCGACGTCTCCTCGAGCTTCGTTTCGAGCGCATCCTTCTTCTTTTCCGTCTCCGACTTGGAGGCCTCCGCGGCGGCGAGTTTGGACGCCAGCTTCTTCGCGTCGTCAGCCGCCGCCGCGAGCGCGGCGGCGGCGGCGGATTCGCGCTCGGACGCGGATTCGGCGGTTGCGGCAACTGCGGCGAGTCGTTTTTCCTTTTCCTCGCGCGCCGCCTCCGCTTTCTCGGCAGCCGCCTCCGCCTTCTCGAGCTCGGCGGCGAGCGCGGCGGCGCGCTCCTCCTTCTCGGCGAGCGTCTCCTCGAAGGCTCTGCGCGCCTTCTCCGCGGCGACGCCCTTGGCCACCGCCTTCTTCAGCTTTTCCTTAGCGGCGGACGCCGCCGACGTCGAAGCCGCCTTCGCCGCCTCGAGCTCGGCGGCGTACTCCTCATCCTTCTCTGCGAGGCGCGTCTCCAGCTCCGCCTTCTCGCGTTCGTGCACCTTCGCCGCCGCCGCCGCGGCCGCCTCTGCGGACGCCTTCGCCGCCTCCAGCTCCGTGGCCGCGATCTTGGCCGCCGCCGCCGCCGACGCGGCGGCTTTCTCCTCGAACGCGGCGAGGTCGGCGGCGAGCGCCTCCGCCTTCGTAGCCAGCGCGGCGCGCGCTTCCTCCAGCTCCTTGCTCGCGGCGGCGGCGCGCTTCCGCTCGTCGCTCGCGGCGGCGGTCGCCTTCGCTGCCTCGCCGCGTGTCGCTGCGAGCTCGTCCTCGAGGCGCTTCTTCGCCGCCTCGACGCGCTCGACGTCCGCGGCGAGAGACACGACCCGTTGCTCCTTCTCGCCGAGCGCCGTCTCCAGAGCGTCCCGGCGTTTCTCCGCCTCCTTGCCCTTGGCGACAACCTTCTTCAGTTTCTCCTTCGCCGCCTCCGCGCGCTCCGCGGCGAACGCCCGCTGGGAGGCGAGCTCGGCGGCGATCCGCTCGGCCTCATCCCTCGCCTCCGCCAACGCAGTCTCGCGCGCGGCAACCTCGGCGTCCGACTTGCGCTCCAGCACGCGAGTCTCGTCCGCCAGGCGCGCCACAGCCAGCCTCGCCGACTCCTCGGCGGCGGTCTTCTCGGCGGCGGCGTCCGCGCGCGCCGCCGTCACCGCCGCGTCGCGCTCCTTCTCGGCGGCGGCGACGGCGCTCCGCGTCCGCGCCTCTGCCTCAGCCACCGCGGCAGCCTCCGCGCGGCGCGCGTCCGCGATGGCGTCCTCGCCGCGCGCGCGCGACGCGGCCACCGCGCGCTCGCCAGCCTCTTTGGCATCGGCCACGGCGGCGGCGCCTTCTGACTCGGCGCGCGCCACCGCCGCCTGGCCCTCCTTGCGCGCCGTCGCCACGGCGGCGGCGCCGCGCGCGTTGGCGGCTGCCACCGCCGCCTCGCCGGCGTCGCGCGCCGCCTGGACCGCCGCCTCGCCCTCCTCCTTCGCCGCGGAGACGGCAGCCCTGCCCTCCGCCTTCGCGGCGAGCACGTCCTGCCGCGCCGCCTCGCGCACCGCCACCAGCTCTTCCTGAGCGGCTTCGCGCGCGGCGAAGAGCTCGTCGCGCGCCGCCTCCCTCACCCGCAGCAGCGCGTCCTTGGCAGCCGCCACCTCCGCGCCGGCGCGGTCCAGAGCCTCCGCCGTCTCCGTGCGCGCAGCGTCTTCCGCCTTGGCGGCGCGCGCCTGCGCCTCCGCGTGCGCCGCCTTCGCCTCGGCGGCGAGCTCGACAGCGCGCGCCTCGAGACTCGCGACTCGCGCGCCGGACGTTTCGGCTGACGCCGCGAGCTCGGCTCTGGCCTCGGCGAGCCGCGTCTCCGCCGCCTCCATCTCGGTGGCCAGCTCGGCGACGTCCGCCTTCAGGCCCGGGAGCGCCGCCTTCGCGTCGCGCGCCTCCGACTCGGCGGCGGCCCTCTTCTCGGTCTCGCTCACTGCGGTCGCCTCCGCCTTGGCGAGATCGGCGCGCAGCGTCTCCGCCTCGGCTCGGAGCGAGGCGTGCTCCGCCTCGCCGGGCGACTCGCGGATCGTCGCCTCCAGCCGTTTGACGGAGGACTCGAGCTCGGCCATCCGCGCGACGCTCTCATCCAGCTGCGCGTCCTTCATCGCCATTTTCTGCGACGCGGACACGTTCGTCGCGGCGATGGTCGCCTCGGCGGCGGCGAGCTCCGCCGTCGCCGCTTCCTCGGCCGCCGCCTTCTCCGCCTCGAAGGCTTCCAACTGAGACGCGAGTCGAGCGCGCAGAGACTCCGCCTCGGCGTCCTTGGCGGCGAGCGCGGCGCGCAGGTCGGCGGTTTCCGTCTCGGCGTCCGACCGCGTACTCTCCGACGCGTCGGTCAGCCGCCGCGCCGCCTCCTGCGACGCCACGAGGTCGCGCTCGGTCGCGGCGAGCGCGCCGCGCGTCTCCTCGAGGACAGCCTCCAGCGCCTCCTTCTCGCCCTCAAACGTCGCGCGCGCCGAGGCGAACTCCTCCTCGAGCCGCGAGCGCTCAGCCTCCGCGGCGGCGCGGAGCGAGGACGCCTCTGCTTCGAAACCGGCCCGGGTCTCCTCCGCCGCCGCGCGGAGCGAAGCCATCGACGCCTCCAGCTGGGCCTTGTCGCTGAGCGCCGCCTCGAGGGTCGCTTCGGCGTCCGCCAGGCGCGAGGACACCGCCTCGCTCTCGACGACCGCCTCCTCCGCCTTCTTCTCTGCCTCCTTGCCCTTGGCGACAGCCTTCTTCAGCTTCTCCTTGGCTGCCTCCGCGCTCTCTGCGGCGGACGCCCGCTGGGAGGCGAGCTCGCCCTCGAGCCTCGCCTTGTCCTCCGCGGCGGACGCTTCGAGGGCGTTTTTCTCGGCGACGGTCGTCTCCAGCCGCGCCGCCATCGCCTCGCGCGCGGCGGCGGCTTCCTCCGCGCGGCGCTCGTGCTCCGCCGCGGTCTTTTCCGCCGCCTCCAGCGACGCCGCCAGCGCCGCACTCTTAGCTTCAGTCTCGGCGCGGTCCTCCTCCGCCTGTTTGCCCTTTTTCACAGCCTTCTTGAGCTTCTCCTTCGTCTCGCGCGCGCTCGTCTCCGCGAGCTCCGTCGCCGACTCCGCCGCCTCAGCGCGCGCCTCCGCCTCGGCGGCGACCGTCTCCGCGCCCGCCGCCTTTTCCGCCGCGGCGCCCGCGTCCGCGCGCGCCGCCTCGAGCGCCTCCGAGGCTCCCGAAAGGCTGGATTCCAAACCCTCGACGCGCTCGGCGAGCGCGCGCGTTTCCCCGCGCGCCGCTTCCAGCGCCGCCGCCGTCCGCCGCGCCTCGGCGGCGTTCGCCTCGGCGGCGTCCTTGGCCTCGCGCTCGGCGGCGCCCAGCCTCGCCGCCTCCGCCTCGCGCTCCTGCTCCACCGCGCGCAGCGCGGAGAGCTCGCCGCGCAGCCTCGAGACCTCGGCGTGCTCGGCGCGCAGGCGGTCGCGGAGCTCGAGCTCGCGGTCCACCGCCGCCTCGCGCCCCGGGGGGGTGGCGAGCGCCGCGCGCGGGACATCGCGGTCGCGCCCGGGGGTGGACGCGGGCGAGCGCGCGGCGTGCGCGTCGCCGGCGTGCGCGCCTGGCGTCCGGTCTCCCGCGGCGGCGTGCGCGGTGAGGTCCTTCGCCGCGGCTATGTCGGCGCGCGCGGCGGCGAGTTCATCCGAGAGCTTCCGGCCAGCCACGATGGCCTTCTCCCTGCGCTCGTCGAGCCGGCCGCGCTCGCCGTCGTCCGGCGCGTCATGCGCCGCGCCAGCGTTGGTCTTGTTCCCCAACACAGACGCCAGGCGCGCCTCCAGTCGGTCCTGGTACTTGTTCCGGGCCAGATCCGACGTGGCTTCCGAACGCGCGGGCGAGGGGGGGGCACCGCGCGCGGGCGCCTCGTGGGCCGACTCGGAGATCACATCGTGGTCCAGCTGCGCGCGAAGCGCCGCGCCCTTCGCCTGCTTCTTGCGCTTGTACTCCTCGAGCTTCTTCTTGCCGCTGGCGAGGTCCCTCGCTTTGCGGTCCATCGCGCCTCCCGCCTCGATCGCAGGCGGGCGCACGCGCGTGGGAGTGGACGCGCGCGCCGAGAACCGGACATGGTGGGCACTCCGGAAAACACCCGACACGGTTCCAACGTTCGGTTCGGTCTCTCTTCTCTCCCACTCTCCCCAACTTCGAGAGATCCTTCGGAACGTGAACGGACAACGAGTGGGCGTTTTCTTCCTAAACCAACCTATCGATCCACTTGTATTTTAGTCTTCAAAATTAGCAGAAAAATGTCGAACCGAATAAATGTGTCACGCAAACACCCGGGAAATCTCACGTATACCTAAGGCCGATCGCCCCCCCGCGCCCCCCGTCACACTCGATCGCGCGGCTACGTCTCCTCCAAGCGCCCCACGGGCTCGTTCTGAAGCCTCAGGGGACGTACGGACCGCGTAACCCGCCGATACGCGCCGTGCGCGCATCCTCGGCGACCCCGATCGCGCGCGCCGCGGGAGACGCAAAACTTGTCGGACAATTATTATTCGCATGTCTCCCGAGCGCGAGGACCTGCGTCCGTACGTCGGGCCGACGCCTTACTGCAACTGGGTGATCAAGGACCGCATGATGGCGGGTGGGTACCCGGCGTGTCTGGACGATGAGGAGAACGACGAGCTCTTGACTGTGCTCCTGCGCGACATGGGGATCGACACTTTCGTGTGCCTGCAGAGCGAGGTTTGGCCGGATGTTCCCGAGTCCGCGTGGCGCGCCGGGCGCGCGCCGAGGCCGTACACGCGCGATATTCGGCGCCTGATGACCTCACACCGCGACACGCTGCCGAACGCCAAGGTCGACTTCCTGCACTTGCCCATCGTGGACGGCAGCGTCACTGCCGACGACCTCGTGGACCGCTTCTGCGACGACCTCGTCGGCAAGGTGCTCTCCGGCCGGCGGCTCTACGTGCACTGCTGGGGCGGCCACGGGCGCACCGGGACCATCATCGCGGTCATGCTCGGGCGCATGTACGACGTCACCATCGCGCAGGCGCTCGCCAGGACGCAGCAGCTGCACGACATACGGGGTGACCCCCAGAACATCGGGAGCCCCTCGACGCCCGTGCAGGTCGCGCAGGTGCGACGCCTGCTCGCGCGCGCCGAAAACGAAAAGCAAACGCCGCCGTCGCCGTCGTCGGCGGCGAGGGCGGCGCGCCTCGAGGCGGAGCGCGTCGAAAAGTTGCGGCGCCGCGATCTCGAGCGCGGCGCGGTCATCCGGCGCGAAAAGAGACGCGCAATCGAGAAACGAGCCGAGTTCGCGCGAGCGCGCTCGTACTCCGGGGTGAGTTCGCCGCGCACGCCCGCGACGGCGGAAGACGCGCCGATCAAGCGGTGGCGGTGAGGAAGCGCGGAGCCGGACGCTTTCGCGAGCGATCGTTCGCGAAAAGAGGTCACACGTGTCGTCGCGATGTCGTGTTGTCGTGTTGTCGTGTAACAAAGCGTATCACTTTTGTATTATTCACGCGAGCGACGAGTCGTTTAGGTTCGCGCGCGCGCGTGTGACGTGCGAACCGCCCGCGGCGCGAACAAAGAGAAGCGCTCGACGCGCCCGGGGAGCGAGATAAAACCAGAGCCCCGACGCGAACCCCGGACCGAGTTTCCTTCCCCTTGAGGTTTTTTCGCCTGTTCTTCAGCGCTGCATGAGCTCCGGAGGCAGGGGCGGCGCGGTAGGGTGGTGGCCGTCCTCAGCTGGGGCCCCGCCCGAAGTGGCGGTGGCGCGGCGGTGCTCCCCGGCCCTTCTCTTCGCGCGCAGCGACGCGCGCACCTGCAGGTAGTCCTGCACGACGGCGAACCGGTTGCAGAGGCAGTGGGGCGCGAACGAGGAGCCGCAGCACTCGGGCGCGGGGTCCAACCCGTGCTTCTCGCGCAGCCACGCGCGCGAGCGCCAGGTCACGAGGCCGTCGAGCACGCCGAGTGTGCACACGTCTATGAACCACAGGGATACGCACTGGTCGCAGTCCACGTCGCAGGAGCACGGGGGGAACACATAGGGGCGGTCCGTCGAGAGCGCTCGCACTGTTTTGCCGTACAAGCAGGCGTGGCAGCAGCACCCGCAGAGGCACACCTCGGCGGCATCAGGCTCCGTGGCGCACCCGCAGTGCATCAGCTCGCTCTGCCACTTCGTGCCGGACGACATCGCTGCGGCGCGCGGCGGGAGCGCCGCGTGCGTCACGTTTTGGCGGGAACCTCTCGGGCGTTCGAAAAAAAAAAAGACGCGCATCATCAGCCTCGTAAAAGCTCTCCTTTTTTAACCCTTCGTCTAAAAGCGCGTTTCGTCCCGCGTCGCAGCGGCTCACTCCCAGCTTCTCGGCGGCGCTTTCCAGACGTCCAGCGCGTAGAGCCTCCCGTCGGCGTCCCCGGCGAAGAGCTTGCTCTCGCCGTGGAACGCCAGCGCGGTGAGGGGCGCGAGCCCCGCGAAGTGCGCCACCTCGCGCCACACGCGCGCGTCGAGCACGCAGACGCCGTCGGCGCCGCAACTCGCGAACCAGTGCGGCTGGGCCTCCCCCGCCGCCGCGCACGCCGCCGGGGCGGAGTCGAGCCTCAGCGCGCACACGCACTGTTCGGACGGAGGCGCTCTCGAGTCCCAGAACCGAACCGTGCGGTCGACGCTGGCGGTCATCAACGAAAAAGAGCCGCTGGCGGTTTCACCGGCGCCGAGCGCGACGCCGGTCAAGGCGCCCGCGTGTCCGACGAAGGACGCCTTCGCGACGCCGCGGCGCGCGTCCCACAGCAACGCCGCGCGGTCCGCGCCGCACGACGCCGCGACGTCGCCGCGGGACGCGCCGCCCAGCGCGAGGCCGGTCACGCGACCGGCGTGCCCCCGGAACGACACCGGCTCCAAATTCGTCGCGGCGTGCGGGTTTGGTCGGTGGGGTTCATCATCCAGCGTCCACAGACGCACGACGCCGTCGTCGCCGCCGGAGAGGGCTTTGCCGAGAAGCGCGCCGTCGGCGTACGCGGCGGCGCGCGCCGCGCCGGCGTGCGCGGCGAAGGCGGCGCGCTCGACGCCGGTGACGACGTCCCACTCGACGACGGTCCCGTCGCCACGCGCCGCGAGCGCGCGCGTGCCGTCAGGCGAGGCGGCGACGCCGTGCACGACCACCGCCGCGCCGGCGGTAGGTTCCGCCGCGGCATCGCGCCGGCGGAGGGACGCGAACGACGCGGTGACCCTCCCCACGTCGCGCGCGCCCGCCGAGACAACGCGCACGTACCCGTCGACGCCGCCCGTCACCGCGGGCGCGCGCGCGTCGGCCCTCTCGCGGTCGGAAACGAGCTTTGCGGGTTCGCGACCGGCGGCGTCCGCGCTCCCTCCGCGTTCCCTCCGCGCGAAGGACGCGATGCAGGTCACGGCGCCTTTGTGCGCCTGGCCGTCGAACGCGAACGGGTTGGGTTTCCGGCGCGCCTCCGCGCGCCGCCGGCGCGTCGCCGAGTCCGTCTCGTCTGATTCTGATTCTCTCCGCGCGCGCGTTTTCGTCGGGGTTTCGTCCGATCCGTCTCCCCGCGCGCACCCGACGTCGCTCAGGAAGTGGCCTCGCGCGAACAGGTTCGGGCGCTGGGGGCCCTGGCCCATGGACGCGGAGCCCTCCCTGCCGAGCCAGCCCCACACCGAAACCGCGCCGCCGTCGTCGCCCGCCAGCAGCCGCGACGCGTCTGGGCTGAGCCGCGCGCACCCGGGGCGCGCGCCGTGGTTCAGCGCGAGCACCACCTCGCCCGTCCTCGCGCGCCACAGGCGCGTGGTGCGGTCCGCGGACGCGCTGAGTATCAGCTCGTGGTCCTTCGAAAACGAAACGTCGGTGATCGGACCCAGGTGGCCGGTCAGGATCCCGACGTGCACGCCCGTCTCCACGTTCCACAGCATCACCGCGTGGTCCGCCGACCCGCTCGCCGCGCACACCGCGCCCGCCGCGTCGCGCCCGAACGCGACGCACGTCACCTCCGCGAGGTGCCCGTCGAGCCGCAGCACCTGCTCGGGCGCGCGGGCGTCGCCGCGCGACGCGAAGGACCGGATCGAGCGCACGTCCTCCTTGCCCTCCGCGCGGCGGCGCCACCGCGACGCCGCGCTCCGGCAGGCGGACGAAAACACCGTCGACGCGTCCTCGGCGTTCTCGGCGTCGTTCAGGCTCGACCACACCTGCAGCGTCTTGTCCGCGCCGCCGGTCACGAACACCGAGCCGTCGGGGCTGCACGCGACGCTCGTGCACGGACCGGCGTGCGACAGGTGCGTGGCGTGCACGCGCCGAGGCGGCCCGCGCGAGAGCACGTCCCAGCACACGGCGACCCCGTCATCGCCGACGCTGAGCAGTTCGCCGGCGTCCGGCGCCAGCGCCAGCGCGTTCACGGCGGCGCGCCCGTCCGCGTCGTGCACCAGCACGTCACACGTCCTGCCCAGCTCGCCCTCCACGTGCCAGACGCGGACGGTGCCGTCGAGCGAGGCGGTCGCCACGCGCAAGCCGTGCTCGGAGAAGGCGCCGGTCTCGCCGGAGACGTTTCTCGGTTCTGTCTCGGCGGCGTTTCTTTCTATGGGAATTACGACGACGGAGGTCACCGCGCGCTCGTGGCCGCGGAGCCGAGCCGCGCACTCGCCCGTCTGCGCGCTCCACACGCCCACAAGGCCGTCCTCGGCCGCGGTCACGAACGCGGCGTCGTCGATCCAGCACGCGCGCGTGACCGGTTCGGCGTGGATCGCGGCGTCGCGGAACTCGGCGAACGGCGCCTCGTCGGGGCGGTTGCTCCAAAGGAGAAGAAACGCCTCGCCGGGCGCGGCGTCGGCGAAGCGGTACGCGGCGAGGACGCGCGAAGACGCTTCGTCGCCCAGACCGCGCGGAGGGGCTTCCGGAGGCGGCGCGAGCCTCCGTACTATGTCTTCCGCGGCCGCCCCCGGCTCGGCGTCGCCCGGTGCGTTCATGGCCACCTGCAGGATGGCGTGCGGTCGCCGCGTCAACTCCCGCAGGTTCCTCCAGACCAAATGCCTGTACGCGACGACGTCGCCGTGCGCCGAGCGCGCCTCCCCGAAAGCGTCGCCCATCCACTTCTGGAAGGCCAGTCGGTCGTACTGCGGCAGGTCCAGGACGCACGCGTGCCCGAGCGCCTTCTCCGCGACGCGCTTCGCGGCGAAGTACGCCCGCGAGCCCACGCGCGCGTCGCCGCCGTCCCACGCCTCCAGCCACGGCGGGCGCGGGAACCGCAGCGCGCGGTCGAAGTCGGCGACGAGCGCGGCGCCTTCGCCCGCCTCGAGCTTGGCTTGCAGGAAGGAAAAGTCGCGGAACAGCGCGCACAGCTCACCGAACCGCCGCGCTTTCGTGAGGTAGTAGGGCAGCAGTAACAGCGCGTCGCACACCAGGTGGTGCTCCTGGAACGCGGACGCGCGCGCGAAACCGCCGTCGCCGTCGCGCGCCAGCGCGTCGGGCGCCAGCGCGCGCCAGCGACGGAGGAGGCCCCGCCCGGGCGAAACAGGCGCGCGCCGAGTCGCGTCGGCGGCGTCGAGCGACGAAGCGGAATCGTTCGACGCGTCAGAAAAGTCGGCGAGGTCGCTCGCGTCGAGGTCGCCGTAGTACTCGGCCAGCATGCGGAACGCCGCGCGGCGCGCCGGCTCGTCCGGCGCATACCGCTCGAGGACGATGTCGGCGGCGAGGTCGCTCGCGGCGCCGAAGGTGCCCTCGAACGGCCCCGCGATGAAGTCGCGCGCGGCGTGCAAGAGCGCCGGCACGATGAACGCGTCCATGTACGCCTCCTCGTCCTCGCGCAGCGTCACCGCCACGAGCGCGGCGACGTCCTCGGCGGTGAGCGAGCAGCGTCCGAGCGCGACGGCGGGAAGCACCAGCGCGAGCGTCGGTTTCGGGAACGCGAGTTCGAGCGATTCGAGCTTCTCCCGTAGCATCGCGCGGTGGTCCGTCGGGAACGCCTTCTTCTCGACCAGCCTCGTGACGTCCACGGCGTCCGCGTCCGTCGCGAGCAGGCGCTCCACGAGGCACTTCGCGTACGGGAGGTGCGCGACGCCCGGCGTCGCCAAAACCGCCGAGACCAAAGCTTCGTCGAACTCGGCGAAGACGCTCCGCGCGTGCTTCGCGACGTACAGTTTGCGCTCGGCGTAGCTCATCGGCCGCAGCGAGAGCGGGCGCGCGACCGAGTCGAACAGACACGCAGCGAGCCCCGCAATCTGCGCGCGCAGCAGGCGGTCGGGCGCGTGCTTCGCGATGCCTTCCTCGGTGAGCAGGACGTTCTGAGGCGCTCCGTTTCCGAACAGCTTTTCGTCGCGGCCGCGCGCGCCGCAGATCACCTGGCACCCCGTCGGGATCTCGCGCTCGTGCACCATCCACGCCAGTCCGAGGGGGTTCTCCACCGCGGTGGCGTCGTCGATGAACACGGCGACCCGGCGCGTCGGGCCGATCGTCACGCGGACAGCGTCCAGGAACGCGCCGCGAGCGCCGTTCAAGGTTTCCGTTCCGCCGTTGAAACCCGAAGCGGCGTCGCCGAACCCGCCCGCCCCCCGCTCGCGCCGCGCCGCGGCAAGTTGCGCGGTGAGCCGCGCGAACACGCGCGTGGGCGTGAGCGGCGCGCCGCCTACCTTCGGAAACACCGAAAGCACCACCACCTCGTCTCTGGCGCGCCCGTCGAGGTTGCCGAACGACCGGCGGCACTCTCGCGCGCACCGCTGCATCACGCTGGTCACGCCGCGCCCCTCCGCCCCGCTCAGGCAAATGACCTTAGGCCTCCCGAGTTTCACGCAGCGCGTGATGGTGTGTTCGGGGACGCCCCTGTTGAAGTACACGGGCAGCGCGTTCTGCAGCGCGAACTCGGGCTGGCGCTCGTGCCACGCCACGATGTCCTTCGCGGGGTTGGGGGCGAACTCGTACGAAATACGGCTCCAGATGTCCTCGAGCGCGGCGTCGGCGAACGCGGCGAGGTCGGCGGCGTGGGCGGGCACGCCGGTCACGAAGGCGCCTCCCCCCGGCCCCCGGGACCCCGGCGCGTACGCGCAGTCGTACACGCGCACCGCGACGTTGGGGTGCGCGTACATCGTCGACAGGAACGACGCGACGCGCTCGCGCTCGTACGGGTCCTGGCTCAGGAACTCGTCGAGTTCTTCGGGATCCGTCGCGGCGAGTTTTTGGTAAAACGCGCCGCCGCGCGCGTACGCCAGCACGTGCTGCTCCGTCTGGAGAGACGCGCGACGCCCCGCCGCACCGAGGCTCGGCGCGGCGCGCTCGGCGACCGCGTCCGCCGCTTTCAGGTCTCTTTCGAAAGCGCCGCTCGGCGTTTTTTTCACCGGCGCTTCCGAGACCCGAGACGCCGAAGAGGCTTTCGAGGCTTTCGATCGCGCGGCGGAGGTCTCGGACGCGCGCGACGAAAACGCGCTTTTTCGCGACGACGCGGAGCGCCTCGACTTGGAACTCGCCGCCGAGCCGGCGTCGTCGTTTTCCTTCTCCCCGCGCGCCCTCTCGCGCGCCGCTTCCGCTTCCTCCGCCTCGAGCCAGTCGGGCGTCTGCGCCAAGCGTAGCACGTGCGCAACCACCATCTCGCTCCGCGAGTAGTCGCTCGGCGCGCGGCTCAGCCAAGCGAACGCCTCGCGCCCGCCCCCGCGCGGGACCTTGTCGACGAACGCCTTCACGCGCGCGTCGCCGTCCCGCTCGGGCTCGTGCTTGCCCGAGAGTAACACGACGTGCACCGCGGCGCGCCGCGCGACGTCCGCCGTGCGCAGCGCGTGCCCGGGCCCGCACCCCGCGGCGTCCGACCGCAGGTCCACGTACACGGGCCGGATCCGGCGCGCGCGGCACCGCTCGACCAGCCGCGGCAGCACGGCGTCGCGCATCGCCACGCGCTCGGCGTCGTGGTCCGGGCCGGACACGACGTGAATGAGCACCTCGCGGTACCCGTCCTCCTTGGTGTCGCACCTCGCCTCCAGGTCGACGCTGTACGGCGGCACAAACTTGGACACCGCGCACGTCACGTCCACGTGCGCGTCGAGCGCGCCGTACAGACCGGGGCGGTCGTAGTTGAACACCAGCACGCCGGCGGCGCGCGCGGCGCGGTAATTCTTCCACGTCTCGGCGTCCACCGCCTCGAGGCCGTTCACCACCGCGCCGCATTCCAGCATTCGGGACAGAGAGACCATGCGGTTATCCGAATCGCCCGCGGACGAAAACGAGCTCGAATCCAAAGTCTCGCGAATCTCGAACCCGTCGCGGCGGAGCGCCTCCAGCGTACCCTCGGTGCCCTCGCGCGGCGCGCCGCGCGCGGGGAGGACCGCCAGCGCCACGCGCGCCACGCGCGGCAGGCGGCGGGACGGCTCTTCCCCCTCGGCGCGTTTCCGCTCGCACGGGTGCGGGCCGACGCGGCTCAAGCCCGGCGCTCGCGCGAGTGTCGACGTGTCGTGTGTGTCGTGCCACCCGTCGGAAGCGCCCGGATCGGAGCCGACCGTGAGGCGCGCCTCTCGGCGCGCGCCGAGGTCCGACCCGCCGTCCGCGGACGATCCGCCGTCGCCGCGCGCCGAGGCTGGCTTCCTCGAGCGGCGGAGGCGAGACGCGAGCGCGCTCGGGAGAGACGCGAGCACGCCCGCGTGTTTCCGGTCCTCCTCCTCGCGTTGGCGCGCTTCTCGCGCCGCGAGCTCGCGCGCCTCTCGCGTCTCCTCGTCCAGTGCGCGCGCCGAGAGGATGTCGAGCGCGTCCCGACGCCATCGGTCGGTGGACACCGAGCGCGCCCTCGACGGGGTGGACGCGGCGCTGTCGACGCTGAGCTGGCTCCGCGAGGAGGGCGAGGCGTCGCCTACAGAGCCGTCGCCTGGAAGACCGCGCACTGCGCCGCGCGTCAGCGTGCCGCGCTCGGGGTCCGCCGAGTCGTCCGACCACAGGGAGGCGTCGTCTGCTGGGGGCGTTTCCTCGGCACGTGCCGACACGGACTTCTTCCTGCGAAACATGGCGGG
>MDSV01146035.1_pt1 | contig 19288 bp, 15 predicted proteins | sample 810851 | NCBI WGS metagenome assembly MDSV01 (sample SAMN05326640, study PRJNA326480) | marine metagenome | isolation source: seawater | place: Atlantic Ocean: North East | collected 2012 | reverse complement strand
GTAAAACTATACCAACCAGCAATTGCGGTAGAAAGAAAAGTAACAATAGCAATAATATTGTTAATTGATACTCCGAACTTTTTTCCTTTAACATCTTCAATAGCTTGTTCTATATCCTTTGCCATTTTATTTCTCCTTAATTAACATTCACAACAAGAGCAATTACAACTCTCACATTCACATTGTTTACACCCACACATATTATATCTCCACATTTATGGTTAATAACATTGAATCTTTTAATGGATGTGTATCATCACCTGATATAAATCCTAATCCAATGTTGTATTTATCATACTCGAATCCCATACCTACTGATGGATAATTCAATTGATGGTCTACATCACTATAGTATCCTGCTCTGAACCAAAATGTATCTTTTAAGTTATAAGATATACCTTGTCCCATTGTATAGTATCCACTATAAATATTCCATTGATTATAAATATCCCAATTGTTTATAGGTATTTTTACACCTACATTTAAACTTGTAGGAATATCAATTTCATATCCATTCATCTTAGTCATTATACCGAAGTTAGCAATCATAATATCCATATCTATTTTTTTCCAAAAATTATCCATATGAATACCAACATCGAATAACATACCATCAGTTTTTTCTGTATGTAAATCGTGGAAAATTGCTTTACCCTCTACACCTATTGATACACTATCCAACACATTACCTTTGTATGTTAAAGGTGTACCCCAACTCACACCGAGTTTGGTTGTTGTTGGTGAGAACGAACCATTGACTGTTCCAAATATATCAGTCGATTGTTGTTCTCCGTAATCAAAGTGTAAAAGAGAAAAACCAAAACTTTTCCATCTTACATCAACATAGTTATATCCCATATCATCTACAATATTTTTTAACCATTGTACATTTGTAAAACTTACATTGGTTGTTGTATCAAGATTAAAATGGTTTTTTGCGGGATTTCTAAATGCAAGTGATTGGTTCCCCAATGTTGTTTCTTCTGCAGATGGTGATATCGTTAATACACGATTAACCTGTCCGAATAGAGAAGTTACTAACAACAAACCTAATATTACTTTTTTCATTATCTATCCTCTTATTTCACGACCGTAAATTTATTGGCCTTAATTTTGTTTCCTGTCTGTAAAACAAATATGTACACACCTGGTTCTAAAGTTTGGTGTTCTTGATAAACACTAACTTCTGGTAACCAAACACTTGGTTCATTGTTAAAATCAAATGTGTGTATACCTGGTTCTACACTCTCGTCTAATAGTGTTCCAACATATTGTCCTGTAGAGTTTAGTATGTAAAGTTTTACATCTGATAACTCTTCAACATAAAATTGGAATCTTGTATTTTCTTTAAATGGATTTGGATAGTTATAAGTTAGTTCATTCTCTTCTGGTTCTCCACCACCGAATGCCCAATACTTATTCCATACTAACACTTTACCATTTTGTCTACTTACTAATAAATCTTCACCACTTGGATTTCCTGCAGCGTATTTATCAACAAAGTTTACAGGTGCTTCTGTCCACTCTGAATCAGGAAAATCTGCTCTGAATAATAATGTTAGAGCATTTATCTTACTATCTATCCAATAAGTTTGTGGTGCGTTACCTGGTGAATAATCCATACCACCAAATGATACTTTTTGTTTACCTTGTATTTCTTCGTGAACATTCACATAAGTGAACCACGGCCCTGGTAAGTTTCCAGTCTTCATATCAACAAACTCTAATTCATTAGCATTGAATTCAACTTCAAACTCAAACCCAGCAACATTTACTTGTTCTGGTGTTAGAGTGAATGGTACTTCAATAATATCACCACTACGAACTCTGACTGTTGAATCTGCAGGTAGTGTCATGAACACATCTGCATTTCTTATTGCTATTTTGTTTGCCCATTCACTTGGTGATTGATTACCCCAACGATAAAATGTTGAACCATTAACATCAATATATCCATCTGTATTTCCTACATCTTCTATATCGAAATCATCACCATCTCTTGCACCTGCTTCTTTTACTTTAGTACCACTTGCGTTTACATCACCTGTGAAGAAGTATGCTAAACTATCAATTGTGTAATCTGGATTAGCATCATTTCCATATGTAGATGAACCAGCACCTACATTGTAAAGTAAAGTATCTAAACCAGTCTGTATATTATCCATCAAAGGATTGATAACCTCAATCTGTCCAAATTGTAAATCAGTATCTTGGTCTAAACTATCATCATAGAATATAGTAAACTCATATCTTTGGTTACCCCAATCCTCATAGTATCCATAAGGAAATGGTTGATTGTTTTCTCTTAATGTATCAATACTTGCCCAACTTTGTAATGTATCACCATTTAAGTGTTCATATGTATCAAGGATACCACTTGTGTATGCCCATAAGAAGTATGCATCATTTAATTGAAATACATCATCTCCATCAACATCACCAATTAAATATTCTACTGCATTTAGTGTATCTACACCTGCAACAGATTTAAATTTATTACTTTGGAAATTAAATGCTGCAATAGCATCATTGATGTTTGTAATTCCATATCTATCCAATGTTATTGCTGTATGTGTTTCAATATCATCAGTAGCATCTGGTGGATAAAAAGACATACGATATTTATGATTTCTTGGTAATTGAATATTATAATATCCTCTATCATCAGTATAAGTAGAATCGTAATAACTTACACCTAAGAAACCCTCACCTGGTAGAGTTTGTGCTGCAGTAGTTCCTTTATCATCAAACCAAAATGTAGATGTATGGTCACCAATAACATCATCGGTTGTAGTTTCATCAGCATTATTTGCCTCATTATCAATATCTTCAATGTTGTAATTAAGTCCACTTTGGTCTAACTCAAATCTTATCTTCCAATAAGGATAAGTGTTCTCATTAGTTATACCATTATCTTGTACATACCTAAAGTATCCCTCAATATCAACAAGTTTTGGATGTAGAGAAATATCTCCTCTAGCACCACCTTGGTCTGTTTCTTCCGTACCATAATTACCATCGATATAAACATCGTATTCCAATAAGTAATCATCACTTACATAAGTGTAGTATCCCTCACCACCCTCATATAATGTTGGTACTCTAAAAGATTGTGGACTGAAATTATCCACAACATCTTCTATTTTAAAATTTAATTTTACTAATTGTTTTTGAACACCCTCTCCACCACCAAAAGTAAATTCATTACCATTGTGTGATACCATAGTAATTCTTAACCAATCGTATCTTTGATTTGATTCAGATTTTTCTTCATCGTCATCTTCAATTGAATCAACATATCCAACATCGGAATAGTGAACAACTTCATACGAGTAATCTGCTCCTGCGGTAGAATCACCCTCAGTAGCTTGAGTTAACCATGAACCTTTCAGTACTTCTGTATCTTCATCATCCCAATCAATTATATCATTATCAAAAATAATATCTAATCTTAGTGCAGTAACATCTGCTCCATCATCATCAAGTGTAACTTCCATAGTCATTACACTATCTCTCCACGCATCGAAATTATTATTATACAAAGCAGGATTATCTTTATCATCTGCTAAGTAAGTTTGTAATTGATGCGTAACACTTTCTCTCCACCAATATTCTGGTGTATCGTAAGTACCTGTTTGCATAATCCTAATGACGGGTTCTTGTGGGAAGACAAAACCCAACCACATTAGGCCTATTATCAACCATCTCATCGTAGTTCCTTTTCAGTTATTTTAATCTATGTCAACTCCCACACGAGCGGTGGGTTTGGTGTAGCCTTAATTCACAATAATAAATATAATATATAAAAAAATAATGATGTGTTATACATCAAATCTTACAACAATCGAAGTATTGATATCGTTACCTAATTTAATAGGTTTTGCCAATTTACCAATAACTAATAATTCATTATTATCATTGTATAAACCGACTGTCGTTACATATGGTTTGAAATCTGAATGTGATACAAACCCCTCATATCCACTTGCTTGTTCGTAAGATGTTTTGTAGCTTCCTGTCCCTGCACCTGTTGGTTGGTCTGAAGGAGCAAAGAACTTGTGTATGTCCGTTGAACCCTCTGCTACACTTACACTACCACTTAAATTTTCAGTAGCAGATTTGTTTGTGATTAAGTTAAATTCACCTGGTTCGATTGTAACCAAGTATTCGTATTCGTAAATTGTTTGTGTTGCTTGAAAGTTTAAATCAAATGTAGTATCACCTGCATTTAATAATGAACCTGTATCTGTAAGTACAACTAATCCATGTGAGTAAAAAGCATTACCCACTTGTGAACCACTTCCTAATGCTGTGATACCTTGTGTTCTATCAAATGAACTTGATTTGTATGCTGCAAAACTTGCTGAATGAGCAAAATCATAAATGTTACCATCACCATCATCTCTTAATTGATAAGTCTTTCCACCATTCGTTACATCTAAATTAATACTACCTGGTTTTAATTCTTCACCAAATAGTTCTTGTGGTATAGTAAATATTTTTGCATTACTATGTAGTTCTCTTTTTTCTACTTGGTAATTATTCCCACCGAATGTTCTGTATGGTTCAAGGTTTTCATAGTATAAATGTTTTATACTAAACCAATTTGGTCTATCGTAATATGTACCATATTCAAACTTGGAAGAACTACCATGAAATCGACCGAATGATTGTGAGGCAGCACTTCCAGTATTGAAATTAAATAGTGAACCACTCTCAGCGTTTAGGCGTAAGAATCCACTTCCACTATCGTTTTGATTTAAGAACCATTTCTTATGAACTTTGAATGGTCTTATTGACTTATCTGATGGGTCAATGTTTTTTAACATTTATAAATCCCCTTAGAAGTCAAGTTTAACTTTTATTATAGCTTCCCTTGAGTATGATTTCAAAATAGGTTTACTTAACTTAGCAACTGCTAACAACTCATTCTCATCATTGTATAAACCTACTTGTGTAATAAACACTTTAGGGTCTTTGAAGAATGTTGAGTTTGTTAAAGCACCATCTGAGCCTGTAAAGAATGTTGGGTTAGCACTAAAGTTATAATCTTTGTTTAGTACCCTACAGAAGAAGTTAGTAGAACTAATCTCCTCTTCTCTACGAACTTGGAAATAGTTAGCTGCTACAAGTTTGTTATAAAACTTTCTTGGATTGTTAGCAAACGCATCGGCATTTCTACCAGTACCAAATGCTACAGTCTCATCTAAGTAGGTTGGATTAAATAATAAGATTCCTAAATCAGGATAAAAGGAACCAATCGCACCACCTGCTTGACTTGCTGCTGCTGTGTTAACAACTCCAACACCAGTTTCTAATGAACCACTAACAATGTTAAATACTCTACCACCCTCATTGACTGTTGGATTATTTGTTGCTCCACTATCATCAATGAATTTATGGCTACCTAATCTGAGTTCCCAATTACCTGGGTCAATCTTTTCTCTCATTCTTGCTCTGTTAAATGCTACGAAGTAAAATTCTTCTGATGCACTTGGAGCACTTGTGAAAGTAAATTTCTCAGTTTGTGGTGGAAGTAATACATTTGCAAATTGTCTATAATTTGCTGCACTTTCTCTACCACCCGTTGTTAACTTTGTTGTGTTTCCTGCCGAACCACTTCCACCAAAATGAGCATATCCAATATCAAATTGTATTTCTGCTGTTGATGGACTTGATGCAGGGTCTTGATGAAAGATATCCAAATAAGAACCTGTTGCGGTTTGTGTAGAACTTGTAAAGAACGAAGTTAATGTTCCTGTCCCACCACTAAAAATACCACTTGATACTTTTACCTTTTGGTTTTCAACTACATCGTTTTGTCTATCGAATCTTGTAAATACTGACATCTCTCACTCCTTATAATGTACTTGGGTCTGCTTTGATTGTTACCGCGATGTTAAATGTAGCACCTGTGGATAAACCAGTGACCGTTAAGTTGGTTGAAATATCTGATGTTACAGAACGAGAAACAAGATTAACTGATTTACCTTGTAAGGTAATAGAACGCTTTCTTTCCTCTTCATCCAAGAATACTGGAGTAGTTGCTCCAACATTTGTTTGTAAGTCTGCAATTTCTTCTTTTTGTATAAATTCTAACTCATCCAAGATTTTAGCAGCTGCAAATCCTTGTCCACCTTTTAAGAAAGGAAGTGATTTGAATTTCTTCTTCTTCTTTTTCTTCTGTACTATGACTGGTGTTAAGTTTGCAATTGTTGCATCATGTAATGTGAAAGAATATCCTGCTTCACTATCACTTCCATTTCGTGTGTTAGGTGTAATTGTTTGTTGTACACCTGGTCCGTTGAATTGTAAGTTTGGTGATGGAACTTCCAAGATTGGAAGTTTCGCAGTGTTCTTTGGTAATGATACCAATTTGAATCTCATTATTTGATTCTCGTCTACAAAACTCTCTAACAATGGCATATTCTCGATTACAGCTCCATAATAGTTCGAACCATTAGGATGGGATGTATCCCATAGTCTGTAATCTACTTCATCATCTGCCAATGCGAATTTTGTTATTTTAAACTCGTCTTGCCCTCTTGCCAGTAATTCTCGACCTTTCTTGGTAAGAACAGCATCGACGGTTATGCTTGTGTTATTTAAAAATCCCATTATTTTTACTCCTGATTGTATTTTGAACTAAGATGGATAGTGTTCCTATATAAATATAACATCACTTACTTTTTAATCAACTTTTAACTTGGAATCGCCTGGTTCTTGAGTTACAAGTTTTGTAGGTGAAGTTATTGTTATTTCAACAGGTTCCTTACCATCAATAGTATTATTTTTCGTTAATAATTCTTGTTTGTAAAATAATCTAAATAGTTTAGATTCATATGCTACACTTTGAAATTCTGCTGGTGCAAATGATGAACTATATGATTCACCTCTTGATGCACTTGCCTCACTTGAATAAAAGAATTCTTTTATTTCATTGTGTTCTGATATTCGTGATGCACTAACAAAAGGATTGAACGCCTCTTCAAATGTAGGTTCTATATCTCCCTCTGTTATACTTGCTGTTGCATATAAATTCCCATAATCACTTCTTGGGTCTATTTGATTAATTTTATTTAGTGTAGGTATTCCTAATGTTCCAAGTGAACCACTTTCGAGATTGTGTAAATTTACATCTCCATTATATGTTGTGTACTCACCAAAAAAACGATATGGTATAGGTTCTGCGGAACTACTTAATCTACTTGTTAATTGTATACCATTATCAAAATGTCCTGCGTTCTCATAATATACATTATCAAACTCAGGTATCTTACCTACTACTTCTTTACTTCTTTCTAAAAGATTAGGTTCTATTAATAAACCTAATGTTGTATTTGCTCTTGCTGGAGCTAATTTTAATAATTGGTCAAATATACTTCTATCAAAGAAGTTTATAATTCTCATGTAATCCCAAAAGTTATTACTACGAGAATACTTTTTCCAATAATCTCTTTGTACTTTATCTAACCCACGATATCCTATTCTGTATTGGTCTCTTGGGTCTCCGATTTCATTATCAAGATTTATATCTGCTAATGAATACATAATATCTTCGTTCACCACATCAACTGGTGAAAAGAACACACCAAGTTTATTACTATCTATTGGTGCAAAACTTTGTGCAGAAACTTCTTGTCTAATATTAGAAGAAAGATTACCAAGTAGTTTCGTGTTCTCTGTTCTAATCTTTGTTGCGTTTCTTCTTGCTGGTCCAATATTTGGAACTTTCATTTGTTCTTTATCGGATATACTTCTAAATAAATTCTCACTATATCCAACCGCACTCGCACTTGCAAAGTAATTAGTTTGATATGATTTATCATCTAACTGATAGTTTGTTCCACTACCTAAATTACTATTCTCACCCAATGGTAATCTGAATATTAAGTTATCATACATGGAAGATGTTGTGTTACCATTGTATGCTTTTGGTGCCATTACATGATTCTCAAATACACTTTGTGATAAAGGTTCACTCCATAATCTGAACTCCATCAAAGAACCACTAAGTCTTGTCTTGTGGAATTTATCATTATGTCCACCAACCCACAAGTTAGCACTTTGAGTAAATGCACCATTAATATCATTTGATGTTGTAGATAAACTTGATGAGTTAGAGTATACAATTACTTCTCTTGATGCATCATATTGTCTTGCAGTTAACTCATATGTTACTTCTTGTGAAACATCATCCGATGTTAAATCTGCACCACTTGATGATTTTCTTGTTAACATCACACTAAACATATCATCATTGTATACAGGTAGTAAAGAAGAAGTTACAAATGTATTTCCACTACTTCCACTAATACTAAACTGAACTCTACCAAGATTATCAGTTGCTCCGTTATCAAGTAATTCTATTGCCCAATTATTTTCTGATTCAACAATAACTTGATTTTGTGATTTAGGACTTCTAAATCTAAATTCAATTGTTTGTGGTTTTATATTACTAACACTATCGTTTGTCCATGGCGTTAGTAAATACTGACTTGACCTAAAATCTAATGCGTATGTAAACTTCCTTTTTATTTCATAACTTACTCTATCATTTAAATCTGGTCCACCATATTCTCTAACTCTTAGTAATGAACTTGGTATACCATAACAATTCATCAATCCTTTCATAGCACGGACAGTACCTTTGTTCTTCATAAAGAAAGGTAAGTTAGATAAAATTCTTTTCCATATTTCTTCTGTTAATGCTTCACTTGGTGTTTCATTTAATGCTGCACCACTTGAATCTTTTCCTAACAAGTATGTTGGTAGAATAACTAAATCATTTCCACTATTAACTTCAAAACCCATATTCTTTGCAATTTCTTTTACAATATCTTTTGATATACCCTCTGATATGTTAGGTACTCTTTCATTTACATCTGTGAAGTGTCTTAAGTAACTCCATATCTCATCAAATTGTTCACCTACCATATCCATAAAATCTAAGAACACTTCATTTTGTGTATCTTGATTTACATGAGCAGGTAATTGATTTGTTAATCTATCCATGTTTGCTCTATCATAATCTCTTGAATAACCAATCCAAGTATTCCACCATGTGGTAAAGTTAGAACTTGATGTATGATAAAGTATGTGTGGTTCAGTAGAATTTTCTTTTGGCCAACTTGCATCATAGAACTCACCAAGTGAACTTGATGCATAACTTGATGAGACTGTATATAAGAAGTTTTCATATGGTCCAAATGAATTTATCACTTGTCGTTTCTTCAAATCAAAATCTGCTTGTGTTTCACCAGAACCTGTAACATCTGCTATTGCTAATGAAGATGAAGTATACTTCTCTACTAATTCTACTTTCTTTCTAAAATTTCTTAATCTTGTTTCTGCAGAACTAAAGTTAACAAAGTTACCAAAACCATAATCGGTTGTATCCCCAGCTGCAGATAATTTTTCAGTTCGTTTTTGATAATCAATATTTAATTGTACATCGAGTAAACTACTTGAATGAACTGAGTTTATTATATCTTCATTAGTTGCACTATCACTACTTAGTAGGTCATCATACTTCTGATAGTTTGTACCTCTAAAGTTTATTGGATTTGTAGTAGAGTTTAAATTAGGAACTCTAAGAAACAGATACTCATCATCTTCTTCAACAAATGGTATTAGTTTTATTTTATCTTCATATGGTTCCATCTTCTCTTCAACAAAATAAACCAAATCACCAACTTCTATTTCATCTGATAGTGGTTTATAAAATTTAAAGTAACGAGCAGTTTTATCAGAAAACGCATCCAATGGTACAACATCTGGGTCTGTTTGTACTACATCTGTTGGACTATCTAAAATACTAATTGCTAAGTGATATCCATGTTCAGTAACCATGTAGTTATTTAATCTTGAAACTTTATTCTTTCTGTAGTTAACATAAAATTCATCAAAGAAGTTACCACTTACATCATCACCACTATGTTCTGATTCTGTAGCACCTATCTCATATGATTTATCTACACGAACTCTATTGTTATCAAGTATCTCTACAATAGTAGCAACAAAATCGATTGGTGTATTTTCAAAAATTACTTCTGGTTCTTGTGCAGTATCTTCTTCATCTAATTCAGGTACAATATCTGTGATACCATCTTGTATTTGAACCCTTACTATCTCATCAACTATTTCTCTTGTTACAGCTGGAACTTGTTCATTTATTACCCATTCATTTGTTGGTGCAATTGTACTTGGTGTTGAAGTTGCTGCTCCACCACCAGTTCCACTATCACCACCACCACCTTGTCCATCTTCAAAATCTTCTGCTAATCTTAACATATTGATACGATGGTTTCTCTGATGTAAGAAGTGTTCCATACTTCTCCATTTACCAAGTGTAGCACTAACTACATTATCAGCATATATAGTGTGGTGTTTATCTAATATTAAATTCCAAACATCTAATGGTGATGATTTAAATTCTGTACCAACTTCATTTGCCATATACCACTTACCACGATGTTTAATCGGGTGATGGTCTGTTGTGATTAGTTTACCAATCCTAACTAACTTATCACCATAAGGTCTGTTATCTTTTACTACCTTTAATACTTTTGCAAAACCTTGTTCGGTTTTCACTTTCATACCAGGTCTCATCATCTTGATTGGTAAGGTACGATTATTACTTAATTTTATTTGTGTATCACCTACAAAACAAACACTACCATAATCATCAAACCTATCTAAATCTTGATAACTATCATCTGGTGCAGGTACTTCTGCTATCTGTTCTATGACTGGTGTAGGTTTACCTTGTGTTGCACCTTTGATTGCTTTTCGTGCAACCTTTCTAACTTTTTCTTCATCTAATCTTCTCTTAGGGCTTACATCATCCTCAACTATTTTTTCTACAATTTTTTCTCTTGTGATTGTGTAAGTGTACATACCAGGTATAACAATTTCTCCACCAACCATGTTATCAGTAAATCCTCTTTCGTTTCTACCTGTAACGAATTGTAATACATATGGGTCTGTTTTATCAAACTTTATTTTACCAGCATTTGCTCTATTCTTTTTTGGTGTGTACACCATATCTTTGTTGATAGATGTAAAATCTTTTTGGTAAGGAACATTATTTATATTTTGTAAATCAACTTTTATCTCTCTTTTATTAGGTGAGATTTGTTTGATTCTGTATTGTAATTTTTTAGGTAATAACTCTGTAGATTTACCCTCTGAAAGTTTTTGTTTACCAGATGTGAAATAACGAGTACGACCATTGACAGTTTTTACTTGTGCTTTACCAATATGAATAAAACTATCTTCGTTAATTAAAACATCTTCTTGTTTTCCAGCCAATCTTCTTAAGAAAAGATATTTTACTTTATACTCACCAATTTCTAATCCCATTGAACGAAGATGTGTACCTACATCTAAATCAACTAAGTTTGGTGTTGGAAACTTTACTTCACCTGCAGGAAATATATCATCATCGACATATTTGTCTTCCATATCATAAACATACAAATGTAAGTAATCAGAATTATCTCTACCAAATCCACTATATACGGGTCTTGGTGATTCTAATTCTTCTCTATCTTTATCCGTTAAACCATACTCTAACATTTACCGAACTCCACTCCGATTTCATCGTAATCCACCATGTATACTCCAAATATACTATCAACTGCCTGTGGATTAGTTTTCATAACTTCTTGTGCCATAACACCTTTATATTTTTGTGTACCCCATATGTATCTGAATTCATATGTGTTGAATCCATTCTCTATACCAAGTGGTACGATATCTCTTTTTAATCTTTCATCACTAAATATTTTCTTTAATTTTTTTGCTGCTCTTTTTAATCTTCCACCCTTTTTCTTTTTCTTTTTCTTTTTCTTTTTAACTTCTTTCTTTGCTTGGTCTGTGGATGTTGTGTTATTCATCTCAGCAATTTTTTTATTTAAACCATTGATGGCATCAGTTAAACCATTATTTAATGTTTGAGTTCTTTCAATCTCACCCTCTAATTCTTCTTGTAACGCATCTATATCTACACCACTTTCTTCTTCCTCATTTTCTCTTGGAAAGATTTCTAAAAATTGTATATCATCACCAAAGAACTTAATAACCCTATCTGTTGTACCAGAGTTTTGTCTTACTTGTAATCTTACTAATTGATAATCCTCTTCAATGGATTGTCCTTGTTTATCTGGCGATTCGTAAGATAGTAGAAAACCATTTTCATCTCTTATAGGATTAGTGGCATCAACAATAGAACCACTTATCTCCATTCGTTTTTTTGCTTCTTCGGCAGCCTTTAATTGTTTTGCTTTATCTGCTTCTATTACTTTAGCATAGTATGGGCTTTTCTTTTTTGCCGTTTGATTAAAAATGTAAGGCATTTTATCTCACCACTTTAAATATGAAGTCATCATCGTATATCATTGAAGTTTGGTCTGCTCCACTACCACTAACTACTTTGATTTCAAATCTATAAAATCTTTCTGGTTGAAATCCATCCATCCATAAGTTAAAGAAGTTACCTGTAGAATCACAACTCACAATTGAACCTGTACCGAATGGTATTATTGTATCTTCGGTTTCGGCATCTCTTACAGAATAATAAGTACCCTGTCCTAAACTTCTACTACCACTTGGTAAAAACTTAACAGTCAATGCTGCTGGTGTAGTATCGAATCCACGAGTAGGATATAATTCACGACCAGTGAATCTGAATTTTACTTTTGATTTTTCCTTGTACTCAGGTTTTAAATTATTGAAATAAATTTTTAATCTATCTAAATCAGTAGAACTCAATGCTGTTAAACTACCAGTAGCGAAACTTGAATCATCCCATTCTACTTCTAACTTAGGTGGATAGATTGTATGTGTTTCTCTTGAAAAATATTTTAATTGACCTTGTGGTGTAGAGTTACCCTCTGCAGAACCTGTAGCAGTTGTTGGGTCAAAGATACTATACATACTCTGTGATGTTACAAGGTTTTGTCTCTTAACAATAAATCCATTGTTTGGATATGTTGAACCACTATAAATATGGTTCTTAACCAAATCACTAATATCCATTCTAATATCACGAGTTTCATAAACTAAATCTTGTGATGAACTTACCTCGTATGCAGCTGCTAAACTTGATGTAAACCAAGTTCCACCTTGTGTTGTACTACCACTAACCCATTCAGTTTTTGTTGTATCATTATCACGATACTTCCAACTAGCACCATCACTTAGTGCTGGGTCTCTATCTTTCGTGCCTGTACCACCACTCCAACTTCCACTTACCATGTAAGTAAATAAAGATTGTTCTACTGCTAATTCTTCTGAACTAGCATCATATAAATTTAAATAATATTTTGCATCACTTGGAATTGTTCCACTTTGTACTGATGATGAAATATATGAATAATCAAATTTAATTAAAATCCTTGAAGCATTAATTGTAGTACCTGAAGAGTTTACATGCTTTTCCACTTCTAATATTTGGTCTAAACCTGTATTGATTGAAGATGTAACATTACCCTCATAAATTGTTGTGTCTGTTGTTGGATATTCAAAATAATACACTATACATCTCCTATTACTCTACCCTCAATATCTGTATTAGGGAATTTTAGTTCAAATATACTTGGGTCTAATGATGAATATATGATACCATCTTTTGTTGCTGATTGAACATCATAAATGTGTCCACTATACCCATCTTCAGTTCTATACTTATTCTCCACAACTACTATCTGTTTGTTTGGATTATCGTCTTCGGGTGGTACAACACTTGCCACACCATCTACTAAAGAAATCTTGTATGCAATATCACTCAACACTATTGGTTGACTAATTTGCCAGTTATCTGTATTGAAATGTTTTTTAACAGCATCAATACATCTTAATAATACTTCGTTCTTGTTAAATCCTCTTTGTGTTATGATACTAAATCTAACACCGATATTAACAATATACCCATCTTTAATATTAATTGCATCTGTTACCATTCTATATTGTGATAAGTAAACTCTAAGGTTTTGTTTCACAACATCATTTAGTGCAACTAATTTTTTCTTACCATCATAACCCAACACATACATATTTAATGCAAGTGGATTAGGTATCACACTTGTGTTTGGTTGTTTAACAATTCTACCTTGTTTCATAATGGTTTGAGTATTGACTTCTAATTGTTCATCTTGAACTAAAAATACTTTTGCAACTGCACCATATTTTTGTGGTAATGAATAAACTCTAATAACATAATCTTCTTTTGTTACTGCACGATTCTGTGAAGCAAAATGTGCTGAAGCATTTTGTCTAACCTCTTCAGGTGATTCACCCGAACTACCACCAGTTGCTGGTTCGTTGTTTATTATTGATAAACTATCTTTCGTTTCTTTTACTTTTGTAGAATCTAATCCATCCTCATCAAGTGAAGTACTTAATGTATCAAGATTTTTGATATCACCACTAACAACATTATCCACTTGAGAACCACCATAAGTATAAGTTACAGTCAATGTAATATTACTTGGTGCTTGTCCAAACGCTTTTGTTTTTAAGAAATTACTTGGGTCAAATGATTCATCAAGTTTAGATAAACCTGTACCAAGTGAACTACCAACATTATCTGGATTAGGTATAATCTCTTCATCTGCATTTGTAGATGTTCCTGCACCAAATCTTAATTCTGTTTTTCCATCACTTCTAATATATCGAGTAAAACGATTTGCAGATTTTACTAACTTTAATAAGAAAGGTGCTGCTTGTGAATTTGCTGATACATCTGGTGAGTTTACAGAATTGTTCTCTACATCTTGAAAGACTGTATCTTGTGCTAAGAAAGGAACTTCATACCATGTGTTTCCATCATCATCCGTTACTGAAGTAATCTCAATAACATTCTCTTTACTTAAAATAATTTTATCAAATTTTATAGCATCACTAAAAACAAAATCCTCAGAAGTTTTAAATCCACTTTCTAATGTTGCTTTTTTTGTAAGAGTATAATGTGTTGGTGTATCACCATCGTTTTTAGAAACTACATCTTTTCTTGTATCAAATGAAGATGAGTATTTAAAATTAACATCATCCATCAATCTAAAACTTCTACCACTCTTACTTGAGAATATACTATCTGCATTTACTTTCAATGCATAATTTAAATCTGGTTCGTAAGTATCACCAACATTAATTGCTGGAACTTGTAAACTTAAATCACATATTACACTAGCAGGTGTACTTAGATTTGGTCTATATCCAAATGATTGTGCAATCTTAAAAATGTTTTTCTTTTCTTCAGCAGAATGTAATAGTGTTTCACGATATTGATTATCAACATAGTAACTCAACATATCACCAACATAAGATGCCATTTCAATAAACATCATACCTGGTGATGATTCGTTAAAATCATTGTATGCAGTTGGATAGTATGATTTCGCAAACTCAATAAGGTTTTGTCTTATTGAACTGAAATCTCTTCCAATATACTTTACTTTCTTCTTTTCTTTTTTAATATTGGTTCCGTACTCTACATCCAAAGCCATTTACTTTCTCCTAACCTGTGGTATTGAAATTAAAGGATATCTGTTCAGGTGCATCCTCATCATCAACATTCACTAAAAATTCTAAGTTTACTAACACTTGATTATCATCTGGTGTTAAGATAATATCTATAGTGTTGATTGATACATAAGGTAACCATTGTGCCAGTGCCTCTTCAATTGCTGCTTCTATTCTATCTTCCAAACCATCTTCTTGTGGTTCAAAAATTAGTGAAGTTAATTCACAACCAAATGTTGGTTGATTAACTCTTTCACCTGGAATAGTAAGTAATAAATTTTTTATATTAGTGGAAACTTGTTCTCTTATTGTAGAACTTCTTGGAAAGAATCCAGCGTTACCACTTTTATATGTGAGTGGAAAAGTTAATCCAAAGAACGCATCACTATCTTCATTGATAACTCGTACTGGTGGATTTGTTAATGTTGATACTTTTTCACTCATGGTTTATTACTTCTTTTTAAATTTATCGTGTTTCATTAAATCACTATAATCTCTTGTTAAAGCATTTAATACACTTTCAGGTACATCGTTTACATTTAAATTCTTTTCTCTTAATGTTTGTGCAGCTATCATATTTCTTTGTTGTTCCTTATCACCACTTGCTGCTAATGCATCTCCGTACCCTAATAGTTCTGATGCTCTACTTGAATCAAAAGTTCCACCACCCATTGTTGGATATTCATCCATTTCTGAATCACCTTTACTCAGTGCAACGGTCTCATTTAAAACATCATTTAACGCATCGTTACCAGTTACAAAGTCTCTTTTTTCTTTAACAACTTTTTTGACTTGTTTTGGTTTTGGTGCTAGAGATTTGAGTGTAGAACTTTTTGCTTTCTTATACTCAGTAATAAATATCTCTTTGGCTTGTTTTTTGACTTCTATCTTTACTACTTCTCGAATTATTTTTACGAGTTCTTTTTTAGTCATAATGACCTCCTACTATGTTACATTATACCCTACTGATACTAAAGGTGGTGTTGCTGTGATTGTAACTACTATTGCCTTATGATAAGTATTGAACGCATCTATAAACTGGTCAATAGTGTCATCAATCGTTTCATTTAACTTTCCTGCAGCATCAATATAAACTGCTGTTACTCCTGGATTAGTTACTAACGCTCCTGCAGCGGTTTTACCACCTAACCAATAAAGTTTTAAACCTGTATCCAATGATGTAGATAATGGTACTGCTCCGTAAGCACTGAAACATAACTTTAACATCATTTGTAAACCTGCAACATTACCACCTGTTAGTGGTGCTGGTGGTGCAGTTCCACTACCACTCATTCCTGTCATTACACATTTATCATATGATTCAGCAATCACCTTAGCCATATCATCATTGTTTTCTAAACCTTGTTTGTACTCAGCTCTAAATATATCCCAACTCATTATTTCGTTTTATTTTGTGGACTCTTAATAGTACTCAATGTAGATTTTATTGATGCTAATAAAGCTGCACCAGGTCCAACAACTACTGGTCCTGTCGGTGCTAACAAACCTGTTTCTATTAATGTTAGTATATCATTTAGTTTTGATTCTAATATTGTTCCTAACACTATAGGTTCTGTTGCATCTACACCACCTATCTTTGTTGTTGGTGCTTCAATCACAACTTCTTTTACTGCACTTATACCTACATTCTTTTTACTTGAGAACAAAATATCTCCATCATTTTTTGTGTTTAAGATTATTCTATCTGAGTTTAATAAAATTTGTTTACCCTCATATGGTGCTGTAATTAATTGACTTGGTGCACCAAGTGTTGGTTTTAATTCTTGATTAGTTACCATATAAATACTTGAGGCATCGGTATCAATCTTTTCTTCTATTGGAACTTTTGTATCACCCTCTATTGTATGTCCAACACTAATAATCACATTGGGTGAATCTTCATTTTCATTTTTTATATCACTACCGATTCTGATAGAGTTTCCAAATCTACCCTCAACAATTACATCACCCTCGTTAGGTAATAATTTTCTAGCATCCTCTATTTTTTTAAAATAATGTCCTGTCTCTATACCTGTATCATCAGAGTTAGGTAAATCATCTATATCTTGTGTTGATTTTAATGTATCCTTTTTCTTACCAACACTAATACCATGTTGTGTATTAAAGTTAGGATTACCAAATAAATTTAATTGTGTTGTAAAAAATAATTGACCAAGATATTTTACACCAATAACAATCTCACCAACTACTGGTGTGGTTTGAAAATTTGGATTTAATGGTTTGTAATCAGAAAGTGAATCTATATTTTTTCCTAATTCTGAATTTACAAATCTACCTTTTACTCCACCAAGAAAACTATAATCTGGTCCCCCATCTTTCTTTTGTGGAAAGTATTTTTTAGTATCATCAAGATGTACTGCTACCACTTCCAATGGTTCTAACTCGTAAAATTCATTTGGTGAATCTTCTACTTCTTTTAATAATCGTAGAATAGATTCTGTATTTTGTACACGAGATGAAATTGGACCAGTTTTGTTACCTGATTTTTTTCCAATTGTGTATGACATATTAGTTTACTTTTGCTGTAATATTATCGCTATGGTCTTGTAACTCATTGACTGTATTTTCAATGTTTTGCATTAATTGTTCTTTTTCTTTCTCAGATAAACCAAACTCACTATCACTATCACTACTTGCACTTGCTTGTGCTAATCGTTGTACGATGGTTGCTAGTTTAACTAATTGTTCATCATTCTTTACATTGATTTCTAAGTATTCTTTCAACATAGGAATGATTTGTACGGCCGTATCGCCATCCTTGATAAACTGAACTACTTCTTTCATTAACACTTCTAATTGTTCTTTGTTTCGTTTAGAGTTATCATAGATGTCTTTGAATACATCGGATAAGGTTTTACCCTCAAATATTTCGAAATCGATTGCCATAATTTTACCTATTTTGTATCAATAATAAATAGAAGATTTCTAAAAAAGTGTTGTATATATTTATATATCGAAAAATTTTCTAAAATATATACAATAGTTATTATATGTCGGTGAAAAATCTGACATAATTGATTAACTAACGGGAGAATAACCATATGCAGGAAATCATAACACTCGTAAAAGGATACATAGACGACTTAGCTCAGATGATGTTATCCTTGGTCGCTATTGGTGCTATTTCTGAAGTAATATTTGGAAGTGGTATTTTCGGCGTTAATGTTATTGGTAACCTAACACAAATAATCAACACATTCGGCGAATCGGGTTTCGCTGGACTCGTCGCATTGTTGGTGTTGGTGGGTTTATTCCGTAAGTAGTACTATATCGGATACCTAAAATATGGGAGTCTTTTCCGAGGCTCCCATATTACTTTAAGATTTCCAAAGTTTTCTCAGCATTAAATCTTCCAGCTTTTGGCCAACCATTTATTGCACCATCACTTTCACCTGGTGTTTTAATCCAAAGATACGCATCACAATATTCTGAATCTGTTTCTGTAGTAGGTTTATTACCTATTATCATATCTTGTGGATTAAATGTTTCCCACACTTCATTACCATTTCGTGATGTATCAATAACATAAGTACAATCAAAGTGTTTAGCAATCTTATCACCATATCGTATACATTTATCTGTAGTTACGAAGTTACTTGTGTTAATACTAAATCCTTGAATCTTATTAGAATAAAACATACCCAAGTAAGTAATTGCATCAGTTCTTTTTAACCAATTAGGATGTCCCATATCAAGATAAACTACTGCATTAGTTTTGGATAATTTTTGTATTGTGGATTTT
>MDSV01128847.1_pt1 | contig 19288 bp, 14 predicted proteins | sample 810851 | NCBI WGS metagenome assembly MDSV01 (sample SAMN05326640, study PRJNA326480) | marine metagenome | isolation source: seawater | place: Atlantic Ocean: North East | collected 2012 | reverse complement strand
CATCCATTCATGATTTTAGTTATGGTGTTGCTGATAGGGGGGCATCTATTCGGATTCCCAGAGAAACCGAAAAAAACGGATGTGGATATTTAGAAGACCGTCGTCCAGCCAGTAATATGAATCCGTATGTTGTTACCTCAAAATTAGTATCAACTATTCTTTTGGAATAAAGTTATTAAACAATTTCATCCAAAAATCTTTCTAACTTTTCTCGTTCATCAATGTTCATTAAACCAATTGATACCTTAATATCATTGAAATTATCCTCCATACAATCAGGAATGCTAACATATTTTAAACTTTTTTGTTGATTTCTGTAAAGTCGTTGAAAAACAATTTTATAAAAATCAACAATACCATGCATTGTTGGTTGGTCATTATTTAAAAATCGAGAAATGTCATTACTTAACCACGCCAAATCACTATCTTCTAATGACGTTTCAATCGTTGTTGGAAATTTTTTTTGATAAATTTCTTTTACATTTTTGATTGTTTTATGATAAGAAAGAAGGTCTTGGCGCAAGTTAAGAGGCTGAATACAATAAGTAAATGGAAGGATGTAATCACGAAAGATTTCTTTCGGAATGATGTTCATTACTATTCTAATCAAAACTTCTCATTCTTTTAAATTTCAATTAAAGAAGATTTTTTCAAAAAAGAATTAACTTTATAAAAATTTCTTTCTTTATCTTAAAAATGGTTTCTAAAAAAAAAGGAAGTGGTAATTTATTTGATAAAACAAAAAATATTTTTAGAAGTAATTATACAACAATTGTTATTGCAATTGTTATTATTTCTTTTGTTGTTCACCTTGTCTATGTCTTATCGACCAAATTTACAAAAACAATTACCGTCAAAAAAACATATACAGGCGTTGAAGATGAAAGTAGCGGAAATGGATATTATGATATGTATACCACTTACATGGTAGTTGATACAAATAATGAAGTCTACCAAGTAAGCAATTCATTGTGGTTTTGGGAATGGGATGCCCCAGAAGAATGGGGAAAATTAAGTAAAGGACAAACGTACACGGTTAACGGATATGGAAAAAGAGTTGGATTTTTTGGAATGTATCCCCAAATTGTGAAAGTAGAATAAGTTAAAAGCAATCAATTGATTTTTTATTTCGGAGTTCAATTATTCAAATGAAAAATGGATGTTTCTAATCCAGCATTACTTGAAAGAGAAAAAGTAAGAGATGTTTATAATATTATTGCACCACATTTTGATAGAACACGCCAATATTTATGGAAAAGTGTGAAGGAATTTGTCCAACAAATTCCCAAGCATGCTTTTGTTGCTGAAATGGGATGTGGAAATGGGAAGAACCTAATTCCGCTTTTAAAAAAATCATGTTACTCGGTTGGAATTGATTTCTCAATTCAATTTGCAAAGATTTGTCAGAAACAAAATCTTGAAACACTGGTGGGTGATAATTTATGTATCCCCTTCCGTTCAGAAAGTGTTGATTATGTATTAAGTATTGCCGTTTTACACCATTTTTCGACACATGAAAGAAGGTTGCACGCTTTGCAAGAACTCTTGAGAATTTTAAAAGTGGGTGGAAAAATGCTGATTCAAGTGTGGGCACTCAAACAACCACCGGATGCAAAACAACAATTTACCACTCAGGATAATTTAGTGAGGTTTCAATCACCCGATAAGAAAATGCTAGAAATGCGATTTTATCACGTTTTTGCAGATACTGAATTACTCGACCTACTCCAAGAATCAGGAGTTGAACTGTCAATTGATAATTATTTTTGGGAAGTTGGAAATTGGGTTGCAGTTGTTACAAAACTTAAATAAAACTTTTCTTTATTTTTTTGTTGCTTTTAAATAAATAATAGCTTTTAGAAGAATGGACCAATCTAGTGAAAGTATTATTGAAAATATTATTAAAGGTGAAACTAACCCAATTAGTGCGATGGAACAGTTAGAACATCATCCAGTTTCTCTTTTACCTTCGGAAGATGCCTTGAGTTCTGTCACTGCGATTAGAAGTGGAGGTGGAGGTGGAGGTAAATGTTATGGTGTTGGAAGTGTACACGAAATTACAAATGATGAATTCGTACAATTTACGGAGCATGTAAAACGTAAAAAGGAGGCTTTTGAGGGCGGTCGTGCTGCTTCTGATACTGCTGCTGCTGCTATGAAAAGGCTATCGAATGGTCTTACTTATGATCCGATCCTAATAAAATATAATATGTCAAACGATAGGGAGGTTGCTACTAAAGTCACCAATGAATCCCTAAAAGAGTTTATATTTGATATTTTTATAAAAGAGCAACCCCGTTTTCTTCACGGATACCCGTCATTTGTTTTATATCAATATAACAAGTCCGATTGGGGTAATTTAGCTCACGATAAATCGGCGGAAGAAGTCTCTGACCTAAATAATACTCTTAATTTGTTCATTAATATTTTTCAGGATAATTCAACATACTTTACCAGTAAGTATTTTGATGGCAAACCTGTTGCAGATTTGAAAATACTCGGAATAAATAAGTGTATAGAAGAATTAATTCAAATTTATGACATTAAAGATATTTCGAACATATCTCAAGATAAACTAGAAAATATTATAGATACGACTTTGATTTATATTGATACTGAATATAATAAATTACAATTGATTCTAAGTAAATATTTAAAAAAAAAAAAATACGGTATTCAAGTATCACCTATAGAAAGTACACAAGTAGCTTTAGCTACATCAAAAGCGGTAGCTTTAGCTACATCAGAAGGAAAAGAAGAAGCCATAAAAGCGGTTGCAGCTGCAATAGCCGACCAGGGAAAAGCGGTTGCAGCTGCAAAAGCCGACCAGGGAAAAGCGGTTGCAGCTGCAATATACGCCGAGCAACAAGCGGCTGCAATATACGCCGAGCAACAAGCGGCTGCAGCTGCAATATCCGACCAGGGAAAAGCGGTTGCAGCTCCAATAGACGCCGAGCAACAAGCTAAATTTGAATTAGAAGCCATTGCACGACAACAACAACAACAACAACAACAACAACAACAACAACGAGAGCATGTAGAAGAAGGTGGGGATACATGTAAAACAGCTCAGTTTGTACCGATGAACGGTGATTGTCCGTATAAACCACTTTTACCTAATCAATATTTTGGAGATAGAGCTATTAATTTTCGTTATGCACTAATAGATAAGTTCGGAATAAAATGTTTCTGTAACTCGTTCGAAGATTATTTTTTATATAATGTATGGATTGCTGATACCTCTAACGGAAATAGGACGAAGACTGATTTAGGAGTATATCAATTGAATGATGGAAAACGTCATATATTTTGTAAATCAGATTGTGAATTATTTAAAGATATTCGTACCTTAGAGGATAAAAGTGTGCCATTTCTTGATGACTTAGATAATGATAAATTTTTTTCATTAGGACCGGTACAAAAAGATAAAACGATAAACCCCAGTGATTTTAGTGCTGAGAATTTCAGGCTTAATATAGTACATGTAAATCCAAGTAATGCAGATGAAATCAAAAATAATAAAATGTTGTATGAGTCCTGTCATGGTCTTACCAAATTGCAATTAACAGCTGGAAATGGTTCTTGTTTTTTTAATACAATCATACCACAAGTCTTTACAAAACTTGCTGATATGTGTTATAATGAGAATGAACAATTTTTAGTATTAAAAAAAACATTAATTGATGAGAGTAATAACGGAATGTACGCTACAGGGGATAATGGATGGATAAAGGATGAATGGATAGCTGATAAAAAGGATGGTGTTCAACTACAAAATTTAAAAGAAGACCACCTACAGAAATTAAATAAATATTCTGGTTGTAATCCAGAACTAAATCCAATCCTATTTGTAATACAAAAAATAATACAATTTCATGGAGAGAAACCCAGCCTCACCGATTTAACTGCATGTAAAAAAAAAATTCAAGATTTATTAAGAGACAAACAAATCAATGATGCTGGGATACTAAACGATGACGATGATTTAACAAATCCAGCTAACAACCTACATTTAAGATGTATTCGATATTTACGTAATTATATGTGTAGACAAAAATTAATTGGCATTCTAGAATTGGGACATCTTTATAAGTCTCATTATACTTCGGGTGCAGCGGAACAAGTTATTACAGAGGCTCAGTTTAATGGGAGGGATACAGTATATACACTATTTACAAAAGAAGAACAATGGTCTTTAGACACGTATAATGGTGAAATTGAACAAACAGTAGTAGATAAGTTTGACCATATGGATAATGAAACTTATACAAAACATAATTTTATATCAATTGACCATGTAAAATATATGACAAAATATTTTGATATGAAGATCGGAGTATTTGTGGAGAGTAGTACAGATAAGGACCAACGCGGTAAGATACTTATTTATTTGGAGTCAGGTGATGTAAGAACTGCTGAGTATAATAACCTTGATTGTGATATATTTGTATTTCAAAAAAACGCACATTTTGATATTGTTTATCCACTTGGACACGCTAAATTAAATAGTGACGGAAAATTAGAACATATTGAGGAAGAGGAGTAGAAGATCTTCGATATAGCATGTTCGATACTGATTACTAAACAATTGCAATCAATAATTCCAAACCAATTGACCCAACGTTTGTTCAGATAGAACCGATTGTCTAATTTTATTTAATTCTGCTTCTCGGTTGACATTTGTTTTATCCGAAAAAGGAGTTATTTTTTTAATTGTTGGTGCGAAAAGGGGGGTGGGACTATTTACCCATGTATTACTATCTGCTGTCATTTTCAATCCTGTTTCACGACGAAGATAAGTCACCGTCATATTTGAAAAAGCACTTATAATGGGTAACATTCCGCTGCTCGTTTTGTAAGATGAAGTAAAGTAATCCGGTGGTTTAGTCAAATAATTAGTTTTTGCCGATGCATCGGGGTTATTTGTATTTATAGCAATAATATGATAATAATCATTCAAGTTGTGTAATGCCAATTGCATTGTTAATAAAAATTTCATATCATCTTTATATGTTTCATCTTCACTCTTCTTATTTTCATCTTCATCAGAGTCCGAATCGGCTGAATCAGGTGTTACTCGGTTTCGGAAAACGGGATTTTCAAATTCCCGGAAGGTAATTACTAATTGTTTAACATGTTTTCGAAAGATTAACATGTTATCAATAATGCTCAAATAATTAACCAAATCAGAAACATCTGTTGACGTTGGTTTTGATTCAACGTAAAGAAAGGCATTTTGTTTATTTTCTATTAGTGTATTTTTACAAACATTTGGTAAGGTATTGTATGGACATTGATATACTTTTGTTTCAGATTTTCCATTTATTGTTTTGTTAACCGATAATATTTTATCATTTGGAATTGTTATTTCTCCCATTGTAACAGACTGACCAAAATCAGAATTGTTGGTAATTTCTTGATTTTTTTGAATACTATTTTTTTGTATCATTGAGCTTGACATGGTAACAACGTCTGATATTGTAGATTTAGTTAAACTAGATAAACTTTTTTCTAAATTATCTTTTATAGTTGAAGCAGAAGTTGCTGAATATTCGAATTCTTCTGAAGAATCAATATTAGTAAATAATTTTTGAATATAATTAGAATTATCTATTTTTGAAAAAATAATATTTTTATTCACATACACTTGGAACAATTTTTTCCATCCTTTGATACAATCGTATGCTTTTTTTCCTTTAATTACAATCTGATATGATTTTCTAAATGAATTTTGATTATTCGCATTTACTCCAGAAAGAGGAATTGCATAAACTTCAAATCTAGAATTCAAGATTGGACTTGTCGTTATTGTTAAGCCGTTATTGTTTAAATTCCATGGAGCTTCAAATTGCAAAGTTGAATAATCTAATTGACTTGTTGGAATATTTATTGTTTGACTCCATCCTGGAATAGATTGAACACCAATATTTGCAAAAAGAGTATTAATTGTTTCCTCTAATGTCGATGTTGCATTTTCTATAATCCCATTTGGAATAACAGATGAATTCGCTCTTGCGTTAATCGCATCTGCTAAGGATTGAGTAACCTCTTCAACGGTAATCATAACTTCAATATAAGATGGATTAACAGATGTGTATTTTTGATAGGTTGCTGTATATAATTGGATAATAGAATCATAAATGGCTTTTATATCACCTGTATTCATTTGTTGAGATGTATTAGATGTATTAAGAGTAACCAATGGTAAAAGAACGGTTAGTGATAAATTTCTTAAATAATTCATCATTCTATTAATGCTACTTGCATTACTCATAATATCTTGAATACTATTTGACAATGATTGTTTTTTATCTGCTAAAGAATCAAAGGTATATTTTAATAAAGTTGCATGCTGCATACCTGCTATTTGAACTTCAAAGGTACTATTGCTAGATGCACTAATACTAAAAACACCGTCATAATATTTTCTATTTTTTACGAATCCAACAAGATGCTGTCTGTTAGCACATCCAACAACCGGTTTCATGAAATCCCCTGTCGTTGGATTATAAATTGAATTAATAGGACATAAGTCTGAACCATCTTGGTAATTCATTGTGAAATTTAAAATGGTTGCTGGTGGCCGGTATGTACTAAAGGTATTTGCAATAATTTCATGCATATCAAATCCTTTTCCTAAAAATTGTAAATTGATTGGTTCGTTATTGTATGTTACTTGATGTAAATTATTACCCAAAGCATTCATAATTGAATCCCAAAAATATGCATAATATTTGCCCCGATTATTTTTTGAAGTAGACTGAGAAGCCGAAAGCATTTCTGTTTGATACTCCATTTGTAATTCTATCATTTTTACAAGATAGCAACTTATTAAAGACAATCTTTTTGTAGAATTAAAAAGGTCTTCAATTGAAAATTGATTATCATCATTTGATGATGCTTTTTGAAAAGAATCAATCGATATTTTAACAAATCTGTTTGATTTTAAAATATAAACAGTATTAAATGTTTTTATTTTTTGTAATTGAGCTGGTACATTAATCGGATTTAAATATTTAATTGTATAGGTATAAATAAAGAAAATATCTTGAATTTGACTATTAACACTATCAATTGTTGCATAATAGCTACATGTTTTGTATTTATTTAATTCAGAAATTATACTTTTTATTTTCTCTATATCTACTTCAAATTTATTTATTTCTATTTTTAATTTATTTATAATTGTATTTGCTATTTCTTTTAATGAACTCTCTGTATTACTGATAAAAAAATTAAATACTTCCTCTAAGTCGTTAATAATAGTGTCAGTTGGAATTTTTATCTTACCTGTAAGAGATAACATTTTTATCTTTGATATAAATTCTCTTCCTTGAGCCGTAAAATAGTTATTATTATTAGGATTAAAATTGTTTGGAGGATTTGGGAAAGTATTAATTATTACTCTTTCATTTTTAGAATACTCTGAATTTGGTTTCTGGGGAATTGCATTTGCAGACTGAAAAAACTCATATCTAGATGCAATCAAAAATAATAAAAAAACAAGATAAACAATTAAAAATATTCTAACTACATTTTTAAGATTCATTAATAATACTAATACTAATTTCGAAAATAATTATTACTAAATAAATGCAATTTATTGTAAAATTGGATTACTATCCGAAACATTCTCTATTTTATCTTCGACACCTTCTTCTTTATGAGGTGTAAATAGCGATGGGTCTTGACTTTCTATATATTTTTTTAATTCCTCACCATAAATATTTTTCATTCCACTAAGAATTGGTTTCAAAGACTCTTTCATTTGAGAAGCTTGACCATTAACACTTTCCACCGCAGAATGTATAACACTGTTAATTGTTTCTGATAAAGTAATTTTTAGAATATTTGTTTTTGCAGAAATATAATATGAACATCCTTTACGATAAACATTTTTTATCATTTGGCAATCAAAAAATGTTGCTTGGAGAAGAGTTAAAGATGTAATTATTCCCTGAACAACAAGTGTTAGCATTGTCCTAATACCAACGGAAAGACGATTGCTTTCTTTTTCAGGAAAAGTATAGGCATTCTTTTGACAATGATTTTTTAGAAGGTCTTCACATTGTTTGATATTAATTTCTCCTTCTTTGGATTTAACTTGTCCCATTAAATATAATTATAATTTAAAACTTTATGTATAGAATTATTTTTTGGTTTTATTTTTACGGTATCTTTTTTTATAAGTTATTTTCCCACCTAATAATGCAGAGTGCCCCTCTATCGTTGATGTTTTCTGAATATCGGTCTTCATATTATTTAAACACAGTTTTGAAATGTCTTCCCTTTCAACTGGTATCTGGTCTGATAAAATTTCATAACCCGTTTTTGTTACTAAAACAGTATCTTCAATCCGTATTCCAATGTTATCATAATATATTCCAGGTTCAATTGTAATAACACATCCTGCTTCTAATTTAAACTGATTTGTTTGAACATCGTGGACCTGTATTCCAACAGTATGTCCTAATGAATGAGGCATGTAAGTTTTCACAATGTCTTTTTGTTCTGACAAACTAAGTTTTGAATCAACTTTATTTAATCGAATCAAATAAGTTCTTAACCGTTCTTTTACTGCTCTGTCAATATCATAAAATAAGACACCTGGTTTTACCATAGATAATCCCGTTTTATATAAATCTAAAACAATATCATATATTTGTTCTTGTTCAGAAGTCCATTTACCATTGTGGGTAAAAGTTCTTGTTATGTCTGCACAAAAATTTTTATATCTTATTCCAAAATCCAGAAGCAATAATTGAGGTTCTTCTTCTTCCTCTTTCCAAGAATAATCTATTTCTGTTTTTGGATGTATTTCAACTTTTCCTCGTGTAAAAATGGGAGGATATGCATATTTTTCCCACTCAGATAAATTACATTTTTCAACATATTCTTTGGCAAGAGAAATCATCTTAAATGTTGAATTATATTGAGAAGGATTATTTTTCCTTTCTTTTAACATATGTAGAACTCCTTCACTTGAGATTTGACATGCTTTTCGTATTCTTTCAATCTCATATTTTTTCTTAACAAATCGACTTTTTAGTAAATTTTGATGAAGAGTATCTGAAAAAGTATAATTTATTTGATACATTAATTTAAGTTTTTCTAATTTCTCGACAATTTCCTTTTTTAAATCAGAAGGAGATGATTGATAATGGGAAGGAAGTAAGATGTTATTTATTTTTAAGGAAATCAGTTTTTCTTTTATTTTTGAATCTTCATCTAAATCAAAGAAATCAATTGGTATCTTCTTTTTAAATGAATCAAATAATGATATATCAACTGTCTTTTTTGATTTAAGACCAATCATTCCTAATTTCTTATTAAAATGATAAACTAAAAAAGAAATGTCTTGACAATACTTTCCAAGTGCATAAATATAATATGGATCTATGTTAGGATCTCCTTTCATTTCATACGCATCGTTTTCAATTGGTAAAAAAAGAAGTGCAGACATTTATATAAGACAACAAAAAAATTTTTATTAACTGCATTTGCACTCATTGTATGTTTTTCCACATTGGTAACAAAAACTTTCACCACAACGACAACTTATTTCATCACATCCTTCTGAACGGGATACAATCACCTTACATCTTGGACATGGCTTGCAATTATTTTCAACAAATTCTCTCAAAGAACTATCAGAACTCATAATGGAGTCTAATCTTTCCTGATAATTTGTAGAGCAAGTTTCTAGCAATTTTTCAAGTGATTCTTTGCTAACAATTTCTGAAATTTCATCAAATGAAAAGGTGTGAGAACATCTTTTCGAATTAGCATGTACTCCGGGACATCTTAGGATCGTTTTTTTTGCATCAATCGAGTCTTCAAGATATTTCTTAATACACGTTTTACAACTTTTAAATGGACAATTTAGATGATAAAAATTACCGTAGTCTTCGTTAAGAAAAGGAGTAATACCACCAATACTTCCATTGAGAAATTGTTTCTGTCTGGCATCTTCTTCAAAGCAAACTTGACATTGAATTTTTTTTTCCATTGGATTTTCGTCATGATAAGAATTCTGATTTAACCATTCAAGAAGTTCTTTTGCCTTCCAAATTTGATATACCTTTCTTGACTTTTGATGTTTAACAAAATTCTGACATTCGCCTTTTAATACTCCAACTTTATATAATTTTTCAATTTCATTTTTCAATTGTTGTTCTCTTCTTTTATCTTTAATTTCTTGATGAACTTCTCTCCTTTCCTTGATGACGGAAATAAGATCTTCCTGAATCGTACTAAATTTTTGACATTTTAGAAAATTTATATAAGAATAAGATGACCATTCCTCAGATAAATCTTCTATCAATTTCTTTCTTGAAGAAGATGTCATTTGACTAAATAGTCGTGTTCGGTTGTTTCTCTCCCTTTTTTGCGCTCTGGTTGTCATTGTAAATATTTCATTATTTAATATCTCAAAACGAGAAGAATATTTTCGAAGAATATCCTTAACTCGTTTCTTTTTTTTAATTTTTGTTGAAGATCGTGTTTTCTTTTTATCATCTAATGCTCTCTTAAGAAAAAATAAGTCTTTCGCTTTAGCTTTGACCATTAGCGTTTCTTGTATTTTTCAACAACTTGGTACGTCTTAATTTTCCAGTAAAGAGAATATAATTAATCAATTTTTTTTTTAATTGATTATTTATTTTTCTTTTAGATTTATTTAAAATATATCAGAAAATGGCCTCCGTTGAAAGAAAATGCGGTGAGAAAGAAAAACATTCTCATCAACACGAGTGCCTTTTTTCAAAAGGGAAAGTACAATTACGTAAAGATGAAATTGGTCATATTTTGAAGAGTGCTTTACATTCTTTTCCAAAAATAATGAGTCCCATGATTTGTCATACTGTAAAAGATAAACATCAAAAAACATCTGAAAACCAATGTCATGCAATGTGTCTTTCTGGGAAAAAAATAATGCATTGTCAAAGAAGAGTATTAGAAGTCCCGAGAAACATGCGTTACCCTGGTGATTTTGTGTACATTGCATGTCCATTTCATTTTAGAAAAACTCTTCTGGTGATTAGTAAATTAAAAAGAGTTGTCAAAGAGTATATTCGTGAAAATGTTTATCTTGAATTGTATAATGAAATTCACCACTATATTCTTCTCTTACTTCTTCATATTAGAAAAGTGGAATTTGCCGTCTTTTACAGTAGAGAGCTCTTAGAGGATAAAGGGCATATTGTTGCAAGAGAACTCGATGAACATCTTTTGATTCAATATCAAGAGTTTCATCAACAAAAAATGATTCCAAGGATTGATGAAGATTTTATTCATTCATTGCTGTATAAAACAAAATATGTTGGTGAAGATGACGAAGATTGTGATGACGATTGCGATGCTGAGGATAGTGATGACGCAGATAGTGATGCTGAGGATGACGTTCATTGTGATGACGCTAAATCTTCATCAAAATGTAAACTAGACGAAGAAGAAGATTTTGATATGATTATTGCTCAGTTTGCAAATCCATCTGGAAATGAATATCCAATTGAAGAACTGCCAAGTGGATTTGATACACGAATTGCAAATATTATCCTTCAAAGATTTATTCAATCAAATTCATTGTTATATTCTCTTAAACCAGAACATGGAGATGATAAAGAAGTATTAGATATTTTGGATATTTGTAGTGGGTTTTCAAAAAAAGGGAAAACTGTACAATGGATTTTTTCAAAGTGCTATCCAAACTTAATCCTATTTACAAGATCCCATATTGCAAGAACTTATCTAATTACAGAGAGTACTTCTATTTACGCTCATCTTAAAGAACTCGAGATTCTTTCGATGAAAAATATTGACGAATATGTGATTACCGTCTATTTTCTGATGGACAAAATTATTAGAAAAGCAATGACCGTAAAATGTGATGATTCCCAACCAATTTACTGTTGGATAGCAGACATTTCAATCTGTATTTCTTGTAGTACAACTGTTGGTGAAATTGATAAAACGACGAATTATCTAGAAAGTCTAAAGATGTTTCAAAAACGACTTATGACACCTTCCTATATTTATGAACCAGATTTTGACTTTCTTAAAAATATATTATTAACTTTTACAAATAGAATTATTGCATTACAGGAAATACTTGAAAGACTCATTCGTAAAAATATAGAAGACACTCCTTTACTCAAAGATTTTTACAATGACCATCCTCATTTTGAATCGCGAAAACTTATCCTAACAATTTTTAGGTATATTGGACTTTCAAATGATACCTCAGAATTATATTTAATGGCTAAGGAATATAAATCATTATATATTAATGAAGAACTAATTTCACCAAAATGTCTAATTGCTCTCTTAATTTGTGAAGCACATAAGCATGTTGACACTGAAAAAAGAAATCTACCTGAGATTCTGAAACATACTCTTTATCAATGTCCAATGTATCGAACATTTGATTCGGAAGTTCAAGAAAAAAAAATTATCTTTTTATGGGAAAGAGTAAAATCTCATAAAATATTAAAAAGAATTGTTATTACGCTGACAAAAGAAAAAACAAAAATGACATATCTTAATTTTATCATTTCTATGATTTATTTCACAATTATTCCAAGTAAGAGTTCTATTATGGAAGAATCTTCACGTAATAATTTTCTAAAATTGAATGCAATTGAGAAAAATGCAATTGTTTATAATTTTGTTGAACATATATGTACGTGGAAAGACAAGGAAAAAGAATTTCGAAATGCACTTTTGTCTTTCGTCTTATTTATTTATGAATGTGGAAAACAATGTAACATTCCAAATGAAACGTTGAGGGACTTTATTACCATTATTAGAGATTTTTAATAAACTTTAAAAACTATCTTCTAAGTGATGACTTCTTAACCCAAATACAGAAATTTGTCTTATTTCAGAATCATTTAAAATATTTTTTTTTATAGATGTTGATTTTGGTTCACTCGAAACCGTTTCATTACTTTTAACCCATTCATCAATTAAATCATCTTCTTCAACTTTAATCGATTTACGATAAACTTGTTTATGAATAAAAACATATTGTCTAATAAAATGTTTTACAATATTTTGTTGATATATTTGTTCTAAAATATTATCTGATTTTGAATCAATTGACCAATATGAAATCGTTTTGGGAAATAATAAATTTGCATAAATTTCTTGATATGAAAAAACATCTTGTAATGCACACATATTAAAAGCAAATAACCATTGCATCATATCTAAATGACCCAGATTTTGGGATAATAATCTCCACATTCCTTGTTTACCCTTTAGCACCTGTAACACTTTGTCAAAAGGACTATTGTTTTTCCAATCTGAAAAACGATGCCATTCAAGTCTTTTATTTTTTTGATTATGCCAACCAATACATTCTGCATTTCTAAATAAATGATGAAATAATGATTTATCAACCCTTGATATATATTTACTCATAAAATCAACATTTGATAAAAGATTATTGTTAGGCTCTGTTAATATATCTTCTACAAGATGCGACATTGCACATGTTTTTTCCCATTCAGATTTATGGATAGATGATTTTAAATATATCCATTGAGTACTTATATGTCTTTTTTTACTAGAAAAACAACTCCATGTTTTTACTATTTCTGACATATTTGTAATTGAAGTCGATGTACAATATGTTTTACATATTTTAAATAATGATTCAAATAATTTAGGTGAAATCCAAAAATCCATATTATTACGCATCCAATCCGTTCCAATATTAATCGTGACAACTTTATCCAGGTCTGAATTTTCAGGTGGATGATATCTTTCATGTTCTCGATGATTTTTACTCATTGACCATAATTCATTCCATTCTTTGTCATAATCATTTTCTTGAATTATTAATAGTAAATAATCTAAGTAATTTTGTAAACTTACTAAAATAGAATCTAACTCATCTCTTATTTTTGAATCCATTCCTGTATAATAATTACTCTTAATTGTTAATAAATTATGATATAGTCCCAAATAAAATTTAGTCTCGCACGAATATTTAGAATTTAAATAATCAATATGTGATTGATGAGCAATGGGTTTCATCTTCCATGTTTCTTCTTCTTCTCGATACATTTCACGATAACTGTTAGGGTATTTTTCTGTTAACAAATCTAAATCTGATTCAGAAACAAGGTGATATGATTCTTTTAAGTCTAAATCAGAATAAGATAAACGTATTCTTGCATACATACTCACCATCGTGTTTGATGTAATAGGATGATGCTCAGTAAGTTGTGGTAAAGTGTCATAAAAGTTTATATAATAAGAATAACCATTTTGTATTTGCACTTGAACAATTTCACACGAATCTTTTTTATTCAAAAGAAGGTCGAAAACTCTCTTTAAATCGTCAGCGTTAACATTTCCTGGAATACCATCTTTAAATTCTTCTAAATTACTTGATTTTTTGTGACCACAAACTAATTCAAATTTTGTATTAATAGATTCATGATGTACTGATTCAACATATAATATTTGGAATGGTTCAAGACTATTTTTTAAACTATCAGTAACCATTAATTCATTGGAATCCTTACTAAACCAACTATTCTTTACTCTTTCTGGTATATTTAAAATGTCTTTTGGTGTAATTAATGAGTCAATATGACTTTTTGTTTCTTTTGTAATTACCGATTTTTTATTTGCATGATACAAATAATTCTGGATAGAAATCCATAATAAAATTAAATTTTCATAACATATTGCTAATCCTTTTCCTAAAAAATTTGGAAAAATATTTACTTTAACAGAAAAACTTCCTATTACATCTAAAACGGCCGAATCCGCATTTGTTGTATCAGGATCAACATATAAACAATGAATCCGATCTAATTCACCACTTCTTATACTATCAAAAAGTTGAATATTCCAAAACATTTTGGGTTTTGTTTGACATTTTCCGCGAGGATTACTTACTTGCGAACACCATTCAATTGAATCTTTTTCTATGCTATGAACTAAACTATATTTATAATCACAGTTACTATTATGATTAAAAGAATTTTTTGGAATCCAAACATTTGGAATTACTTGATAAACAACATTTTCTTGCAAAGCTAATTTACTACACAAACGTAATGCTTTTTGAAATCCGGAATCAATATCAACGCAACTCATCTTATTATTTGCTAATTTATCTGATATCAATGCTAATGAACGTAGATCGTTTATAATAGGCAAATTAATATAAGAATGTTTTTTTAATTTTTGTACATTATAATGTGAATTAATTTTTTTTTTGAAATAATTATAAAGAGTTTTTGAAGATGGATTTTCAAAATGAATATAATGTGAGAAATAATTACGACATTCTTTTAATAAATTTTTATTACAATTACCAGTTGTTAATATTATAAATAATGTATTTGGTTGTTTTTTTATATGTATATCCCATGATTGAAACCAAGAAGACTTTGACCATTTCTCAAGCTCTTTTATATGTACTTTATCAACAATATAAATTGACCATTTGGTAGTGTTTGTATTATCATGTTTTTTTTCGGATAATATTTTTTGAGCATCTGGGGGAAACTGAAACCCAGTACAAAAAGACCAAAAAATGTCACAATTTTTATCTTCTAAATATCTTTTTATTTTATGTAAAGTATAACTTTTTCCACTATTTACCGGTCCATCTACTAAAATACTACCTGGAAGAATTGTATGGACAAGTGGAAATAAAACTGGTAATGTTATATTTCTAACTAATTGTAACATATGTTGTTCCTGTAAAGTTGGCTCATTCCAATCTGTTATCCAAGGTGTTAAAATTGTGGTTTCGTTCTCATCGTATTTGTCATCAATATTATCGATTGATTGTTGAATATCTTGTTTCTCTTTTTGACAATTTTGATAAATACGGTCTAAATGTGCAATCCAAATTTCATATTTTTCTAAAGGAATATCAGATGCCGAGATTTGCCGCAATAAAAAAATCTGATTAATTATTCTATCTAATTTTAATAATGCCTGTGTCGTATCTTTATAACGAAGTACTTTAACATCTTTATACAGATGTAATAAATTCTTGACAACATTCATTAATTTTTCAGGTTCGTTTTTTATTCGTGTTGTTAATTCTTCTTGTAAAAAACTCATTATATTCTCTATTAAAATCTAGTGATATATTTTTATAAATATATCCGCACAAAAATCTATTTAAATTGGGTTAATAAATTAACAAGTGATTTTTCAATACTTTCTGACAAAACTTGTTTCATTTCTGGTCCATTCATACTTTCTTCTCTTATTTCTTGTGGTTGTTCTTCATTAACATTATCTGATGGTTGTTCTAAGGGAGTTTCACTCGTTGTATTGTTATTATTATCATTTGGTAATATTTCTTCTGTAACATTATCATCAACTGAAACATCATTAGAATCTTTTAAAATATTAACCGGTAATGATGTTGTATTTGAAGATTCGGAAACTGATGCATCTAATTCATCATTATTTGGTTCTTTGTTTGATTTATTAAACCAAGATGATGCAAATAATGCACTTATCCCACTTATAATTGGTAATGACAATATTTTATCTTTTGCAAGCTGATATAAATCAATCTTAAATATATTTTTTAATAACCAATTTACAAAATAAATTAAAATTATAACTGCAAGAATTATTAATAATGTCCTCGCAATTCTCATATAATATTCACGTTTATCTGGTTCTTCTAATTTGACATTCTCAATATCTTCTGGTGGCGTTACTTTTTTTTCATTCTCATCTTCTGATGATATTTCTTCATTATTTTGTTGATTTGAATCATTTATATCGGGATTATCTTTCTCTGCATCTACATTTACATCTTCTTCTTCATTATCTGATATTTCATCCTCTTTTAATGAATGTGGGGATATTGGTGTTAAGGCTAAAGAAGAATCATATCCCGGGAAATTTGATACTTCGTCGGTTGGTTGTTCAATTTTATCTGTTTCTTTAGGAATTGTATACGAAGAATTAGATACTTTTAAACTCATTTTATTTCTATATATTAAAGATTTAATTTTTTTTAAACATCTTTCACGCATTTAAGCGTTAAAAAAATAAAAATATTCTGTTATATTCATACAAATGCTTGCACAACAATGTGATCAAGAATTGTTAACACAATTAAGAATTATTAGCAGTATTCGTCCACATGATTGTATTTCAACAAACAATAATACTAAACCAAATATTCGTATTCAAAAACCTGGATTATCTCGTTCTTGGTGGAGATTTTGGGCAAGTGAAAATAGAACAACGAATATTATTTATATTCAAGCTTTATTACAGAGAGTTATTGAAAGATATCGTGAAGCTATCGATAAATCTGATAGTATTCTTATTGGAAGACTTCAAACAGAAACAAGTGGTGCAATTGGAGGACTTGAACAATTAAAAATTACATATGAAGATGATGCACAATTTCAAGCCGCACTTAATGTTGCAATTGAAACGGTTACTTTAACATTAGAATTAAACGAAGTTGCATTGAACGATGATGATAAATCTGAACATGAATTGTAATTAATTGATAAAAATTAAATTGATGTTTTAAAATAAAAAAATATAAAATTGATTCCTTTTTTTTTGTAATAAATTGTAAATATAGAGGTGTCTCTATACAATATAACCAGGATGCCCGAGTGGTCTAAGGGGGCAGATTTAAGACCTGCTGCTTTCACGCGCGCGGGTTCGAATCCCGCTCCTGGTATTTTGTGACTTTGTCCGAGCAGTCTAAGGAGCTACATTCAAGCTGTAGTGTTGTAAAACGCGTGGGTTCGAATCCCACAAGTCACATATAATTTTTTTATTGTAAAAAATATATTAATTTAAAAAACAACTGTTTATTCAAAAAAGTATATAAGGAAACAGAGCATTAGTTATGTATCGCACACGGCGGTGTGCTTTTTGCTCTTGTAACTCAGTTGGTAGAGTGGCAGTCTTATGAGCTGCAAGTCGAGGGTTCGAGCCCCTCCAGGAGCATTTGTGTGTTTTTTTTTGGACGTGTTGCGCAATGGATAGCGTACCAGTCTTCGGAACTGGGGTTGTGGGTTCGAGTCCCACCACGTTCATTTTTTTATCCTTTTTTGCCAATTACAAAGATACGATTCAAGTGCATCTCCATCCATAGAAATTCTCATCTTATGGTTTATTTTTGCATTTTTTTTATCCAATGATATTAAAAGATCTCCAACATTTACATATCTTAATTTAATTTTTCCAATTTTATGAATTGTTGTTTTTAGTTTTAATATTTGGATAGCTCTTTTTGGTCCATTTCCTACAATATACACCTTATCTATCTTAAGGTGATAATAACGACAAATACCGGCACTTATGTCATAAATTGTCAACATCCCAATTCCTTTAATATCTTTACTTTTTTCGTAAATAGAAATCAAAATTTCCTCAAATGATTTATCTTTGTAATCTGATATTTTAACTGTCATTAGAAATTCTTTAAGAACCTTTTTCCATCTACAATGATTAAGAGCTTCTTGAAAGGGGGATACAGAAGAGCAACATCCTATTTTGGAAGGCATTTTACAATAATTATAAAAACGTTCTAATATCTAATTAAATATCAATTTATATTTTTAAAATATAGTTATCTGAAAGTTAATATTAATATAGTTATCTAAAAGTTAATATTATTAAGATAAATTGTAACATAAAAGAACAACCATATATATTATTAAATGATAATTTCGTTTCTAAAAAACTCATCTTATAGAGCGGTTGTAACTGTCTCAACACTTGGAGGATTCACTTTTGGAACATGCAATGGAATTTCTCAAATTAAAAATAATACAAATATTAACAACCAACATTTAAAAAAGGAAATTAGAAATAATATTTTAATTTTAACAAAAAATATCGGAAGTTATACTCTTGTTGGGTTTGTTGGTGGAAGTCTCTTTCCTATTACCGTACCATTATCAATGTATCTACTTTCAGATTTAAATAATAATATCTAATTTTTATTTTAAGATTATTTTTATAAAAATAAATTCAATGTATTAAACTCTCGTATTTTTTTTTTTATAAAAATTGATTTATTTATTCGACTTAGGTAAAGTTCAGAGAATAAACATATAAATGTTCTTTCTCAATTTTAAATTTTCTAACTTACATTATTTAGATATAGTACTATATTAGAATGCAATAGAAAACAACGACAACGACAACTACGACGACGACGACGATGACGAAGATGATGACGACGATTACGATGATGACGACGATTACGATGATGACGACGATTACGATGATGACGACGATTACGATGATGACGACGATT
>MDSV01069419.1_pt1 | contig 19288 bp, 19 predicted proteins | sample 810851 | NCBI WGS metagenome assembly MDSV01 (sample SAMN05326640, study PRJNA326480) | marine metagenome | isolation source: seawater | place: Atlantic Ocean: North East | collected 2012 | reverse complement strand
TAATTCCAATTTAAAATTTACCATAAGTTATTGTTTTTAAACACTTTTTATTCACTCCCATTCAATTGTACCTGGAGGCTTTGAAGTAAGATCGTAGGTCACTCTATTTATACCTTTTACTTCATTTATAATTTTAGTAGCCGTTTCCATTAAAAAATCTTGTTGAAATTTATAAGCTTCTGCAGTCATTCCATCAATTGAATTAACAGCTCTTAGACAACATACATTTTCGTACGTCCTATTATCACCCATTACACCAACTGTTTTAACTGGTAAAATTGTTGCAAAGGCCTGCCAAATATTATCATAAAGCTTATATTTTTTTATTTGCGTAATAAAAATATCATCTACCTCTCTTAAGATTTTTATTTTACTTTTTGTAACTGCACCTATACATCTAATAGCAAGACCGGGACCGGGAAATGGATGACGATTTATAAAACTATTAGATATCCCTAATTCTTTTCCTAAATTTCTAACCTCATCTTTGAATAATTGTCTTAAAGGCTCAATAAGTTCTAATCCCATTTTTTTTGGTAATCCACCGACATTATGATGTGATTTAATTGTAACTGATGGCCCGCCTGTAAAACTTACACTTTCTATAACATCTGGATATAGTGTTCCTTGTCCCAAATATTTTACATTCCCAATCATCTTAGCTTGATTTTCAAAAATCTTAATAAACAGCCTACCAATAATTTTTCTTTTTTTCTCAGGGTTTTTTATCCCTTCAAGTTTTTCAAAAAATAATTTTGAAGCATTTACAACTTTTAATTTAATCTCAAAATTTTGCTTAAAAAGCTTTTTTATTTCCATGGTCTCATCTTTTCTCATAAAACCATGGTCTACATAAATACAAGTTAAATTTTTACCTACAGCTTTGTGTATTAATACAGCTGTAACAGCACTATCAACCCCTCCTGAAAGTGCACAGATTACTTTTTCATTTTTTACAATTGATTTAATATTATTAATTGATTTTTTTGCATATGAACTCATATTCCAATTTTTAATTACTTTTGAAATTGAAACAAAGTTTTCAAAAATTTTCTTACCATTTATTGTATGAATAACCTCAGGATGAAATTGAACTCCATAAAAGTTTTTAAGATCATTGGCTATTATAGCATTTGGTGAGTTGTTTGAGGTTGCAACTACTTTAAAATCATTTGGAATTTTAGAAACAATGTCTCCATGAGACATCCAAACCTGTTCTTTTGAGTTTTTAAAAAAACCTTTTGTTATTGGAGAAATATTTATTTTTTTAATAAAGGCCTTTCCAAACTCAGATGACACTTTACTACTTGTAACTTTTCCACCCATCATAATTGCCATTAATTGTTGACCATAACAGATTCCTAAAATAGGAATTTTTAGATCAAAAATATTAAATGATAATTTAGGGAATTTTTTAAATGTTACACTTGATGGACCTCCAGATAAAATTATTCCAGCAGGCAAACTTGATTTAAATGATTTTTTACTAATTTTTTGAAAAGGTTTTATTTCACAGTAGACATTTAATTCTCTAAATCTTCTAGCTATTAATTGTGTTACTTGACTTCCAAAATCAATGATTAAAATATAACTCTCTGAATTACTTTTTTTCATGTCTCTTTTTTCTAAGAAGGTCTATAATTTGGAGATTCACGCGTTATCAAAACATCGTGAACATGACTTTCTCTTAAACCAGAATTTGTTATTTTTCTAAATTTACAATTATCTTGCATACTCTCAATATTATAATTTCCAGTGTACCCCATAGCTGATTTTAAACCTCCAGATAACTGATGTAATACATTTTCTAAAGGTCCTTTATAAGGTACTTGGCCTTCTATTCCCTCAGGTACTAATTTTAAATGTTCGATTTCCTCTTGAAAATATCTATCAGCAGAACCTCTTGCCATCGCTCCAAGAGAACCCATACCTCTATAAGACTTGTACGATCTACCTTGATATAAAAAAACTTCTCCTGGTGCTTCATCAGTTCCAGCAAATAATGATCCAATCATAACTCCACTTGCTCCAGCAGCTATAGCTTTAGCTATGTCACCCGAATATTTAATACCACCATCTGCTATTAAGGTAACTTTATTTTTTTTAGCAATTTTTGAGCATTCCATTATTGCTGAAAGTTGAGGTAATCCGACACCAGCAATCATACGAGTTGTACAAATAGATCCAGGACCTATTCCTATTTTTATTGAGTTTGCGCCTGCGTCAATTAAGGCCATTGTAGCTTCTGGAGTTGCTACATTACCAGCTAAAATAGTTGTTTTACTGTATATTCGTGCAAGTTTTTTTACAGTTTCTACAACTTTCCTATTATGACCATGAGCTGTATCAACTACTAATAAATCTACACCAGCTTCAATTAATGCTTCAGCTCTCTTATATCCTTCTTCCCCAACTCCTGTAGCAGCTCCAACAATAAGTCTTCCTTGTCTATCTTTGGAAGAAAAAGGGAAATTTTGAGATTTCTCTATATCCTTAACAGTAATTAATCCAACACATCTCTTTTGGCTATCAACCACAACTAACTTTTCAATTCTATGCAGATGTAAAAGTCGTTTAGCTTCTTCTGGTTTAATATTTTTATCTACAGTAATAACTTTTTTTGTCATTAGATTTTCAACTCTTTCATTACTGTTTTCAGCAAACCTTATATCTCTATTAGTTAATATACCCAGTATTTTTCTATCTCTGTCATTTACAATTGGTATTCCACTAATTTTAAATTTTTTCATTAATTCAAACGCATCTCTAAGTAACTGGTCTGGAGTCATTGTGATAGGGTTAATAACCATACCAGATTCATACTTTTTTACCTTTATTACTTCTTCAACTTGATTTCTAATAGAAAAATTTTTATGGATTACTCCTAAGCCGCCTAATTGAGCCATAGCTATTGCTAGCTTGTGCTCGGTGACTGTATCCATAGCTGCAGAAATCAAGGGAATTTTTAATCTTAAAGAGTCATCTATTTTAGTTTCTATATTTGCTTCATTCGGACCTATAGAACTTTTAGCTGGTTGTAATAGTACATCGTCAAAGGTTAGAGCTTCTTCTATCATTATTTTTATATTAGTTATGTTAGTTTATATGTAATATTAATTAAATATCCCAACTAGAATTTTAAATCCATACAAATTGTATAGGTTTCAACAGATTCTAATCTACTTGCTTTTGGTTTTATATTTTTTACATATGAAAATTGTTTTTTCATATTGTCTATAATTGATATTTCAGAACCACCTTTAAAAGTTTTTACAAGGAATACCCCTCCTTTATTTAAATTACTAACAGCAAAATTAAAGGCAATTTCTGTTAATTGAGAAGTTCTAATATGATCTGTTTGTTTATGACCTGTAGTATTTGCAGCCATATCTGATAAGACTATATCTGGTTTCGTTCCAACCAAATCTATTATTTTTTTTTCTGTAGTTAGATCGTTAACATCTCCTATTATCGTTTTTACTCCAAAAATATTAGTCACTGGTAATAGATCAACACCAAATACACTTACATTTTTTTCTGAAGAATTAACTTTTTTTGAAGCCACTTGCAACCAGCCTCCAGGGGCACAACCTAAATCTATTACTTTCTTTCCTGGTTTTAAAAAATTAAATTTTTCATCAATTTGTAATAATTTAAAAGCTGATCTAGATTTATACCCTAGTCTGTTTGCTTCTATAACATAAGGATCATTTAATTGTCTTGAAATCCAGTTAGTACTGGATAACTTTCTGTTTTTATTTTTTCTTATTACCTGTTTTCTTCCTTTATTGGAAGGTGTGAGATCATGATAAGATTTTTTTTGCATAAAAAAATTATTTCTTTTCAGTGAAGCAGCTTCTTGAACCTTTATGACAGGCTACACCTTTTTGTTCAACTATTGCTAACAAAGTGTCTTTATCACAATCAGTAATTAACTTTTTTAATATTTGATAATTCCCACTAGTCTCTCCTTTTTCCCAAAGTTTATTTCTAGATCTAGAAAAATAAGTAACTTTGTTATACTGAACAGTCAATTCAATAGCTTTTTTATTCATCCATGCCATCATTAAAACCTCTCTAGTTTCATGACATTGAGTAATTACAGGTATAAGACCTCTCTCATTAAATTTTAGACTTTCAATCTGATTTATTTTTAAAATTCTATTCATTTATATCGTCATTAAAATACTTATAGCACTAGTTATTTTTATCTTTTTTAAAAAGATATTCTACATCTTGTCCAATACCCATCATAGATGGAACAACTATTAACACTAAAACCGCAGTTACACCTAATCCAAAAACAATAGTAGCCGCCATTGGAATTAAAAATTGCGCCTGCAATGATTTTTCAAACATAAGAGTTGTCAAACCACCCATTGTCGTCAAAGAAGTTAAAACTACTGGTCTTAGTCTATTTGTAACACCAGATATCACAGCATTTTGAAAATTTTTTCTTAAATTATCCTTACTTGAATTTAGTTCTTCTAGGCGTCTTTCTATTGTTGCAACAAGAATAATTGAATTATTTACTACAATTCCAGCTAGAGCTAATAAAGCAAACATTGATAAAATTGACATAGTTAAATTTAAAAAATAATGCCCAAAAACAGCTCCGATAAATGAAAGTGGAATCATAATCATTATACTCAAAGGTCTTAACCAGGATTTAAATATCCATGCTAAAACAATATAAATAATCATTAAACCAATTAAAGCACCTATTCTCATGTCTGCAAACGTTTCTTTTTGCTCAAGATCTCTTCCAGCAAATCTATGGGATAAATTAAATTCTTTTGAAATTTTTTCTAATCCTTGTTTTAGAAGAAAATCTCTTGCTTGAGAAGTATTCATAATTTCAGGATTTAAATCCCCAGTTATAGTTACCTCTCTAAAACCATCTTGTCTGGATATTGAAGAATAAGGAGATTTTTCGGAAATTGAAGCAACTTGAGCTAAAACAACACTTTTATTTTCTGGAGAAATTACTCTTAAATTATAAATCATATCATTTTTTAATTCTTCTTGTAATAATTTAATTTTAACTGAGACTTCTTCATCTCTACGAGAAAACCTAGTAATTTCCTCTCCATTAATTGCTGCCCTAACTTGAAGACCAAGATTATAAACAGAAAAACCTAATGCTTGACCTTTATTATTAATTTTAAGAATCTTTTCTTTTACACCTACTTCAAAGTTGTCATCAAGAGAGCTAACCCCAGGAATAGTTCTTGATAGATTTATTAGAGCTTCAGCCCCATTTTTTAAATTATCTAAATTATTACCTCTTAGCCTTACATCTATATCCCTCCCTGGAGGACCACCTCTTGGAGCTCTAATAGTAAACTTATCAAGGCCAGAGGTTTTATTTACATTCTGTTTCCAAACATCAATAAATTGTTTTGTTCTAATTGTTCTTTGATCAGCTGTAATCAATTCTACAACCATTGAACCAATTAAATAATTTCCTTTTTTACTAGAATTTTTATCTGGTCTAAAAGAACCATTGTCAGCAAATGTTGAAATACTGAATTTAACAAGACTTGGGTTTTCTGAAAAATATTCTTTAGTTTTTTTTAATCCTTCTTCTAAATTTTTTATCATTTCAAACGTTTGATTTCTATCCGATCCAGGCAACATTGCAAAATTTGCTATAATTAAATCAGACTCAGGAGTTGGAAAAAAACTAAAAAGTACTCTATTACCTTTCATCATTCCTATAGAAATCAAAAACAAACCAAAAGCAAATATCATGGTGACATATCTAAATTTATAGCAAAGTGTTATAAAAGATTTAAAGATACCTTCTTTAAAAAGATCAAATTTTCTATCAAACCATTTTCTAAATTTACCTGGAGAGTAAGTTTCTTTGTCATAATGTGATAAATGAGCTGGCAAAACAAAAAAACATTCAATCAGACTTGCAACTAATACTGCGCAAATTACCAAAGGGATAGCGGATATGATCTGACCAATTACTCCTTTTATCATAAATAAAGGTAAAAATGCTCCAATAGTTGTTAACATTGCACAAATAACTGGGAGAGACATTCTAGTAGCGGCTACTATAGGTGCATCAACATTACTCAAATTTCTAACAGTTCTTAAATATGCTGAATGCTCTCCAACAACTATTGCATCATCTACAACTATACCTAAAGCCATAATCAATCCAAATAAAGAAATCATATTTATTGATTGACCTGACAAAAACATTACTCCAAAAGTAGCAAGGAAAGCTATTGGTATACCTAATGCAACCCAAATTGCTGTTCTCCAAGCTAAAAATAAAAATAAAACTCCTAATACTAAAATTAATCCTGTCATTCCATTTTTTACAAGTAGGCCAATTCTATCTTCAATAAGTTCAGATGCAGAATTATAGGTTTCAATTTTAAAATTATTAGATAAATTTTTTTTAAAAATTGAAATTACTTTTTTTACATTTTTAGAAGTTTCTAAAGCATCTTTTGATTTACTTCTCATTACATGGATTTCTACAGCTGGTTTTCCATCAACAAATTTTAAGATACTTTTATCATCATATTGTTCTCGGATTTTTGCTATATCTTTTAAAACAATTCTACCCCCATCAAAAAAGTTTTTAATTTCTAGATTTTCATATGTTTTTACTAATCTTTTTTCGCCCTCAGTTCTTACTCTAAGAGATCCGTCTGCAAAAGAACCTCCTGGAACGTCTATTGATTGTTCTTTTATTAATCCAGAAATTTTGTTCAAAGGCATATTTAATTTTGATATCTCACCTTGAGATAGTTCGATTAAAATTTCTTCATCTGGCAGACCCAAAAGCTCTACTTTATCAACACCTGATTTTAAGAGTTTTTCTTTTAGTTCTTTGGAAACTTTTCGTAATTCAGATAAATCTACTTTTCCAGAGACAACTACCCTAGTAATTGTATCATAAAATTCAGCGAGTGAAATTTGAGGTTTTTTTGCATTTTGAGGAAAATCTAATCTTGCAACTGCCGTCTCAATATCAGACATTGATTTTTGCATATCCTTACCAAAATTAAATTCTACAACTGAGTAACCAATTCCTTCCACAGACTTAGAAAAAACTTTTTTTACTCCTGAAATTGGTCTTAATTCTGGCTCTAATATTGAAATTATATTTCTATCTATTTCCTCTGCAGTAGCTCCAGGCCATTCAATAGACACTGAAATATTTTCAATATCAAAAGTAGGGAAAAATTGTCGGTTTAATTTATCAATAGACAATAAACCAAAAATGCACATTAAAATCATTATTATATTTGCAGCAGTTTTGTGCTTAACAAAGAAACCTAAGAAATTTGATTGAGGAAATTTAGTCAAATGACATCTCTAAATATTATATTATTTTTAAAAAGTTTTTATTTTTTTGCCTTCTATATCAATAGAAAACCTGTTTGTAATTACATTTTTTTTATCAAGGCCAAAGTCTTTTGTTAAAAAATAACCTTGTCCCTTAAATAATAGATTAACTTTTATTTTTTTAGATACACCATTACTTTCAATAAAAATATACTGGTTTTGAAACAAAGCAGAATCTGGTATTTTTATAACAGAATTGAAGGTTTCAAGAGGATAAATAACTTTTACAAAACTACCGAGTGGAATTATTCTTTCTTTTACATTTTTAATTAATGCATAAATTTTTCCACCTCCATCCTTTTCTCTTGAGATCCCTTCATCTCTTATTATTTTTGCTTTTAATTTTACTAACTCTATTCCGTTACTTTCCCATACTACTGATACTAACTTTCCAATCAAAGTTTTAGAATTACTGTAAATTGATGAAGGTACAATGAATTCGACCTCTAAATTTTCTACAGATTGAATATTAGAAATTATTTCAGAGCTAGATACAAATTGACCTAAGCTAACATTAACATTTGAAATTAAGCCGTCAAACTTAGCTTTTAAATCTGTATCAGACAAATCTTTCTTTGCCTGCTGTAAATTTATTTTTGTTCTGTTTAGTTCAAGTTTATTTTGAGAAATTTTTATTAATTCATCATCGTATTTCGAAGGGCTAATAACTTTTTTGTCTAACATCTCCTTATTTCTTTTAAGCTGTTTTTTTCTAATATTTAATTGATTTTTCAATTCAACATAATCTGATGATAATCTTTTTACTTCTAACAAGTATTTAGTTTTATCTAATTTTGCTAGATTTTCTCCTTTTTTAACAATTATCCCATCTAAAAAATTATTAGATAGATATTGTATTTTACCTGAAACTCCAAAACTTAGAGTTCCAGATCTTTGAGATTTTACTCTGCCAAAAGCAGTTAAAAATGGAGTAATATTTTCTATTTTCATTTTAGAAACGTTTACATTAAGAAGATTATCTTGTTGTTTTTTCACCATAGGTATAGGTTTACTTGACAACAAAAATTTAAAAATAAATATACTCAAAAATAAAATTAAGAAAAAAAGAAATATTTTAAATATATTGTTTTTAATCCATCTAATCATCGTCTACTAATAAAACCCAATTTACTTAATTCAACATTATTCTCATCTGAAAAATTATCGTCATCTATGTCTGGAGGAACGTCTGATGTTTGATAATATCTCCAACCTTGAAATGGTCTCATGGAAACCGGCCTAACTCTAATTAACTTATTTTGAAGAACAATGCCAGTTGATTTTTTACCCTCTTCCATGATTAAACTTTTTATATCTAAAATTATTTGTCTTGCAAAAACTTTTCTATTAACTATCCAATATAACGATCCTCCATCAATTAATTCTTCTGCTTTTTTTGGTCTATTTCTGGTAAAATGTATTAATTCACCATAAGTATCAATTATGAATTGTTGCCTTTCTTTCAGGTTTTCTATTGATTTTATTCCGACTGCTAATTTTTTTAAATGAACTGTCATAAATAATTAGTCATAAAATAATCCAAGCTGCTAAACCAAGAAAAGTAAAAAATCCTATTACATCTGTTGCTGTAGTAAGAAAAACAGAGCTAGATATAGCTGGATCAATTTTATATTTTTCTAAAGTTATTGGTATTAAAGTACCAAGCACTCCAGCTATTAGCAAATTTGTAATCATAGCCACACCCATTACTAGTGCTATTTGTAAATCTTTAAACCAAAAATAAGCTAATAAAACTGAAAGAATAGCAAATAGAATTCCGTTTAACATTCCTACCCAAGTTTCTCTAAAAACAAACTTTTGTAAATTTGCATAATTTAGCTGTCTAGTAGCTAGGGCCCTTACAGCCACAGTAACAGTTTGAGTGCCAGCATTTCCTCCCATTGAAGCTACAATTGGCATTAATACAGCTAATGCAACTATTTTTTCTATTTCATTTTGGAATAAGCCAATTACTGCAGAAGCAACTACAGCTGTTAACAAATTTATAATTAACCAAGACAATCTACCTTTCATAGTCTCAAAAACTGATGTACGAATAGAACCACCTCTAACTCCACCTAATCCAAAAAAATCTTCTTCAGCTTCTTCGTTAATTACATCTACTATGTCATCCACAATGATAACTCCTAAAACTCTTTTTTCTTTATCCACGACTGGCATATTTACTAGGCCATATTGTTGAAAAAGCAAGGCTACTTCTTCTTGATCTGTATTAACATTTACTGATTGAAACTCAAAATGCATTATATCTTTTAGACGAATTGATCGATTATTTGATAATAATTTAGCCAAAGAAAGTTCTCCTAATAATCTTTGTGCTGGGTCAGTTATAAATATAGAATAAAAATTTTTTTCTTCGTGATAGATAGTTTTCCTCATATGGTCAATTGTTTGTCCAACTGTCCAATATTCAGGAAATACTAAAAAATCCCTTTGCATAAGTCTACCTGCTGAATTTTCAGGAAATGAGAAAGCTTCTTCTACTAATATTCTCTCTGTTTTAGGTAATTTTTTAATGACATTATTTCTATCATTTTCATCAAGATCTTCTAATATTTCTACAGCATCATCTGTATTTAACTCTGGCAATGCCCTAACTAAAGCTGAAGTTCCTATTTTTTCAATCACTTCCTCTTTAACTTCATCGTCTAAAAAGACCAATGTTTCTGGATCTAATTGCTTTCCAAGCAATTTAAGACAAGAGTTTAAATTTTTTTTTGAAAGTCTTTCGAGCATATCTGCCTGATCTGCAGGATGAAGAAAAAGAAACAATGAAAGTAATCTCTTTTTTTTATTATTAGAAATTGAAAGATTAATTTCTTTTTCAACTTCAAGTGTTAATCCAAACAAACTTTTAAAACTTTCTTTTTGAATCGCCTCCTCATGCAGATGATTTTTTAAATTTTCTTCGACTATCATTTAAACCACTAAGAAAAAGTTTTTATATTTTCAAATTTATTATTTTTCAAAAAAATGTTTTAAATAAGTCCATCTATTTTTCTGCTTCAATTTCTTTAAAAGCTTCTCTTGCCAACCTCATTGAGTCTATTCCAGCTGGTGCACCGCAATAAACAGTAACTTGAAGAAAAACATCTCTAATTTGATCTTTAGATAAACCATTATTTAAAGCTCCTTTGATATGGAGTTTTAATTCATGAGGTCGATTTAATGCAGCTATCATTCCTAAATTAATTAGAGATCTTTCTTTATCAGTTAAGCTTTCTTTATTCCAAACTTCTCCCCAAGCATATTCAGTTATTAACTTTTGTAAATCTGCACCAAAGTCATCTGCGGTTGCTAAAGCTTTATCAACATATTCATTCCCCAAAACTTTTCTTCTTTTTGCTATACCTTTTTCAAACATCTTACTTGTCATTATTTTCTCCTATAAAAATTCTTTTAAAATTAAATTTATTCCACAAACAAACAATGCTGCATGTGTAAAATCGTAAAACAACTTATCTGTTAGTTTTTTGTTAAGCCATTTCCCAAAAAAAATGCCTAATGGAATTATTGGTAACATCAAAATGCTAAAAGCTATAGTTTTAAAAGACATAATATTTAAATTAAAAAAAAATGGTATTTTCATAATATTTATAAAACAGAAGTAAAAACTCATTGTCGCCACAAATTTTTCTCTGACTAGTTTTAATGGTAACAAAAATAATTGAGCTGGAATCCCTCCAGTCAGAGCTATAAAACTAGAAAAACCAGAAAGAGAACACCAGCCAATGCCTTTCACTAAGTTTATTTTAGGTTTAACTAACTTATTTTTATTATTTTTTTTTAAAAATAAATTTTTAAAATATCTTGCAGAGGTTATTATTGCTAATGCAGCTATAATTATCACTATAGCTGTTTCGCTAAAAAAATCAAAAATTAACCAACCTATTAATTGCCCCATAGTTCCTCCTGCACACATTATTATGACTAATTTATATACAGGATATTTTCTCCAAACGTATATTACCCAAATATCTGTCAAAACTATTAAAGGAAGAAAAACTGCCAAAACAAATTTAGCAGGCAATATAAACAACATAATTGGTACTCCTAAACCTCCTAAACTACCACCGAACCCTGATTTAGAAACTGAGACAACAAAAACTGAAAAAAAAGCAATTAAATAAAAAAATAAAGAATAGTCAAAATCAGAATATGTTATAATTAGTTGATTTAAAAAGTTTTGCATTAATATTTTAATTACATATATTATTTTAAATTTAAAGAATTCATTTTTAATAACTATTGAGAATTTTTAACCATGACTATTAGACCTATAAAAAATCTTTCTTTTTCTAAACCGACAATAGAAGGAGCAGGCGTAAAATTAGATAGAGCTTTTGGCTTTGGTAACGTAGAAGATTCTGATCCTTTTCTTCTACTTGACGACTTTAGAAACAATAATATTGAAGATTATTTAAATGGATTTCCATGGCATCCTCATAGAGGTATAGAAACTATAACTTATATTTTAAAGGGAACGGTTGAACATTCAGATAGTTTAGGAAATAATGGAAATTTAGGATCTGGAGATGTGCAGTGGATGACTGCTGGGTCTGGTATTCTACATCAAGAAATGCCTAAAGGTAATGAAATAGGTGAAATGCACGGTTTTCAACTTTGGGCAAACCTACCTTCTTCTCTTAAAATGACTTCTCCGCGTTATCAGGATGTTTCCTCCAAAGAGATTAAAGAAATTCATGATGATGATGGCTCTCAAATAAGAATAATTGTGGGTAATTATCGTGGTTATAAAGGTCCAATAATTGATATTGCCACTGACCCACAATTTTTAGATATATTTGTTCCGCCAAATACTCTAAAAACAATTCCAGTTTCTGTAAATAAAAATGCTTTTGCATATATTTTTGAAGGTTCTGGAATGTTTGATTATGCTTCAAAGCCGAGAGGAATTCAAATAGAAAAATCAATAAATGGTAATGAATTTAAACTCAAAGATCAGTCTGGTAACAAAACTTTAATTAATTTTGATAAAGGAGATAATGTAAAACTTTTATCTGGTGAAAATGGTATAAGGTTTTTACTAATTTCTGGCAAACCAATTCAAGAGCCTGTAGCATGGCATGGTCCAATTGTTATGAATAGTTATGAAGAATTGAAATTAGCAATGAAGGAATTAAATGATGGAACTTTTATTAAAAAATAATTTAAGGAGTTAGATATGAAGATTGGAATTATTGGAACAGGTGCAATGGGGTCAATATACGCTTCATTTTTTGGAAGAAACGGTTTTGAAGTAACATGTTATGATATATGGGAAGAACATGTAAATGCTATTAATACAAATGGATTAAGGTTATCAGGAGTAAGTGGTGATCACACACTTCATGAAATAAAGGCCACATGTGAATTTAATGATTTAAAAAATCAAGATTTATATATTTTAGCAACTAAGGGAGATTCTGTTGGAGATGCAGCTTCAAAGCTTTCAACTTTAAATCTTAATAATTCAATAGTTATAACCATTCAAAATGGACTCGGAGCTGCTGAAAGAATTTCAAAATACATGCCAACAGAGAGAGTTTTATTAGGCGTCGCTCAAGGATTTGGTGCATCTATAAAATCACCAGGACATGCTCATCATAATGGAATGAGTATGATAAGAATAGGTGAAATAAATGGAGGCATAACGGAAAGATTAAACAAAATTGTTAATGCATGGGAAAAAGCAGGTTTTACTTCAAAAGGTTTTGAAGATATTCAACAACTCATTTGGGAAAAGTTTATATGCAATGTAGCCTTTAGTGGACCATGCTCAGTTTTTGGAAAACCAGTTGGTGAAATTTTAGCTGATAATGAAATGAAAAACGTTTCTTTAGGATGCGCTTTAGAAGCAAGAAAAATTGGAGATCACAAAAAAATAAATTTCTCTTTTCATGACACTAAAAAATATGTAATAGATTTTGGAAATAAAATGCCCCTCTCTAAACCTTCAATGTTACAAGATGTTGAGGCAAAGAGAAAATGTGAATTAAGTTCTATAAATGGTATGGTTGTATCTTTAGGAAATGAACTTCATATCGACACACCATACAACGGTGTTATTACAAGTATTATTAGTTCAAGAGAAAATGATTATTTAAGATGAAATATATAAGCTTATTTTTATGAAGTTCAATTTAAAAAAATTAAAAATAACTGGAAAGCCAAAGTACAAAAAACTTAGTGAAAATTATAATTTTTTTCATCTTTTTAAAAAAATTGAAAAAAAATTTAAAACTTGTTTTCTTTTTGAATCTCTTGGTGAAGAAAGTAACATATCTAGATATCATATTTTAGGTTTTGATCCTAATTACATATTAACATGTGATAAAGACCATCTTATAATTATAGACCAGCAAAAAATTACTACTAATAAAATTAAAACTGATAACCCATATAATTTATTAAAACAATTCGTACCTACAGACATAATTTCAAAAAAGTATGCTGGAGGCTTAATTGGATATTTAGGTTATGACTGTATTAATTTTTTTGAAAAAAAAATAAAAGTTAAACAAAATGATTTATTTGAACCTTTTAAATTTGGGGTATTCCTTGATGGACTTGTTTATGACCAGGTTACTGGAGAAATATTTTATTATTTCTATCAAGAAGATAGGTTCAAACTAATTCAAAAAATAATGAATGATAATAATAAAAGCGATGATTTTTTAACATGCGAATTTCTTGGAAACTCTATGAAAAAGAACGAACACTCAAATGCTATTAAAAATGTTAAAAATATGATTGAAGATGGATTAATTTTTCAATGTGAAGTTGGATATAAGAGTTTTTATAAAATTCAAGGCAATACAACAAAGATTTATGAAAAACTTAGAAAAGTAAATCCTTCCCCACACATGTATTACATAAAATTTAATGAACAAAAAATAATTGGAGCATCGCCAGAATTATTATTTAGGTTAAGAAATGGTGAAATGGAAACTTACCCTTTAGCTGGAACAACAAAAAGAGGAAAAAATAAAAAAGAGGATACTAAATTAGCAAGAGAACTTCTAAATGATCCAAAAGAAATTGCTGAGCATAATATGCTAGTTGATTTACACAGAAATGATATTGGCAGAGTTGCAAAATTTGGAACTGTTAAAGTTAGAAACTTAATGGATATAAAAAGATATTCACATGTACAACATATCTCATCTGAAATAGTTGGTATTATAAATGATGATCAAGATATGTTCTCATCTTTGGCTTCTAATTTTCCTGCAGGAACTTTGACAGGTGCGCCCAAAATAGAAGCCATGAAAATTATTAATGAAATTGAACATGATGGAAGGGGTCCTTATGGTGGAGCAGTTGGTCAATTCAGTTTTAATGGTGATTGTACATTTGCTATACCAATAAGATCTATTTTTATAAAAGAGAATTTTGGATATGTCCAAACTTGTGGTGGCATAGTGTACGACTCAGAACCAAAAAATGAATTTATCGAAATTGAAAGAAAGTTACAGGCAATGAAATCAGTTTTGGAGAGCTTTAAAAAACAATGAAGATTTTGATATTAGATAATTATGATTCTTTTACTTTTAACCTCTACCAGTATTGTGGAGAAATTTTGAATAAATTTTCTATTGAACAAAAACATGAAATACTCGTAAAAAGAAATGATGAAATTAGTATTAATGATATTAAAAAAATCAAACCCCATAAAATTATAATTTCTCCTGGTCCAGGATCCCCAGAGAATTCTAAATATTTTGGAGTTTGTAAAAGTGTTATATTAGAACTGGGAATAAAAACTCCTATTTTAGGAATATGTCTTGGAATGCAAGGTATTGTTAACGCTTATGGGGGGAAGATTATAAAAGCTAAATTACCTATGCATGGAAAAACATCTTTTCTTTTTCATGATAATAAAAACATACACAAAAAAATTCCACAATTTATTGAAATTATGAGGTATCATTCTTTAATTGTTGATCCAATAAGTATACCAAAGTGCTTTGAAATTTCAGCTTTTTGTGTTGAAAATGAAATATCTAACTTAACTTTTAAAAATCTTTCTAAAAATCATGAAATTATGGCAATAAAACATATCGATTACCCAATTTATGGAATACAATATCATCCAGAGTCATTTGCAAGTGAAGGCGGAAAAGAAATAATTTTTAATTTTCTTATGCAGATATAAAATATTATTAAAGTCTTATTCAATGAAAACAAAAGTAGTAAAAATATATAAACAAGGTCAAATTGAAGAGTTGAAAATTGAAGAAACTAATTTAAAAGAAATTGGTGAAGATGATGTAGTTATTGAACATTATTTTTGTGGATTAAATTTTATAGATATAAATCAAAGGAATGGTCTCTATCCTTTAAAACAACTTCCCATAGAAGTTGGAATGGAAGCATCGGGAGTGGTTTTAGATACAGGAAAAAATGTAACTAAATTTAAGTCTGGCGATAAAGTTTGCCATTGTATGAATTTAGGATCATTTTCAAAAAAATTTGTTGTTAACCAAAACAAAGTTATTAAACTTGATAAAAAAACAGATTTAAAAACCGCTGCATCAGCAACATTACAAGGACTAACTGCACAGTATTTACTTCATCAATCATGGAAACTAAAGAAAGGTCAAACTTTGCTTATTCACGCTGTTTCAGGTGGAGTTGGACAATTGCTTTGTCAATGGGCAAAATTAATTGGTGCAAAAGTTTTAGGAACTGTTGGAACAAAAGAAAAAGAAAATATTGCTAAAAGTATAGGGTGTGATTTTGTAATTAATTATAATATGGATGATTTTGAAAAATTATCTCTTGATTTTACAAATGGTCAAGGAGTTGATGTTATTTATGACTCTGTTGGAAGGTCAACTTTTATAAAAGGAATTAAAGTTCTTAAAAAGAAAGGAAGAATAGTAAGTTTTGGTTTTTCCTCTGGAAAAATTGAACCTATTGATATTAATAAGTTAAGACCAATTTCTGGGTCAATTGCAACTGGAGGTTTACTAACTTACATTAGTAATCCTAAAGAAATGCAAAAAAATGCTGATCAATTATTTAATCTAATAAACCAAAAAAAACTCAATATTTCTATTTATAAAGAGTACAAAATTGAAGAAATACAAAAAGCTCATTTTCAATTAGAAAACAGAAAAACTACTGGAAAAATTATTTTCAATATTTAATAATAATATCTAATTTAAAAGGTAATCCAAAATGTTAAATCTAGGCCTGTTTATGATGCCTATTCATCCTGCTGAAAAAGATTTAGGCACCTCTTTACGCGAAGATAAAGAATTAGTTATATTAGCAGACAAACTTGATTATTCTGAGTCATGGATGGGAGAACATTATAGTTCGTCTGGTGAGCCCGTGCCCTCACCATTAATTTTTAACTCAAGCCTAATAAGCGAGACTAAACAAATTAAGTTTGGTACTGGAGTAGTTTCCTTGCCACAACAACACCCCGGAATTATAGCTGGCCATGCGGCACTTTTTGACCATTTGTCAAAAGGAAGATTTATTTTTGGTATTGGTGCTGGAGGACTTGTTAGTGATTGGGAGCTATTTGATAATCTTGATGGGAAAACTAGAGCCCTAACAATGATAGAAACAATAGATTCTATTATTAAAATTTGGCAAACAGAAGGTCCATTGGATTTCAAAGGTAATTACGTTAATTTTAAAGTAAAAAAAAACTATGTTCCTGAACTAGGAATAGGTACATTTATTAAACCTTACCAAAAACCTTATCCACCTATTGCAGTTTCTTTAAAAAATCCAAACTCTATGACAGCAAAATTTGCTGGTAAAAACTCTTGGATACCTATTTCTGGAAACTTTATTCCACCCCACGATATTGCGACTCATTGGCCAACATATAAAATTGGTGCTATTGAAAATAACAAAAATCCTGATCCGTCCATTTGGAGGGTTGGAAGAAGCATACTTATTACCAATAATAATGAAGAAGCTGAAAATATTATCAATGATCCAAATGAAATTTTCACTGAATATTTTTTATACTTAAACACCGTAAGTAAATTGGCTAGTGGTATAAAAAAAGATAATCTATCATTACCCTCAATCAGGACAGAATCATTAGAAAAAGCAAAAAATCTTATAATTATTGGTAACGAAAAAACTGTCTTAGATAAATTAATTGAATTTATTGATATTGTGGGTCCATTTGGTACATTGCTAATAACTGGTCATGATATGACAAAACATAAAAAACTTTGGACTAATACTTTTACAAAAATGTCAGAAAATATCCAACCAGTTCTTTCAAACTATATTGCTAATAAAATTTCTAAACAAGCAGCGGAATAAAATTATTTTGGCATTAATTGTTGATATGGGAATTTATAAGTTTTAAGAGTGAATTCATTATTTTTTGAACGTTTATCATTATTATTTTCCTCAGGAACAATCTCACCCATTTGAGGAATTCCAAATTGTTCTTGATTTCTTCTCGCTTGATCTAAACTCTCTTCATTTTCTTCAGTATGCGGAAATTTGTATAGTCTATTTTCTTTGTTTTTTATAGCCCAAAGAATTATCCATCTTTCTCCTTTTTCATAAACCACACTATGAAATTGATAAACAAATCTCTCGGGAGGTCTATCATATAAAGGCTTACCTATAAATTTATGATTTGTTTCAAAGCTTAAAAAAATTGCTAGAAATATTATTGGAACTATTACGAAATGTTGGTATCTATTTTTTGTAAAAAAAGGCAAACAACAAACTGCTCCTGCAAAAGACCAAATTAACATTAATTGGCCACTACTTATTGAAAAGTCAATCATCAAGCACCTTCTTTTCTAACAACTTCATCTCTTATTATTAATTCCTCAGTAGGTCCTACATCAACATTTCCATTGTAATCTATTCTAAAAACCATTGCTGGTAATTCCTGCCCTTCTTGACTGAAAAAAAGCTTTTTATGATATTCCTCTCTAAATGGATTTATTTTTATCAATTTAACTGTAGCATGAACCAAAGGTGCTGGGTTTTTTCTTGCGTTATAAAAATGTATAGTAACAAGGTAATTTCTTGGATCATTTGTTCTAATAGCTACTGTTTCTCTATTTTCTTTTAAGTAAACAAGTTTTCCATCAGAATCATAATATGTATCATTAATCGTCCCTAAATCATCTCTTTCTAAATGTATTAAAGCATCATCTGGCCTTCTAAAACTAACTACATGTCCTAAATTATCTTTTACCCAAATATCAAGATCATAAGGCTTTTCCCCATCCCATTCTAAAGTAATAAAATACTCAGCTTTCGGCTTTATTGTTTCTTTCTTTGCAACTGGATTTATTAACATAAAAGCCAACATAAATAAAAAAACAAATCCAACTAATAGATTGAACAAAAGGTCTATAAAGCCGAACGAAGATCTATATCGTGGATCACTCATCTTGATTATTTTCCAAAATTACCATTTGGATTTTTGTTAAAACACTGCAGACTAAACCAACAAGTGTGGTACATAAAGCTGTACTCATGCCAAGTGACATATCACTAATTACTTCTTGTACATTTTCAATATTTTTAACATCTAAATTATCAAACGCAGATCTAAGCATTAACAAAAAACCCGCCACAGTACCTATTAATCCAAGAGTAACCATAGTTTCTGATGAAAACCAAACATAATTACTAAGCTTATTAAAATTACCAGACTTTCTGTAACTTAAATAGCCTATTGTAATTGATGCTACTAAAAAAACTGTGATTATCAAAAAACTAATCTTTGTTTGATCAGCATTATATAGAGCTTCAAACCATTCAAAACTGTATATAAAATAAGATGCAAAACAAATTGCTACTGTTTGAACCCACCACAGTAAAAAGGGTCTAGAAATTTTCACTTTAACTCCTTAATATTAAAAAATTCATCATCCATAATTTC
>MDSV01128652.1_pt1 | contig 19290 bp, 26 predicted proteins | sample 810851 | NCBI WGS metagenome assembly MDSV01 (sample SAMN05326640, study PRJNA326480) | marine metagenome | isolation source: seawater | place: Atlantic Ocean: North East | collected 2012 | reverse complement strand
TATGATGATATTGAAAAAGAGCAATATAATCCAGATGGTTGGAACAACATGAAAGTAACCTATACCAATATGATGGATAAATACATTAATGGTACAGATAAGGCAGTTATTAAAAGTAATATAAAGTTTATTGAAGAGGATTTTAAAAAAGTAAATTATATCGGATTACCGAAGCATGATTTATGCCTTTTTGACATTCAACCTGTCACTGAAGAAAACTTTGATTTCTTTTTTAGTGAAGCAATAAAAAGTTTACACTTAGACGCTGTAGTAATATTCACTGGGATTAGTGAGATAACAACGGCTAATCTATTATCAAACTACATTAAAAAACATATTAATGTTGAAAAAGAATATATACACACTTCACAAAGCACTTTTGATGATACACAGTTTTACAGCGGTATCTGGGCAATCAAAATGAAAAATTATGTGTGTGCGAATCAACCTAAAAAAACGGTAAAGAAAAATGTTGAAAAAAAGCGCAATAAGTCTAATTAGTTATGACTGGGAGTACCTCCCAGCAAGTATAGCTAGTTACTATGAATATGTAGATGAAATTGTTTTAGGATTAGACAAAAACAAAACAAGTTGGAGTGGTAATAAGTTTAAGATAAATGAAAATGACTTGTTTCCAGCATTAAAAAAAATTGATAGAGATAACAAAATAAATGTTATTGAAGGTGATTTTTACAAAAGCAAAATAGCCATTGAAAACGATAATTACGAAAGAAATTATCTTAAAAGTCATTGTTCATATGATTGGATTTTTAGTTTTGATGCTGATGAAGTGTTACTAAACGCACACGAGTTCTTTTCTAATTTTTTACCAATAACTGAAGGATACTATAAAAATCATGATTATTTAATGACTTGGGCAACGCCTTTCAAAGAAATCGGGGATAAAACTTTAATTATTGCAGATGAAGACGGTACGCCTTTTTTAACAGAGACACAAGGTGTTATCACTCACAAAAACAACACATTTACATATGCTAGATGGACAGAAAATAGTAAAATACCAGGAAAATTAATTACAACACCTCTAATTGCATTACACTACAGTCTGTGCAGAAAAAAAGATGATTTACACCAAAAAATACATAACATAGGACACAGTGATTTAGTAGAAAAAGACCCGTTTTTTGATTTGTGGAATCAAGTTACTCTTGAAAACTACTCTCAAGCACAGAACTTTAAAACATCAGGGATGGGACCACAATGGCCTAGGTTAGTCGCAGTGCCTACAGAGGGACTTAAAGACGTTTATTTAGCACATCAACATAAGGTATATAGATGAAAATAGAAATAGTTGGAAAATTTTTTGATAATCACTCGCTGTCTATTATTAACAGAGAAATAGCAACAAGATTAAGTGATAAATTTGATGTGTATATAACACCAGTTGACCCTTTTTCAAATCAAGCTAAAATGTCGATTGATAAGTTAAAACACTTAAAACAGTTATCGGAAAAAGAATTAAATGTGCCAGATATACAGTTAAGGCATGTATATCCACCAATATGGAACTGGCCGCTTGATAGAAAAACAAAGGTAGTATATATTCAACCTTGGGAATGGGAGAAAATACCTTTTGAGTGGCAACATAAGTTTGAAACCTTTGCAGATGCTTTGATTGTGCCTAGCACCTGGGAAAAGGCTTTGTTTTCAAAAGCAGGCTTGAACCCTAACAAACTGTTTAGTGTGCCAAACGGCTACGACGATAAACTGTTTAACAAACTAAAAGGTAATGATTTTGAAGGTGTTGATTCAGACATGTTTAACTTTATCTATGTTGGTTGTAGTCAGCACAGAAAAGGATTAGACATAGTATTAAACGCTTGGAAAGATGTTTTTACAAGAGCTGATAAGGCAAGATTAATACTTAAAGACACACCTAAAATCTATGGTGCAAGTAATATTTTAAACGAGACGATTAGAATACAATATACACATAATTGCGCTCCTATACTTTATATTGATGATGATTTATCAGCAGAACAAATGGCTGACCTTTATAAAGCAAGTAAAGTAATTGTACATCCGTATCGAGCAGAGGGGTTTGGTATGCCTGTACAGGAAGCGCTTGCATGTGGTTGTTTACCTATTGTTCCAAACGGTGGACCAACAGATGAGTTTGTAGGAGAAGTAGCATATAAAATACCTGTTGAACGAAAAACTTTTGATATACATGACCCAAAGTTTTTTGCGTTTAAACCAGGTGATGCGGGTACACACATGAACTCACATGCTTTTTACAACGAGCCTCATTTAGAGTCGTTTAAGAATCTACTGAGAAAAATCTACATGAACCATCAGAAGGAAAAAGAATTTAAGAGAGTTAGAGAGCATGACTGCAAAAATACTTGGAATAATGTGATACCAGAGTATGAAAAAGTTTTTGAAACTATACATAATTTTCCATCAACTCAAAGGGTTGACAAAACAGTTAAATAGTGTATACTTAAAATATGCACGATAAATTATCTGAAAAATTACTGAAGGATTTTCATGGAAACGCGCCTACAGTAAACAACACCTTAAAAGGTACGCTACCAAATCTTACTAAAAAAGCTAAGGTTTTCGTAGCACAACGATTGAAAGAAAATGAATACTTTCGTTTTGGAATAAATGGAGGCGGTTGTAGTGGTTTTCAATATACAATGACTAATGACGAGTCAATAAGCGAAAAGGATGTTCTGTTCTCAGAGTCTCCTAGAGCAGTTGTTGACAAAGAAAGTCTAAATTATGTATGGGGAAGCACTATTGACTTATCAGGAGACAAATTTAGTGCTTCTCTCACAGTTGACAACCCATGTGCTAAAATGAGTTGTGGTTGTGGTACAAGTTTTAACTTTGACCCTAAATTTCTTGAAGAAATGGAAAAGAAAGATAAACCACCAGTCGAAGTTGACGGGCCGTCAGGACTAGAACCAACTAGATATGGTGATTGGGAAAGAAAAGGAATTGCCTACGACTTTTAGTAGGATTATATATGGATATTGATATAGGCGAGGCTTTTGCAAAGCCAAACGGTAATGTTGTTAAAATTACCCTAAATGAATTTAGAAGTAAACAGTATGTCCATATACGAGAATATGCTATGGATGGGGATACTGGCATGATTTATCCCACTAAAAGCGGATATGCAATACCTGCTGACGAAGTAAACTCTATTATACCCTTATTAGAGGAAGTTGCTAAAATAGTAAACAAACCCTATATTAGCACTAAACAATTAGAAATAGATTTTGGAGGAATCAATGAGCGTAAAAGCGTGGAGTGACGAAGAAGAACAAAAACTGATAAGTATGTATCAGGATGAAGGAATTAAAGATGTTCATGAAATTGGAGAACATTTTGGCAAAGGATATAGGAGTGTTATTAGTAAATTAGTTCAGTTAAAAATTTATGAAAAACCTCAAGCAGATGAAGCTGAAAAAGGACAAACAGTAAAAGTAATGCTAAGAGAACTTGAACAGATGTTAGGCATACAAATTGAAGGCACAAATTTAAATAAAAAGGAAAACTTATCTCAACTGTTAAACTCAATTAAAGATAAGATAGCATGACAAGAAAAAGTTATTGGGACTTTATGTCTGACTTAGTTGATGACGCTTGTTATGAAAGAACATACAACTTAAACGGAGCACCGCCTATGAAAATAAATACCGATATGGTAAACCACCCTCCTCACTATAACAAAGGTATTGAAACCACAGAATATATCAAAAGCTGGGATATGAACTGGTCTCAAGCTAATATAATAAAATATGTCAGCAGATACGATTTAAAGCACGAGGACAAAAGAAAGCAACTTGAAGACCTTAGGAAAGCTAAGTGGTATTTAAATGATTTAATTTGCACAGTGGAAGAATCTGTGATAGACTAGTGGAAGAATTAGAAAAGAAGATTGACGAGATACAACAAAAACTTGATTTACTTGATGCGAAGTTAAGTAAACACATTGAATTAATTGAACGAGTTTATGAAGGATTACAAAATCCTATAAAAAAGATAAAAAATTGGTTCGATTGACCAAAATTTTTTGTTTTGTTCATCAAATGTTAAGAAACTTTTTGGTATAATTATAATATCAAATGTGGTTCGCGGTCACGTTTTGACAACCGACACATTTCATATTAACTTTTAACACAGGAGAAAATGAAATGGCATGGACTAAACCAACGATTACGGAAATTTCCGTAGGTCTCGAAATTAATTCATACGCTTGCGCGGAGAAGTAATTTTATAAAATGGCTTATAGTAAAGAACTTATAGACCATTATGAGAATCCACGAAACGTCGGAAGCCTCGATAAGAATGACCCTACAGTAGGTACGGGTCTAGTCGGGGCTCCTGCATGTGGAGACGTAATGAAACTACAAATCAAAGTAAATGACGATGGTGTTATTGAAGACGCCAAGTTTAAGACTTTTGGTTGTGGGTCAGCTATTGCCTCAAGTAGTTTAATAACTGAGTGGGTTAGAGGAAAATCAGTAGATGATGCTGGTGAGATTAAAAACACTCAAATAGCAAAAGAATTAGCACTTCCACCCGTCAAGATACACTGTTCAGTGTTGGCAGAAGATGCAATAAAAGCAGCAATTACAGACTATAAACACAAGTGCGATTGTAAATAACTCTTCTCAATTTGTTAATTATTCTATATAATAATTAATAATAAGGAGAAAAATATGCAATCAACAAAACAAGCTATGGACTGGCATATCGAGGAAGTCTTAACATGCGAAGTATTAAGACTTGACCCTGATAATGCTATGGTTAAAAAATTCTGTGATATGAAAAACCATCAAGGTGCTACAATCAGAAGAATTAGAGACCACTACAATAAAAACGGCACTTGGCCTGTAAGAACACCTGAAAGTCTTTGTTAATGACTTACCACGAGCTTAAATGGAAAGTTTTGCGTCTTAGTAAAGAATACTATGATGAGAGTAAACCCAGTGTCAGTGATGCTGAGTGGGATGCCCTATACGCAAAACTTGAAGCCGTGGAGAAAGCACAGGGTTGGCGCGATGCTGACTCTCCCACACTCCGTGTGGGTGGTGCTGCAGGTAAAGTTAAACATCCTTACAAATTATACAGTTTACAAAAAGTTTATGACAAGTCTGAGATTAAGCCAGACTTTGACCACATCACACCAAAAATAGATGGTACAAATCTAACTTTAATCTATAAAAGAGGTAAATTAAAGTTAGCTTTGACGCGTGGTAATGGAGAAATGGGTGAGGATGTAACTCACCTAGCTAAATATATTCAGCATGTACCTAATACAATTAACTTAAATGACGATTGGGTTGTTAATGGAGAATGTGTAACAACCAACTGCGTAGATAATTTTAGAAACTATGTTAGTGGTGCACTCGGATTAAAAAGTGCAGAAGAATTTAGTGAAAGAAACATTTCTTTCATCGCACATGATTTGTTAAGTGAGAGTGATTTAAACTATGATATAAAATTAAACATACTAGCATCAGCAAACTTCAAAACAGTTGCACACGAATATGCTAGACAGTTTCCTAAAGATGGAACAGTATACAGAATCAATGACTCAGTTAAATGTGGATTGCTGGGTTACACAAGTAAATATCCAAGATTTGCGGTTGCTCTCAAAACTCGTGAGGTTGAAACTGCTGAAACAACACTACAAGATGTTATATGGTCTGTTGGTAGAACAGGTCTTGTTGCACCAACGGGCATTGTTGACCCAGTGGTTGTTGAAGATGCAACAATCTCACGAGTTACTTTACACAATATAGATATTATAGAAGAGCATAACCTAGGTCTAGGAGACACAATTAAAATTGAAAGAGCTGGTGGAGTTATTCCAAAATTTATTGAAGTTGTAAAACACAGTAAACATGAAAGAATAAATCAACAACACGCTGCAAAAGCTATTGGACTTGCAGTAGTAAGAAACGGACCACGTCTGTTTGTAAAAGATAAAACAGCAGCAAGCTCTGTTAAGTTTTTAGAATATTTTATCCGCACTATGGAAATCAAAGGATTAGGTCCAAAAAGCATAGAAAAGATGGAACTTACACATCCTGTTGATTTATATGAGTCACAAGCATGGGATTTACTAGGTGTAAATGGTGAAAAGATTATTGATGAAATTGAAAGGTCAAAAACAAAACCTTACATAACAGTGCTAGCTGCACTGGGTATTGAGGGTGTTGGTAGAGGTGGTGCTAAACTTATTGTTCCACATATCCCAACATTTGCAAGATTAAGAGAAATAGAATACAAAGAAATAAAAGGTATTGGTCCTCGTACAATTGAAAACATATTAACTTGGTTAGATGAAAATGAAGATTGGGTTAAGAACCTACCATTACAACTAGAACAAGATATTACTGTTGAACAGAGTCTTGGAACTGAAAAAAAGATTTGTATAACAGGTAAAGCTGATATGACTAGAAACGAATTAGCTAGTCACCTGTCTCAGTATGGGTTTAAAAATTCAAGTACAGTTACAAAAGACTGTTATGCACTTATCTCAGCTGGTGACACATCCTCTAGCAAATATACTCGTGCCGTCAATCTCGGAATTAAGATAATTGACTATTGGGATAACAAATCCAATATCATGAATGGTGTTTTTTAGAAACTTTTGTTGGCACCAAACCACCAGTTTCTTTCACATAATGTTTGCTTCATAAATAGATTTATATTAATATATTATTATCAAGAAGAAAACAAGCCTTCTTGTAACCAAACTTCAAAACAATACATCAAAAGGAGAATGAAAAAATGAGTAAGTTTGAATATACAGAAGATATGGTTCAAAGTATGCACGATGCAGCAGCTGATGGCGTTACTGAAGAAATCATTGAAAACTTAATGGAAGAGTTCGACTTCCCAAGACGTTCCGTAACAGCAAAGTTAAGAAAACTTGGTTACGACGTACCTAAAAAGCCAGGGGCAGCTCCTGTCTTTTCTGCTGACGAAACTGATGAACTTAAAAGTTACCTAGAGAGTAACAGTGGTTCATACACTGCAGAAGAAATTGCTGCTGATTTTGCTGATGGTAAATTCACTGCAAGACAAATCAATGGTAAGGCACTTTCATTAGAAATGACTCAGCATGTTAAACCAGCTGAGAAGAAAGTGACTCCTAAAACTTATACTGATGAAGAAGAAGGTTCTATCACTGAGATGGTAGATTCTGGTAAGTACATCGAAGAGATTGCTGAAGCGCTTGACAGAAGTGTAAATTCTATCAGAGGTAAGTTATTATCTATGGGTTTAAAAGCTCCACAGAGAGACAAAAAGTCTACTAAATCTGACCCATATGCAGGCATTGAAGATATGCTTGACAAAACTGTGGAAGATATCGCAGACCATTTCGATAAAACTGTAAGAGGTGTAAAAACTGTTCTTACAAGACGTGGTCTAGCATGTGCTGATTACACGCCTAAGTCTGCTGGCGAGTAATTATATTTGCTCTCATAAAAAGGGGGGTTCGCTCCCCTTTTTTTAGGTCTTAATATGCAACCAACAGTAAAACCCTTTGAACTCAGTTCCCTAGAAGAGCCGCGATTAAACGCATTTATTTCTTTGTCTATGGAGGCAAAGCAAACTTATATCGCAGAGCTTATAGAAGCATTTTATCCCAACGCATTAGAAGATGAAAAAGCTTTTGCTGACTTAACAATGAGTTATGTTAGTAGCTTTTATGTCGAAAAACTGTATCGTTCTAATCGTTTCTTTAATGAAATGTTTATCCCGACATATACTAAAACTGGTTTAATCCGTAATATTATAAATCAAACCTTTTTCGCGGACGACGACCTCATCATTCACTAAAATATCACTTGCCAACTATCCCGTTTTTTGATACTATATATCAAATAGGAGATAAATATGGCACTAGACGAAGCAAAAATAAGACAAGTTAAATGGATGCTTAAAAAAGGTAAGAGCAAAAAAGATTGTTGTTCTCACTTGGGCATTTCGTATAACACAAAAAGATTAGACTCAGTTATAAAAGAGTTTGATGATAGATTAAAAAGAGAAAAAGAACTTAGATTAAAAGCAAAAAACAAAGTATTTTCAGATGATGATAAAAAAGCCATCGCTGAAGAATATTTAGGGGGCGACCCTATTAGCAAAATTGCTGAAAGATATTATATCAGCGCTGTTCGTGTTAAAAAGTTTTTAATTGAAAAGAATGTTCCAATCAGAGCAAAAGGTAAAAACAAACCAGCTGATGTAACACATGTAGTACAGAACTTAGACGTAAAGTTTAATAAAGGTGATAAAGTGTTTGTACCAGCTAAAAACCTGTTTGGCACAGTTCATGAAGTTTATGATGAAGATTGGGTTGAGTATCATTCACACCCAGACTATAGAAAGCATGTTCAATTAATGCCGTTTTCAGAAAAATCAAAATATACAAAAGAAGTTGAAGATGTGCATTTTAATATTTACTGGCATTATGATAATGGCACAAGATGGAAAGAACAAGCTGTAAAACACAATATATCCAAAGTGCAAGACGTGCTTATTAAAACTGGTAGAGAGTTCTATACTCTTACAACTGACAGAGGTTTTCTTACACTTTATCGTGACCAACTATATCCAACTAAAGTAGCTTAATGGCAATAGATTTACAAAAACTAACTTTGCGTAGATTACTAGATACGCAAAGTAATAACTTATACTCGAGATTATTAAATCAGTATTTTACTGGTATCAATCTTGTATTGTTTGAAAAAGTTAAAAGTTTTTATAAAGCAAACACAAGACTCCCAAGCACAGATGAAATACTATCTATTCGAAAAGATGCTGGACTACAAGAATATATTGAAAACCAAATCATAGAAGATGATAATGTAAACGACTCTATCGCTGATGAGTTTTTAGTCCAACAACTACAAGATTTTTATATCCGTGATGAAACTATACATTTTATGGATAAATTTGTTGATAGTTTAGATGACCTTGAAAAGGTTGAGATTGTTGATAAAATACAAAATCATTTATTAAAACTTAATCAAGCAATACCTTATGACGATGAGTTATATGATGTTGCTGATTTAGAATTTTTCCCCAGTGAAGATGACTTTAAGATATATCCTAGTGGTCTTTCATCTGAGTTTGATGCAGTCAACGGAGGTTTTGCAACACAAGAATTAATTCTATTAGGTGGTAGACGAGGTAGTGGTAAATCTATTATTAGTTTAAACCTAGCGCTCAATAGATTTTTACAAGGCAATACTGTATCTTTCTTTACGATTGAAATGAGATATAAAGAAGTGTATGATAGAGTATTGTCTATTATTAGTGGTGTTCCGTTTTTAGATATTTTTAGAAACCAGCTTAGTGAAAAACAAAAGATACAAATGGCTAAGTCAAAGTTTGAAACATTTTATAAGCCAAGCGAAAAAGTTAATAATTTATTAAAAGAATTAGAATACTCAAGAGATTTTAAATTATTTGAAAACAAAGTCAAAGCTGACAAGCCAGAGTTCAAGGACCATAGATTCTTTATGATAGACGACGAAAGTCTAACCTTAAATAGAATTGACCATTATTGTAACTTGTTTAGTAGTAAATATCCTGCATATAATATGGCAGTTGTTGACTATGTTAATATTATCAAACACGATGACCAACGTGATTGGAAAACACAGGTAATGATGGCAGACAACTTAAAAAGTATTAGTAGAAAATATGATTTAACCTTAATCAGTCCATATCAAATAGATGCTACTGGTGAAGCAAGATTTGCAAAGGGCATCTTAGATAGTGCTGATAGAAGTTTTAACTTCTTTCCGCCTGAAGAAACTGAAAGCAGAGAGCTACAGAACAAGATAACAATCCACACAACTAAAATGAGAAATGGTAAGCATATGAGTTTTGATGTCTTAATGGATTGGAGTTGTGTAAAAATAGACCCAAATCAAAGCGCACTGGTTAGTGAAAAGCCACATCCAGCAGTTAAGTTTGGCACAGATAAAAAAGAACGTACAAGGGATGTGTAATGGATATTATTGAAACACTTGATAAACGCGGAGTCGAATATAGAAAAACAAATAATCCTTCAGAGATTATGGTTAGTTGTACTTCAGGCAAACACACTGATAAAAATCCAAGTTTGATGTATAACTTAGAAAAAAATATTTTTCATTGTTGGAGTTGTGGTTTTAGTGGTGGTTCAACTAAGTTTCTTGAAAGCATAGGCGAAGTTACTAGAATACCTGTTGAAAGTAAACAACCATATAAAATACAAAAACTTAAAACTAAGATAAGAAAACTAATTGAAATTGATGATATTGCTTTACCAAAAACCAGACAGCAGTTTATTGGAGAGTTCAAAGGTATTGGTTCGGCAACTCTAAAACAGTTTAGAGCATTTACAACTGAAGAGTTACAACTACATAACTATATATGTGTTCCTATTTACCAATTTGGTAAACTTAAGTTTATTGAAGGAAGATATATGGGTAGTGCTCAAGGACAACCTAAATATTATCGTAGACCACAAAAGGTAAGTGTTGCAGATATTTTGTTTCCACTAGATAAAGTTAAAAATACTAATCATATAATATTAGTAGAAGGATTGTTTGATATGTTGAATATGTGGCAACTCGGATATAAAAACTGTATGTGTATCTTTGGTGCAACTAATTTTAATCGCAAGAAACTTGACCTAGTAGAGAGAATTGGAGTTATTCGTGTAGACATCATGATGGACCCAGATGCTCCTGGACAAATGGCTGCAGATAAGATACAATCATTATTAGATGAAAAAAACATTTATTCAAGGAAAATTATGTTACCAATAAATAAAGACCCAGGAACACTTACTAAACAAGAAGCGGAGGCTTTATTACGATGAACAAAGTATGTTTTGTATTCCCAAGCACATCAGAAAGAAACCCAGACCGTATAATTACTAAATACTTAAAAGATGGTGAGTATGATATAAAATTTCTTTGTTCTAAAGAAAAAGAGAAGATACTCAAAAAAGATATTGATTTAAATATGAAAGAGTTAGAGGAATACAAACTTATCTCACCGATTGGTGCTGAGAGTTTAAAGTATGTTGCTGGTTTGACAGGTATTACTAAGTACAATGGAATATTTGTAGAGAAGAAGTATTTACCTATCATGCATCCTAATATGTGTATATTTAAACCACAATTAGAGGATGACATTAGAAAAGCATTTAAAATGATACCTGATATACTTTCTGATAAAAATGTTGGCAAGGAAGTAGAGAAAGATTATTGTTTTGTAAACACAGAAGAATTATTTGAAAAATATAAAAATGAAATGCATAATGCAAAAACACTTGTCGTTGATATTGAAACAACAAGTGTTAATTCACGAACTGGTAGTATTATTGGTGTTGCTATTGCTACAAAATCACATCAAGGTATTTTTGTAAGTATTGATTTAGTTAACAAACACAAAAGCTGGTTCAAGAATTTGTTTATGACAAGGAATTGTATCTTCCATAATGCAAAGTTTGATGTTCAGTTTCTGGAAGATGAACTTGGATTTGTTTTTCCGAAATGGGAAGATACAATGTTATTACACTATTGCTTAGAAGAAGCTGTAGGAACTCATGGTCTAAAACCACTAGCGATGAGATTTACTGATTTAGGAGATTATGAAAGAGATTTAGATGAATATAAAAAGTCTTTTGCTAGAAGAAACAAGATAAAACTAGCAGAGTTTAATTATGGTATGCTACCTATGGATATTCTAGCACCCTACGCTTGTAAAGACGCAGATGCAACCTTTCAGTTGTATTCAAAGTTTTATCCACTGGTGCAAAAGAGTGAAGAGTTTAAAAAGTTATATGATTCAATCCTTAAACCTGCGACACATGCTCTTATGGTTTTAGAACGAAATGGTGGTCCAGTTGATGTTGCACAACTTGAAAGTGTAACACGAGATTATCAAATTGATGTTGAAGAGTGTATTGATGAAATATGTAATCATCCATCAGTTATTGAGTTTGAAAGGATGCATAAAAAATCATTCAACCCTAATAGTACCGTTCAACTTAGAGAACTATTTTTTGGTATTATTGGTATCAAACCTACTAAAGAAACAGCAACTGGTGCTTGGAGTATTGATAAAGAAGTATTACAATCAATAAACCATCCACTTGCTGCAGCAGTCTTAGACTTGCGTGAAAAGTCAAAAATGGCAAGTACATACCTAGCTAATATTAATAACGGTATGGATAAGGATTCAAGACTAAGAAGTGGTTTTAATATTCATGGAACAACAAGTGGTAGACTTAGTTCAAGTGGTAATTTAAATTATCAGAATATTCCTAGAGATAATAAAGATATAAAAAAGTTATTTAAAGCTAGACCAGGGTATAAGATTATTCAGTGTGACTTAGGAACTGCAGAAGTTTACTATGCCGCAGTATTAAGTGGAGATGAGTTTTTACAAAAAGCATTTGTAGATAAATTAGACTTTCACTCGTATGTGGCAAAGCAAATGTTTAAACTTCCATGTGATATTTCACAGGTTAAAACAAAATATCCTAATGAAAGACAGTATGCAAAAGCAATTACATTTGGAATTATGTATCAAGCAGGACCTGCAAAGATTGCTGAAACAGTTAATAAAGATGCCAAAGCTGGAGATGAGATTAGTTTTCCACAAGCAAGACAGTTTATCTCAAAGTATTTTGCCGAAGCACGAAGATTAAAAGTATTAATTGATTCATCAAACAGACAGATAGAGAATTATGCTTTTATATACAGTCACTTTGGCAGAAAGCGTAGACTACCCGAGGCTAAGAGTCCAAACCCAGGAGTATCTAAGCACGCAGTTCGTAGTGGAGTTAACTTCTTAATTCAAAGTGTCGCATCAGATATAAATGTTTTGGGTTTAATTGATTTAACAAAATGGATAGCAGAAAAAAACTATCAAAACGATATACTGCCTTTTACAGTTGTACATGATTCAATTGTCAGCGAAGTTAAAGAAGAACTTGTTGACGAATATATTGAGAACGCAAAGAAATGTATTCAAACTGATAGAGGTTTATCTATTCCTAATTGTCCTATAAAAGTTGATTTTGAAGTCGGACCTAGCTGGGGAGAAGTCGTTGGTATCTAAATTTCGTTCAATAAAATATCCGTTGTTTGCTCTCAAGAAAAAACCATATAAAATTTCATATGATGAAGATAAAGTTTATGTTCAAAGAACTAAAGATACACACATTGAGACAGCAGACGATAAAAGAATGACTGGTGATTATTTTTCAAGATTAGTTAGACTAAAGAAAAGATTAGAATTTGACTTAACATGTGTTGATACACAAGATGTTATATTATCTAAACCAAAATGGGGAATTGATGCTAGAGGTGGTATTTTTGACTTAACCAAAAAAGAACGCTTTAGGTGTAAAGTATCAAGAATTGTAAGAGTGTTAGGTAATAAAGTTTATATTTCAGGAGTAAGTTATCCATTTAAGATTAAGACACACGAAAAGATTAATTTAGAAGATGTAACATGGGCACATATAGTATATGTTGACAGTGTTTGGTATTTAAAACAGTTTTTACAAGACTGGAGAGACCAGGAGACAATAGCACTATGATTAAATTTTTAAAAGATATATTTACAAAATCAGGATATGATATGGATGACGTGCCTTGTTCAAGACAACGTGGAAAGTATATGTATGTAAATGGTAAAAAAGTTGTATTACCTGATGATGACCCTGGAGGAGAACACGAATGAAAGTACAATTAATTGATAAAATGGGTAGCGACCTAAGTGTTGTTAACGCAGCGCGTGTAAGCTATGATAAACAGAAAACTGAGTTTGATGAATCCGATGCAAAACTTATTAAGTATTTAGCTGACCACAATCATTGGTCGCCTTTTGCACATGCATCTATCCAGTTTAGAATAGAAGCACCTATCTTTGTTGCAAGACAGTTGGTTAAGCATCAAGTTGGTTTGGTATGGAACGAAGTATCAAGACGATATGTAGACGATGAGCCCACTTTTTACGAACCAATCGTGTGGAGAGCTAAACCAAAAAACTCAAAACAAGGTAGTGATGGCGTGGCTGAGAGCCAGTATTTCCCTAATCTGTATTATAAGGACATACACGAATTAGCTTTAGCATCGTATAAAAAAATGATTATTCAGGGTATAGCGCCAGAGCAAGCAAGAATGATATTACCACAATCCATGAATACTACTTGGTATTGGAGTGGAACTTTATATGCTTTTGCTAGAGTATGTAATCTAAGATTAGACGGGCATGCCCAAGAAGAAACACGATTTATAGCTGAAGAAATAAACTATTATTGCGATAAAGAATTTCCACACTGTTGGACACATTTGTTAAATGTTAAAAGCTAAAAAGATATTTTTAAACGAAAGACTAATGGTTCGCAAGTCAGATGTGGATGATGGCGAACTCCGTTCGCACTTTACTTATGATTTGGGTGATAGTGTATATGAAAATTTTATAGAAACAGATGATGCATTTTATGTGCCATCAAACAGCTTTCATAAAATAAAGTATGACAAGCATGAGGATAACAGAAAGTATCAACCTGCAGATATAGTTCCATTCTCAGGTAAACTGCGTTGGGAACAACAAGAGGTGGTTGATAAGTTTTTTACAGGTGATAAAGCAAGGAGTGGTATTATACAAGCACCATGTGGTTGGGGTAAAACATACACAGGGTGTAGTGTGATAGCTCGTAATAAGGCTACTACACTGGTGCTAGTACACACAAAACTGTTGTTTCGTCAGTGGATTGAAGAGATTCAAAAACTGCTACCAGGCACCACTGTGGGTATGATGGGAGATGGATTGTTAGATATACAACCAGTCACCGTTGGTATATATAAAACAGTGCATAACAGACTGCGTGAAGTAAAGAATAGTTTTTCACTTGTAATAGTGGATGAGGCACACTTATGTCCAGCTGAGGTATTTAGTCAAGCACTGAATGGTATTAATGCAAGAACAAAAATAGGTATTACAGCAACACCTAAGCGTAAAGACTTAAAACACATTCTATTACCAGACTTTTTTACGCCCATGATAGTTGCAGCAAAAGACCCACGTAAACCTTATGACCCAAGTGTAGAAATTATTACCACAGATTTTAAGTTTATGGTGATAGACCCAAAACGTGATTGGTCAAGACAAATAAACAAACTGTGTGCAAATAAAGATTACTTACAATACTTAGCCGATACTGCCATTAAAAAGATAAAAAATGGTAGAGTTCCTTTAATTTTGGGAGAAAGAGTTGCTATGCTAAAAACACTGCATAAGCTAATTCCTGATAGTGTTTTGCTAATAGGCGAAACAACAGAGGAAAAACGTAAAGAAGCATTGGAAAATGTGGGTAAAAAATATCGTTGTGTATTGAGCACTAAACTATTTGATGAGGGTATTAGTTGTCACAGATTAGACACCTTGTTTTTAACCTGCCCATCAAATAATCCTATAAAACTAGAACAGAGAATAGGTCGCATTGTTCGTAAACACCCCGATAAACAACAACCTTTAGTCGTTGACTTTTGGGTACGAGGACCTATTGTGTCACGACAACAAAAATTTAGATTGGAATGGTATGAAAAACGCGGATATTACGTACTTTAATTATGAACACCTAAATAGAGTAGGACGTGGTGACCCTAATGCGATAATTATCTTGACACATGGTATTATCAGAAGTTATAATAATACAATGGGAATAACAAGCCAGAAGTTGATGAATGACCTTAATGTTCATCAAATACCTCGTTTTTTATTTCAACAAGGCACTTTGTATACGAAAAATAATTTAATTTATTCCAGATATAGTACAAAAGAGCCACAAAGTTACATGAGAAACTGTGACTTTTTATTTTATCAGATTGATGTTAAATATAAAATGCTTTATCTAAAAGCACTTTCAAAACGAAGAATTAACGAAGATACTGATGAAATACCACTAGACTACTTTCGTGAAGTTGTTGACAGTCCGCTGTGGCGATTTGACGGAAACAATATATACTTATACTTAGAATCCCTCAAGAGGGAATAACCCCGAACTTACGTTCAACAACAGGAGAAAACAATGATAGCTTGGAGTGAAGCAAAAGGAAAACAAAACACTGGGTCTAACAACAGAAAAGAGATTGAAAGACTCACACTAACTGTAGGAGATACAAAAGTCAGATTAGTTGGCGATGTATTACCTAGATACTGCTATTGGGTAGTAACAACTGAAGGCAAGAAAATGCCAGTTGAATGTCTTGAGTTTCAAAGAGAAACTGAAGCATTTGATAATAAAGCAGAAAATCCGTTCAAGGAAATACCTGCGGATGTCTATTCAGACAAACCACAATTTAGTTATGTATGTAATGTACTTGACAGAACTGATAATAAAATTAAACTGTTCGACCTAAGAGCAACAATCTATGGTCAAATAGTTGATTATGCATCAAACCCTGATTATGGAAGTCCAGCTGACTCTGAAAAGGGATATGATATCACAGTTAAAAAAGAAAAGACTGGACCTCTTCCACAAAATGTAAAGTACACAGTTATTCCAGCAAGAAATAATAGTGCCCTTACAGAAGATGAAAAAGCGATGGAACTATTTGACCTTGATAGAATATACAAAAGACAATCTTATGATGAGCAAAAAGAATGGTTATTAAACAATACTAACCTATTCTCCTCTCAATCTGATGACTCACTAAAACCATCAGAAAGCATTGAGGATTTAGCTTAATGAAAAGAAGTTTATCTGATTATGTAACAAATGCAGAACCTACTGCTAACACAGTAGGAGCATTTAAATCTATTGAAGGCAATGAAGCTACAATAGATATTGCTAAGCTGCGTGGTCTTAACATATTTTTTGCTACACCTTGTTATGGTGGTATGTTAACTGACCAATACTTTTTAAGTATGTTTAGAACAAGTCAGGTGCTTATAAAGCATGGGATTAACTTTAGAGTTACTACGCTTAGAAATGAAAGTCTGGTCACACGTGCAAGAAACATTTTATCTGCAATGTTTATGGGTAGTGATTGTTCACACCTGTTTTTTATCGATGCAGACATTGAGTTTGATGCACAAAGTGTGCTAAGGGCTTTAGCCTATGATAAAGATATTATTGCTGGTGCTTATCCTAAAAAAGCTTTACCAGTTCAATATGCAATTAACTTTAAATTTGTTAACCCTGATAATGGTCAAATACGTGTAGAAAATGGAGCGGCAGAAGTGTTAGATGCAAGCACAGGATTTTTTTGCATAAAGAAAAATGTGTTTGAAAAGATGCGAAATGCTTATCCAGAGTTACACTATAAAAATGATAGTAACATTGACCCTGCTTTTCATAAGTATTGTTATTCATTTTTTGACACAATGCATTGCCCAGATGATAATAGATACTTAAGTGAAGATTATACCTTTTGCAGAAGATGGCAAAAGACAGGTGGAGAGATTTGGTTAGACTTATCTACAAAACTTAATCACTGTGGTTCGTATACATTTGAAGGCGATGTTGGTAAAATAGTTAAAACATGATAAAACGGGACATAATATGTAGAGAGGGTGATTGTATATTTATAGACTATTACCCTGCCAACCTTGTAATTGCGCACAATCCTAATCTTAAATCGGATTGTGCAGTAATTGATAAAGATAGTGCTCAACAAACTATCTATGAACTACGTCAGCTTGGCTGGTACCCTATCACTAATGCTATGGGTTATTATGAGTAGTGTTATTAAGTTCCCAACTGAAAAAGACTATACAATTGAATTTATCTTAGGCGATGATGTTTCAATGAAAAGTAGTGACCATAAAATACATTGGACTATTAATTATAATGAAGGTAAAGCCGTTGTACAAGCAAGAACAAGACAACAAGCAAAACAATATATTAGCGAATGTATTAAAGTATTGGAGTGGATAGAATGAAAATATTATGTAGTGCTGATTGGCATATTTTACTTCATAAAAAGAAAGTACCTTATGACTGGCAAGTTAACAGATTCAAATCAATGTTTAGAAAACTTATTGCCCTTGAACAAGAATGTGATGTGCATATTATTGCTGGAGATGTCTTTGATAAAAAACCACAACCTGATGAGGTGTGTCTTTTCTTAACATATATAAATGCGGTTACAATTCCAACCTATATCATCCCTGGCAATCATGAGGCAACCAAAAAAGGAGAATCCTTTTTAGAGCATTTTACACAGAAAAATGCCATCAAAAACGAATTAGTACAACTTATCACTAAAAATAAAAGAGTTGAAACTAAACATGCTAATTTTCAGTTTTTTCCGTATGGAGAAATGCAAACTAATAATTTGCCCACTTGTTATCAAGACGATATTCTTGTAACACATATTAGAGGTGAAGTGCCTCCACATGTAACTCCTGAGTATGATTTTGATTTGCTACACGGTTGGCATTTAATACTTCTAGGAGATTTACACTTTAACCATAAATATAAAGACTATCCTGCATATTATCCAGGTAGTCCACTAAATGTTACATTTGATAGAGATAATTCAAGAAAATATGGTGTTGATATTATTGATTATAAATCACCTAAGGAATATTCAGTTAATTTTCATGATTTAAACTTACCCAAATTATTGCGTAAAACAATAAAAGTGGGCGAAGAGATGAAACAAGACACAGTTAATCATACTATTTATGAAGTAACTGGAAGTGTTGACGAGTTGAGCAAGGTTTCAAACAATGAATTACTTGATAAAAAGATTGCTAGTAGTACAGTGAAAGATAGCATACTTGATTTAAAAAACAAATCAATTCAAGAGGAATTAGAATTGTACTTAAAATATATACAAGTAAAAGATGTAAATAAAATCATAACAGAATTTAAAAACCTAAATATATCATAATGGCTTATATTAAATTAAAAGAACTCAAATTTTCTAATATGTTTAGCTATGGTGCTGACAATGTTATTAACTTTGATAAAAGTAGAATCACACAACTGACTGCGCCAAATGGAAGTGGTAAGTCAAGTGTTGCTCTTATTCTTCAAGAAACTTTGTTTAACAAGAATATAAAATCTATTAAAAAAGCTGACCTGTTAAATCGTTGGACTAAATCAAAAACATGGAGTAGCAACTTAACCTTTTCTATTGATGCAAAGAACTATGATTTAAATGTAGTAAGAAGTAATAATACTACTAAAGTAAAATTACTACAAAACGGAGAAGATATAACTGAACACAAAGTATTAGATACATATAAGAAAATACAAAAGTTATT
>MDSV01005555.1_pt1 | contig 19292 bp, 13 predicted proteins | sample 810851 | NCBI WGS metagenome assembly MDSV01 (sample SAMN05326640, study PRJNA326480) | marine metagenome | isolation source: seawater | place: Atlantic Ocean: North East | collected 2012 | reverse complement strand
TTTCTTTCCGCTTAATAAGTACAGCTCTAGTTTATCTAACGTGCCGTTTGCTGTAGTTACGTAGACCACTTCTTTTGCTGGATTCGGATAAATACGCAACCCATTTATATCATCAAGCGCATCAAAGCTAAGGGCACATACATCTCCAACTTGATAAGAAAAATATTTAGTCACTGCCATTCCTCCGGCAAAAGCAAACTTACATGCATAAGAAATAGTTTCTCCGGATGTAAAGCCACTAACCGTAGTGCTAAATGTATTCCCCGAACCACTCATGGAAATTTCGGTAAAAGGGGCTTCCCGCCACAAATAGGCAATAACTCCAGATTTATCAGTATCTAATAGTTCGAAAGTAATAATTACACTGGTGCCACTTGTCACAAAAGAATAAGTGTATCCAGAACTAAACGAGCCTTGGATTGCTTCACTTTCAGTACCTGAACAAGCCGTGTTGGTTTCTGTAGTGGTAGTTGCTTGCAACGAAATCGGGTTGTTACTTGCTTGGTTTTGGCTAATATCTTTTGCTGTCACTAAAAAGGTATAGTTGGTTTCCGGAGATAGACGTCTAAGAACAAGTGATGTTTGCACTCCAGAGCTTCCAGTGAAACTTTTTTGTTCTTGTCCATAAGTTACGCCATAAACAACAGATCCAGAAGCGTCCTCTGCTTGCAGTAGTAACTCGACAGATCGTGCGCTCACTGTTCCTATACTAGCAGTAAAGTTTGTAGGTGCTGTGGTATCAGAATTGCTTCCACTACAGTTGTCGCCAACAACATAACTCATGTATTTTGTTACTGCTAAGCCACCTGCATATGCAAATTTGACTGCATAACTTATGGTTTGCCCAGCAGATAAGCCACCGACTGTTTTTGAAAATTTAGTGCCCTCAACATGATTCATTTGCGATTCTTGAAAAGGAGTTTCTCTCCATAAATAAGCCACCACACCTGATTTATCCGTATCTAATAGTTCTATCGAAATAATAACGTTAGCTCCTTCAGTTTCAAAAATAGTTTCGTATCCTACAGAAAAAGCCCCTTGACTAGCCACATTGTCAGTAATTACACAAGAAACAACTTCGTAAACTGTAATCTCAATTGCTTGGGAAGTAGTTGTTCCGCCTGTATCATCTGTTGCTTTGGCTGTTAATTGATAAGTCCCCACGGCAGCATTAGCCCAAGAAAAAGTGAACGGGTTCGAAGTATCCTCTCCAAGTTTAGTGTTTCCTTGGTAAAACTCAACCTTTGTAACTGAGCCATCTAAATCCGATGCCAAGGTTGTAATATCAATAGTAGTTCCTTCGGCGAAAGAAGCTCCATCAGATGGGGAATTAATAGTGATAGAGGGGTTTGAATTTCCAGATTCAGAAACGATGATTTTTACCTCATCGTTAGAACTATAATTTCCATCAGAAACAGTCAGCAAACATTTATACACTCCAATAACGAGGTTTGACACATCAGTTGTGACACTGGAAGTGCTAGTAAAGTCCAACGCCGTTGGGCCGTAAACTTGAGACCATGTATAAGTTATGGTTTTTCCTGTGGGCTCATAAGTCCCCGATCCATCAAGAGTAACCGAAGTATTTGATAAAACAGTAGACACATTGGGTCCAGCATCTGCAACTGGCGGATCAAAACCTAAATCTCCCGTTTGCGTGAATGTCATTCTACCCAAATTAAACTCCCCATTGTTTATGGCGATGCGTAAAATTTGCTCCCCCCCTGTAATTGGGATATCCGTTACGGTTTTGGTTGCCCATTCATCCCAATCACCTGTTGTCGGAAAAGAAATCGAATTGCTAATACTTTTGCCATCTAATTCAAAATACATGGGTCCACCACCATTTGGATTACCTGAAGAATACCGAATCGCAATAGAATAGGTGCCGGGATTTTGCACATCTACGGAATATTCTAACCACTCACCTGCAGTAATCCAACCGACCGTTATTCCTTCTCCACTATCAGACCCTGTGTCAACATATTCGTCTAATCTTGCGTCTCCTTCATTGTACTGAGAAGTATCAAAGTAGGAGATATTTTGTCCAGCCCCGGCTTCATATTTATCGAAATGGCCTGCCTCAATAGTTCCAGGTATAACATGAACAGCAGAGAATGGGACTTGCTCACCCACTTGTATAGAAATGCTATTAGATATGACGAACTCCGATCCCACATAGACCTTAGCATACATCCCATGAACTCCCAAACCAAGATTTGTTGGTTGCGCTTGGAACGGAGCACTGCTATCGGATTCAATTAACGTCGTTCCATTATAAAATTCTACTTTAGAAATATTTGTATTCTGGGAAGTGAATACAAGATTTACACTGCCACCATTATATGCTTGGTAAAAATCTGAAGCCAAGGTTCCAGAAATTTCGACATCACGGCTGGTTGTTAGCATGCGTGCAGGGGCATCCAAAACGTATCCATCAGAAAAAATAACTGAAATGGAATTATTGCTGTAGTTATGAGCGACATAGGTAGTCGTACCCGAATCATTCGTAAAGGCAACAGCAAGTGGATGATTGGAAGTGATTGATGCATCAACAGGTCCAAGGGCGTTCATTGAATGCAACCAATGATAGGTCTGTGCATCTGAAATGCCAAACTTTAAATTTCGATCTGGATAGCTATCGTACAGTTCTATTGCAGATTCTGCATCAGTAAGTGATAAAAATTTCCAATAGGTATCATGCCATAGATTTGCATTTTCTTGGTTACTCAAAATACCTGTGTTTGCAGCCATTTCACCCCATAATTCGGTTGCATAGGTCTGGTTATGACCTAAATATAATGAGCCGCCGTGAATGGGATAAAGTTCAATCCCATATGATGCTGCAATATCAGCTGTCCAAAAAGTTCCATTGTCATATGAATTTCCCCACACCCTAGAAACCAATTTATACTGCTGTCCAGCCCCAAAAACTCTATTGTACATATCAAACCAATATTCTTCAAGGGCTGCTTGTTCAGTGGTATAAATATAAATTCCTAGATCGCGAATGGTATCATTATCGGTAATACTCCCCCAATGAATTAGTGAAGTTGCGAACTGCATGCTTTCAGAAGTAGATTCTTGGTCATTACCTTGTGGGAAAGAAGCAAATCCATTTGCCCAACTATGTCCTGCATAAGGGCTAAAGTTTCTCAAAAATGGAAATAAGCTATCATTACGTTCTGTTGATGCTGCATCGCGAATCAGGAGGTTTATCATATCGCCCCATTGATCAGCCCAGCCAGGTTCAAATTGTTCCAAAAATGCTGCCGCATGTATAAAATAACCCCAGTGAAAGTGGTGATCATTAATATTATTGTCTTGGCCATGCCCTGAGGGGTAACCCAAAAGCGAAGTCCAGGTGTTGTTGTAATAAAACAAAAAAGCAACCTCGCCTGATCGGTAGGAAAGCCAATCTTCTAATCTTTCTTTTATGGTTGTAAACATTTTATTTAGTGCCTCTGTATCTCCAGTTTGATCCGCAATACGTGCCGTTTGAATCATTCGATTCATCATCTGGCCTTCATTGTATGAGTCTGTCCAAGATGGCAAAGCAGCGTTTTCTATTACTGCTATTTTCTGATCTAATTTCGTTGGGTCAAAACCTTTACTATAGTTTGCCAAATAAGGAAGCGTAGGCAAGACGCCTCTAAAAAGGCGCTCTACAGAAAAGCTATTCCCATCAAGCATTTTTAACTCTCCTCGTATCGATTGGTAACTTTTTTCAGACGGGGTTGGCGAGCTACTGGCAAGATTGCTCCATTGATGTGGCAATAATCCCATAAGCACATTGGTGTTTGCTCCTTCTTTAACGTCGGGCGTTACGCTAAAGTCTGTTGTCATCATAGATGTTGTTGGATTATAGTTCCATGAAGTCGTGGTATTTGATGGAAAAACGTAAGCGTATTTTTTAAATTCTTGAGCTGTGTTAGCGACATTACTAGTACTTTGAGGAAGCATTGCCATTGACCAGTAATTTTTTCCATTAAGCGTAGAAGTATAGTTATTCCCAGAAACGGACCATGTACTCCCTGCAGGTGCATAGACAACAAAATCAGCTCCACTGCTAGCGTTATCAATAATTAAAAGTTCATTCGAAATGGAGACTATACCACTATTAACTTTTACTTTAGCTTCTGATCCGGAATTTTTTTCAAAGTATAGAAAGGGCATCCCAATTCCTGATGTTGCATCGAATTCGTGAACGCCATCATTCCAATTCATGCTAATGGTCCAGTCTGAGTAATCTGAGGCTGTCGCATTAGAAACGTTTAATCCCACAAGTCCTACCTCAATAGCACTATTGTCCCCAATTACTCCTGACGGTACATATGTAACAATGAGTCCGTTGTTAGTAGTCTTCATAGTCAACGGATAATTGAATAAATTATCTGCATGGTTTTCCTTAACCAATTTAGACCACCAGTCATTTGTGGGTACTGGCTTGCCTATTGCGTTTTTGGAAAGTTGTGGGCTGCCTGAGGGAAAACCGTTCCGACCAGCGGAGTCAGCCCCAGGGTAAGTGGTGGTATAACTCCCAGATCCTATTGCTGTTTGGGCCATCACATATGTTCCAAAAAGGAAATAAAAGAAGATAGAAATAGATTGGATTGTAAGTAATTTTGGCATAAAGTTTTTGCTCACAAATAAATGGTTGTAAAATGCGCATTATAAAAGCGATTTATTGATACAAAAAAAATTAAGTGATAAACTTAAAATTTTTCATACTGTTTTTTTTAAAAAAAATCTTTACAATGCCTATACATCCCTTCGTTTATATCTGGTATTCTATTTTCGAGCATCATTAATGTAAATTAACCATTTATCAATTGGTTGAATATATTTAAAAAATTAGAAAAGTGAATCGTCATTGCAAGAAAAATTTAAAGATGATGAAAAAGAACTTAATAGTGTATCTTTAAATTATGAAGTTACAAAACCTATTGGAGCACAGGCGGTCCGTGCGGCTTTTCAGTGATAAAAAATCAATTCCGCCAGATGACATTGAAGACTGTCTTAGGCAGGCAACGCTGGCGCCTACAAGTTCAAACATGCAACTTTGGCAATTCATCCATCTGGTTGACTCTAGTTGGAGAGATGGGCTAACCAAGGCGTGTTTAGGCCAAAAAGCGGCTTCGACCGCAACACAGTGGGTTGTATTTGTCACACGCCAAGATTTTTTTCAATCTAGAGCCAAGTTCCTACTGAACTTTGAAATATTAAACATTAAAAGAAACAACCTTAGAGATAAGCAAACAAAACGCATTGCCCATAGAAAAGTATATTACGGAAAATTAATGCCCTTGTTGTATGCACGGTTTTTTCGATTATTGGGAATAATGCGAAAGCTAATTGTGTTAATAATGGGTATTTTTCGGCCGGTGGTTCGTGAAGTATCTGAAACCGAAATCAGAACTGTTGTCCACAAATCCTGTGCCCTTGCGGCACAAACCTTTATGCTTGCCATGGCCGAGAAAGGATACGACACTTGCCCCATGGAAGGCTTTGATAGTAAAATGGTGAAAAAATTACTCCATTTACCAAGAGGAACAGGGATCAATATGATTATATCATGTGGCATTCGAGATGGAAATAAAGGGATTTGGGGTGACCGCTGTCGAGTACCTTTTGAAGAAGTTTATAAGCGTAGATAACCCCATGAAGCTAGGTTAACGCTGGCGGATGTCCGTCATGAAATCCAATATTTTTAAACTTATTGGGAAAGGACATTTTTTTGTGGAAATGGCTGATACATTTGCATTTGCAACACAACAAAAAAAGAAATGCTTTACAATAAAAAATATTCCTAAAACTTAAGACAAGTCTTAAACAATAAACGTAAAGATTATAAATTTGTAATTTTAAAAATAAATTGTTCATTTATGAAAGTAGAGCAGCTATATACCGGATGTTTATCTCAAGGTGCTTATTACATTGAGTGCAATGGTGAGGTGGCGATTATTGATCCACTTCGTGAAACTGCTCCTTATATCGAGCGAGCTAATCGAGATAATGCGACAATCAAATACGTTTTTGAAACACACTTTCATGCCGATTTTGTAAGCGGGCACGTTACACTGTGTAAAAAAACAGGTGCTCCAATCATCTTTGGTCCAAATGCCAATCCATCCTTTGATGCTATTATAGCTACAGATGGACAAATTTTTCCACTCGGAAATTCTCTTATTGTGGTATTGCATACACCGGGTCATACCATGGAAAGCACAACTTATCTACTTAAAGATGAAAATGGAAAAGACCATGCCATTTTTACAGGTGACACACTCTTTTTGGGAGATGTCGGACGACCCGATTTGGCACAAAAAGGAAAGAATATTACACAAGAAGATTTAGCAGGGATTTTATTTGATAGCCTCCGCGAAAAAATCATGCCCCTTGCTGACGATGTCACCGTATATCCTGCGCATGGAGCTGGATCTTCTTGCGGAAAAAATATGATGAAAGAAACGGTTGACACTCTTGGCAACCAGAAAAAAATTAATTACGCATTGCGTGCCGACATGACAAAGGAAACGTTTATAAAAGAAGTAACAGATGGCCTTTTACCCCCTCCGGAATACTTCCCTTTAAATGTTAAAATGAATAAAGAAGGCTACGCTGACTTAGAAGACGTTTTGAATCAAGGTATAAACGCGTTATCTGCAGACTCTTTTGAACTGGCAGCAAACGAAACTAATGCGGTAGTATTGGACGTTAGACACCAAAGTGAATTTATAGCGGGGCATGTGCCGCGTGCCATTTTTATTGGACTAGACGGAGGATTTGCGCCATGGGTAGGCACCTTAATTGCGGACGTAAAACAACCTATATTGTTGATTGCAAACTCTAATAGAGTAGAAGAAGCCATTACACGATTGTCAAGAGTAGGGTTTGACAACACAATAGGTTACTTAAAAGGTGGGCTTGATTCTTGGCGTGCTGCAGGCAAAGAAATTGATACGCTAACATCGATACCTGCAACTGAACTTAAAACTGCATTAGCTAATAAAATACCTGTTTTTGATGTCCGTAAAGAATCTGAATATAATTCCGGGCATATTCCTTCTGCAGATAATACTCCGCTTAGCTTTTTAAATCAACATCTTGCAGCTTTCCCCGAAAAAGAAAACTTTTATCTTCATTGTGCTGGTGGTTATCGCTCTGTGATTGCTGCTTCTATTCTTAAAAATCGGGGTATTCACAACATTATAGATGTTGCTGGAGGCTTTAAGGCAATTAAAGAAGCTGAAATTCCTTTGTCAGACTATTTTTACGATTCAAAACTATAAACCCATAAGAATGCCGAGATTATGAAAAAAAGCAGGTGGACGAATTTTTATTTTAAAACAAACTTTACGGCATACTAAGTGTCCTAGATAAGCTATGGTAAAATATTCCAGCATTCTTCTACTGATATCTATTATTGTTTTGTCATGTGACAAAGAAAAAAGGCCTGATATAGAAATTATTAACGACCCGACTCAGCCAAATATCCTCTTTGTAATTGCAGACGACATGGGTAAAGATGCTACCCCAAATTATTCGGAGGGACAGCAAAAGCCTCAAATGCCAACACTTGAAAAATTGGCCAGTAACGGTATGACCTTTGACAATGTGTGGACTTATCCTGTATGTTCACCCACAAGAGCATCTGTACTAACAGGAAAACTTGGTTACTATACTGAAGTCTTGGAAGTAGGGCAAGATATTTCGTTAAGCGAAGAGAGCTTACATGATTTTGTCAAAAACCAATCAAAAGGTGCTTATGATACTGCATTGATTGGAAAATGGCATTTGTCTAAAAACATTTCTGACCCCAATAGCATGGGCATAGACTACTTCTCCGGTATTTTAGGAGGTGGGGTAAGTTCTTACACTAATTGGAAGGAAGTTAACAATGGTGTAAGAACAAATAGCACTACCTATACCACAACATCGTTTTCCAATACAGCAATTGATTGGATCAGCAGCCGTGAAAAACCTTGGTTTTTGTGGTTGGCTTATAACGCTCCCCACACTCCCTTTCACCTTGCTCCTACCAACTTACATAATCAAGGAAGCTTACCTTCAGATGATACCAGTATAGCAGCAAACCCGTTGCCTTATTATTTTTCTGCCATTGAAGCTTTGGATCAAGAGCTTGGACGAGTGATTTCAGCCATCCCAGATGGGCTAGAAAATACCATCGTCATTTTTTTAGGCGACAATGGGACGCCTAGTCAAGTTATTCAATCTCCTTATCGCTTCCGACGGGCAAAAGGCAGCATCCATCAGGGTGGAATTAATGTTCCTATGGTAATAGCTGGAGCTGGAGTAAGCAGGAAAGGAATACGTGAAACAGCTCTAATACAGTCTACCGACCTTTTTACAACCATTGCCCAAATGGCTGGCAGCGAAATAATAGAAAAGCACAATAGTAAGAGTTTCTATTCATTGCTTAGCGATGCAAATGCCCTTCAAAGGACATATGCATTTGCGGAAAAATCACAAAATGGTGCTGTAAGTTATGCCATTAGAAATGACCAATATAAGCTCATTGTAGAACCCGACGGAACAGAACTGCTATATAACTTAAATAACGATGCTTATGAAAATATCAACTTATTAAATAATCCTTCGCAAGCTTTGGAAAACATCAAAAAAATGCTGCTAGAAGAAGTCGCAAGGGTGCGAAATTAAAAGCCTTTCTAATTAAAAGGATTTTTTCCAAGCCTACAATCAAAGAAAACCCAAGCTTTGAAACTCACATGTTAAAAGGGTTACTAAAAATCAAAAAACTATTTTACTTTTAATACATTATGGATGATTGTGAGTTTACGTTAAAATTAAATTGGTTAATTACATGAGAAAAATTAGAAAAAATGATGATTTTTGCAAATGATATATATAAATGCGGTTTGTTATTTTATTTTGTTTTATAGTCACCAATACTTTTTCTCAAAGTGACGCTAAAGTGTCCTATCCACAAAAAGATTCAGTTGTAAATCTTGATGATATCGTTGTCACAGCAACTAAAACACCCAAAAGAAAGACCAATTCCCCGATTCTCATTAACATTATTAATAGCGATGTCATTCGTAATGTTCAAGCGTGTAATCTTTCTCAAAGCCTTTCTTTTCAAACAGGTCTTCGCGTTGAAACAGACTGTCAAACTTGCAATTACACACAGTTGAGAATTAATGGTATGAGTGGTGGCTTTACTCAAATACTGATTAATGGAAGACCTACTCTCAGTCCGCTTATGGGTCTGTACGCCTTGGAACAATTACCCTCAAATATGATTGAAAAAATTGAAGTTATGAAAGGGGGCGGTTCTACGCTCTACGGATCGAGTGCAATTGGAGGGACAGTGAACATCATTACCAAAATTCCGAAGGAAAATAATTCACAAATAGAGTTTGCCACGCATTTAATTGATCAACAATCAAATGACTATTCAGTACTAGGAAATGCGAGTATTGTTTCAGAGTCTAAAAAAGCAGGGCTATCACTGTTTGTAAACAAAAGGGATCGTGAAGCTTACGATAGCAACAACGATCGTTTCTCTGAGCTTCCACAATTAAACAATTTGTCCTTTGGTGCTAACATGTATTTTTTACCAATGGAAAATCAGAAACTAGATATCAGCTTTAACTCAATCTATGAATATCGTTATGGAGGTGAAATGCCAGTTCAAAATCCTTCTCACTTTGCAAATCAGTCAGAAGAAAGAACGCACCGTATTTTTATGGGTAATATAGACTATCAAATCAACTTCAATAATTATAATTCCTCATTAATTACCTATTTAGCTTATCAAAATACAAATCGCGAACATTATACAGGGATTAAACCTGATGATGATATTAAATTAGATATCTTCCTAAAGAAGCCTCCATATGGGGATTCCTACGTCAAAACCCTTAATACAGGCTTACAGTTAAACCACATGGTAGGCCCATTCTTTTCTGGTGATAATTTGTTGACATTAGGGGTTGATTATTTGCATGACAGCGTGTTTGATGAGATTAATGCATACAACTATCGTGTGGATCAAGTTTCAAAAGATTTAGGAATTTTTCTTCAAAGCGATTGGGAAATTAATCAAAGGTTAAGTTTTCTAAATGGTTTGAGAGCCGATTTTCACAATTTTGTTGACAAAACAATCTTTAGCTTAAGGGCATCCATGCTTTATAAAGCAAATGATGATTTACAGTTTAGGTTTGGGTATGGAACAGGTTTTAGAGCTCCGCAGGCATTAGACACTGATCTTCATATTGCTTTTGCTGGAGGAGGAATTTCAAGAGTAACCCTATCTCCTAAACTGAAAGAAGAAAAATCTGAGAGTTTTAATCTTTCTATGAATTATGACAAGGCTAAAGAAAATTGGATCGCTGGCTTCACGTTGGACTTGTTTCATACCCGACTAATAAACGCGTTCATACTTAAACCCATTGGGCAAGACGCGTTTGGTGAGGTTTTTGAAAAACGAAATGGTCAGGGTGCCTTAATAAAGGGAATAAATTTCGAAGCTAGAGCGAATTTTAATAGTGTTGTTCAGCTGGAAGGGGGCTACACGGTTCAGTCTAGTAACTTTGACAATTCGGTTGAATATATTAAAGGAATTCCTGCCATAAAAGAATTTATAAGGACACCTGACACTTATGGTTATGCAGTTCTGACTTACACCAATAAGAACATTTCAAGTACAGTAAACTATGTTTATACAGGATCTATGAAAGTGCCTCACTTCGCTGGTGCACCCAATCAACTCATTGACGAAATTGTCACTACAGATTCATTTTCCGAGCTCAGCCTAAAATTTAATTACACAATCTCCGCTGCCTCATTTTCTCTAGACTTATATACTGGGATTAAAAATATTTTTAATGATTATCAAAGAGATTTTGACATTGGTAAAAATAGAGACAGCAATTACATTTACGGGCCTGCACAGCCCAAAACTACTTATCTTGGGGTTAGGCTAAGCTTCAATTAGAGTGCCAAAAATTAGTAATTTTACAATTATATAATTGGTAATAATTATGGATATTTAGTGCACAAAAAAAGCCTTCCGCCTTTTTAAAGCTTTTGGTCTCTTTATTTTTCATAATTGTTACAAAATTTAAACTAAATTAAGTTACAAATAGTTAAACAACTCCATGAAAAGTGTTCTTAAATTATTCTTACTAGTATTAATATTGTCTTTTAAAAATGGTCAGTTTTCATCTGAAAATGAATCAACAGGCTATAATATGTTATTGATTGGGCATAGTTTCTTCAAACCTTACGCAAATCATCTGGAACTCTTGGCCATAAAGGCTGGTCTTGAAAATCACAGTGCTAACATAGTATTTCGTGGTGGTAAAAATGGAATCCCTATTAATTTTTGGAACGACTCAGCAAGTGAGGAACATCAACTCATTAAATTTGCATTGGATCAAGGTAATATTGATTTTTTTGGAATGACAACTGGTCATGTTCAAGAAAATCCAACCGAGGGTTATCTAGAGTGGATTGAATATGCTTTACAAAAAAATCCAAATATCACGATTTTTATATCTATATCTCCTTTTGATTATCCAAATGGAAATTCAAATGGAAGTCGGCCAGACTGGAATAAATTAGCATTAAACTATGGATTCAGTTCTATTCAAGAATTATATGATTATTATGTAACCGAGATTATACACAAAGAAATCGTGGATAAATTGCGGGAGGAATTTCCATTAACAAAAATCTTTACGATACCAACCGGATGGGCTACAAAAAATTTAGCTCAAATGACCCTTGAAAATGAACTGTTAGATGATATTGACATGTTTGGGCCTAAATCAAAATCGATATTTACAGATAATAAGGGCCACCAAGGACAAATTGTTATAGAAACTGGGGCGTTAATTTGGTTAAATAGTATTTACAACACGGATTTAACTAAATTAAATTATGATACTGGTTTTATTACGGACCTTCACAAAATTGCTAGAAAGATAATAGATAATCATGATGTAAATTACAAACAGTAAGTCCATTGGATGGATCTTTATCTAAGTTGCAAACCGCTATCGGGTATTCAAGTTTAAACGTATCTCTTACCTACTCAAGAGGTTTAGAAGTAGCAGAACTTAAAGAAGAGGATATGCCTATGGTTTAGTTAATCATTATTAACTGAAACATAAAATAATTGCATATTGCCACTGCCATACCCAACCTCGTTAGTTATAACTTGACGAGGATAACCATCATCATTATAATCATAATCAAATGTTACATTATAATCACTTTCGTCTTGATATGAAACACAGTTATTTTTCATAGCAAATAAACTAGCACTAGTTAAATAAGAAGTTGGAGATATTAATGCTACAGCACCAGTTATATTTAAAAACGGGCTTTTAAAATTGTCATATTGAAGATTAACAGTAAAAGAAGAGTTGTCTAATAAATCTGTTTCCTTAATACTAATCACGTTATTATTCGAATCGAGTTGAACTATACTTCTAAAAACTAAGTTACCTTGACTATAATCATCCAGTGTAATGGTTTTATCAGAGTTGCTGTAGGAGTATAATACCCTGTCTGGATTTCCACAGCTAATATCATTATCACAATATGTCGACTGTTCTAATCTTCCTGAAGTATCATATGAAAATTTATATGTGCCATATTCACTAGTTATATCAACAATTAGGTTATTAGTGTAAGTAATATTATAGGTAGCTGACCCCGTTAATTGATTGTTATTATAACTTTTTGTTACATAGCGCTCTATTTTAGCCCCATCATAGAAATATTCATCTTTATAAGAATAATTGGTTTCCTCTTCGTCTTGATGAGTAATCTCTTTAACTAATAAAATGTTTTCTGTTTGATTATTATTTTCATCAGGCACTTCATCTGACTTAGAGCAAGAAAATAATACAAGCAAAGTAAATAATAATAGTTTCTTCATTTTATTGTTTTTAGTAGAACCAATATAATCAAAATTACCTGAAAGGATTAGAAATAGCAGAACTAAAAGAAGAAGATATGCCTATGATTTAGGGTTTTCCTAAATACATTATATTGACATTTAAATTATTAGATGTGGTCAAAAATATAAATTTAGTGCTTGCAACATTATACTCAATCATTCTAGTTTTAGTAGAAACAATATTAAACACCTATTGGAATGATTGGCAATATGTTCCGTTGTGGATTGTTGATTACTTGATTGCCCTAATTTTATTATCTGCTGTGTTTGTGTTTAAACAACAGCTACAAAATTTAATACTATTATTAGGTTGGTCTTTCTCAGTAGGAGTAACCTATATGGCTCTTTTTATAAGTTTGGACCCCAATGGATTAAATTCAGAGGATATTGAAGGCAAGTTGCCGTTATTTGTTTTAGCACTTTTAGTTTCAATAATTGGATTAGTATCGACCATTATTGATTTTAAACAAAAAACGTACACCTAACCTACTTAAGAGTACTTGAAGTAGCAGAACTAAAAGAAGAGGATATGCCTATGGTTTAGTTCTTTACAACCTTGTAGGTTAATGGTTCGTTGATTCAAAATATCGCTTGGGAACTATTTTAAATTTTTGCTTAATTCTTTAAAATTATCGGGGCATTTTAAGGCTAAATTTATAATTAACATCCCAATTAATTTTTGAGCGCCATTTTCACTATCAATGTCTAGATTAAAATCTTTATTAATATCATCAACGTAAGGCTCTGCAGATTGAATAACACACAAAGCAAACTTATATGGTATTTTATTTTCTTTTACAGGCTTCTTTCGTTCAATTATGTCTTCTTCAATACACAAACAAGTATCAAGAGCTATTTCGTCCATATAATCTTGCCCAAACCCCAAAACAGGTACAATCAATAACAAGAGTATTATTTTTTTCATTTTATTGTTTTTAGTGGTACTAATATAGTTAAACCTACTTAAGAGGATTAGAACTAGCAGTTGCCAAATAGTTGCCAAGAATTAGTAGCTTTACATCAAGTTCTTTGCTAAGTCGTCTAAAGAAAAAACCCTGCTAAATGCAGGGCTTTAAGAATGTGTGATGTAGCGGTCTCTACCTGCTCCCCCTCAAGGACTCGAACCTTGGACCCTCTGATTAACAGTCAGATGCTCTAACCAACTGAGCTAAGGAGGAAAATGTGGCCAAATATAATTTTTATTTTACTCCTATCAAACGCTTATAAAGAAAATAATATACCCAGGCCTAAGACGATATAAAACGATAAATGTCATTGCCATTGGCAAAAACAAACAATCCCAACAATAAAATTATCCCTGCCATTTGTGCATATTCCAAAACCTTTTGGTGTGGCTTGCGGCCCGTCAACATTTCATAACTCAAAAATACCACATGTCCTCCATCCAATGCAGGGATAGGCAATACGTTCATAAAGGCTAAAATAATGGATAGTAAAGCAGTGCGCTCCCAAAATAAACGCCAGTTCCACTGGGAGGGAAACAAATTTCCAATGGTTCCAAAACCACCCAATTGACTTGCCCCTTTTTTGTTAAACACAAATTTGAACTGAGCAATGTAGTCAAATAATGTCCAGTAACCATAATTAAATCCTTCTTTGATACTCTGCCCAGCGCCATAAGTATGAGTAGTAGCTTTCGGGAACATTCCTTTGTAATAGATTCCCAAAGAATCTCCCATGGCCACAGGAATTTCAATTTCACTGATTACATTATCTCTTGAAATTTGAACAACTATCATATCTGTTTGGCGTTGCTTAAAAGCATTACTTACTTGAACAGGAGGTGGCGTTGTTGGATGCCAAGGATTAATTTCAGTGCCATCAATACCTAAGATTTGATCATTGACCAAAAGACCTGCTTGTTCAGCAGAAGAACCAGCCACTACACTGTCTATTATAGCAGGAATATATGGCACAAAAGGAAACATTTCACCTGCTGCAAAAAGTTGTTTGCCGAAATCTTCAGGGATGGATATTGAGGCATTTGAACCGTCTGCTCGTACCACATCTACTTTAGACACATCCCGTAAAAACAACCATTTATTGATGTCCATGGCATCATCTAATACTAAACCGTCAACTAATAATACTTTATCACCAACATTAAAGCCCAAAGAGGCTGTAGTAGGTGTAGGAGCCAGTCCGTATTCTAAATTATCGTTGGTGATTACAGTCTTACCCCACACGAACATTACCATCATATAAATCAAAAATCCAAGAGCTAGATTAACCGTAACTCCTCCCAACATAATAATCAATCTTTGCCATGTAGGCTTTGCGCGAAACTCCCAAGGCTGAGCAGGTTGGGACATTTGTTCGGTGTCCATACTTTCGTCTATCATTCCTGATATTTTCACATAACCACCAAGCGGAAGCCACCCTATTCCGTAAACAGTTTCGCCTATCTTCTTTTTAAAAAGCGAAAATTTGATGTCAAAAAACAGATAGAATTTTTCTACACGTGTTTTAAAAAGTTTTGCTGGGATAAAATGACCTAATTCGTGTAGAACGATAAGTAGGGATAAGCTTAAAATCAGCTGACCACCCTTTATAAGGAAAAGCTCCATGAGAAAAATTTAATTGACAAATGTAAGGGATTTGAACGAGCTAAAAAACGTGGAAGTTGTATCTTTGTCACATGGAATTGTTGCATTTTTTTCGACGTTTTCGATTTGTCGCCCTTGTTATTTTAGGACTATCAGTAATTATCATCGTATTTTTCTATAAAGCTTTGAAGCCATCGGAAGTACTACCAGTATACCAACCCGCTATGGTCGCTCCCGAACTCGTTGACGAAAGCATACAATACGTAAAAAAATACCACACTATTTCATCCTTCTCCATGATCAATCAGAATGGGCAAATAATAACCGAACTAGACTATGACAACACCATTTATGTGGCAGATTTTTTCTTTACAACCTGCCCTAGTATCTGTCCCGTTATGACAAAAAATATGTATGCCCTTCAACAAAAGCTCAGCTCATACCCAGACGTTAAATTACTTTCCTTCAGTGTTACTCCAGAAATAGATACCGTGGAACAACTTAAACGATACGCGTTAAAAAATAAGGTAGACGACAACAGATGGAATTTAGTTACTGGCAATAAAAAAGAAATTTATCAGCTGGCGCGCAAATCCTATTTGGTTGTCAAAGAAGATGGGGCCGGCGGACCACACGACATGATTCACACTGAAAATTTTGTTCTTATAGATGCTAAAAAACGAATCCGAGGTTACTACGACGGCACTAAACTTTCTTCAATGGAAGCAATAATTGACGATATTAATATTTTAACAAATGAAAAATAAAAAAAGTTTTATCAAAAATGCAATCATAATATCTTTATTAATTACAAGTTCTATTAATTCTCAAGAACTTATAATTGGAGAGGAAAGACTTGAGCAAGGTATTTTGATGATTTTTGAAGGAGCTGCTAAAGACCACATTGAACCAAATAATAGACACCTTGGTATAGCTGATACAAATGTACATTTAGAAGCTAGAGTAAATTGGGATACTTTAAATATTCCACCCGGTGCTCCAGCTGGAGGTTTTGTACCATACCTGCACATTTCTGCAAAAATAACTAATGCCCGAACTGAAAAATCAACTTTCGTTGATTTGGTGCCTCACATAAATTTAGTTGATAACTTTCACTACGCAAGAAACATTTCGCTTCCAGGCGATAATGTTGATTTATATAATGTAGAGTTTAAAATAATGCCCCCCACATTTATTGATTTGTCATTTCACAAAGATTGGGTTGAATCATATGGGAACTATTTAATTAAAAAAGTAGTTTTTAATTATGAAAATGTCAACTTTAATGAAGTTGCAAATGCCGATAGAAAATAATATTAACCCCCAAGTGCAACATCTAATACCATCATAACTACAAATCCAACTATAAATCCTAATGCAGCAATATCCGTGTATTTGTCCTGTTGGGTTTCTGGAATTACCTCTTCAACTACAACAAAAATCATAGCACCAGCTGCGAAGGCAAGCGCATAGGGTAAAATGGGCGTGAAAAAAGTAACAGCTAAAGCGCCAATTACAGCTGCTACTGGCTCTACAATTGCAGAGGCCTGCCCGTAAAAAAAGCTTTTTCGCCTGCTGATCCCCAATCGGCGCATAGGCATGGAAACAGCAATGCCTTCTGGAAAGTTTTGTATGCCAATTCCAATGGCCAAGGCCACTGCACCAGCGATAGATGCCTCGGGTAGCCCCGCTGCAACACCACCAAACAAAACGCCAACAGCCAATCCCTCTGGAATATTGTGAAGCGTAATGGCCAAAACCATAAGCGTGGTACGGTGCCAAGGGGTTTTGATCCCCTCTGACTCTTTAAAGTTAATGTGTAGGTGTGGCAAGACTTTGTCCAATCCAAAAATAAATAAGGCTCCAAAGGTAAATCCAATAGCCGCTGGCATGACCTTTATAAAGCCCTCACCGTTACTCATTTCAATTCCAGGAGCCAATAAGCTCCAAAAACTAGCTGCCACCATAACGCCTCCCGTGAAGCCTAGCATACCATCAAGAATAGCACGGTTCATTTTCTTAAATAAAAAAACAAATGATGCGCCTAGTGCAGTAAGACCCCAAGTGAAAAGAGTTGCATAAAGCGCCCCCAATATTGGAGGGGTATTTTCAAAGAACTTAATAATTGATTCAAACATGCTACAAATATAATTGATTGAACTCTTTCAACTATTGTGCTTAATCTGCATATTTTGTACGTTTGGCAAGGTGGAAAAAGAACAGGTTTACGATTTTACATTTGCAGGTGCTGGAGCAGCTACTCTTCAAATTGTTCAAAAACTGATGCAATCAGGTTGTTTTACAGATAAACAAATGCTTATTTTGGAACAGGATCCGCACAAAGAAAACGACCGTACTTGGTGTTTTTGGGAAACCAAAACCAATACACAATGGTCCGAACACATTGTCAAAGAATGGGATAATATTTCTTTTGGGTCCTCAACCCTGTCTTTAAAAGAAAATATAAGTCCACTATCGTATAAAATGATGCGGAGCGGCTCCTATTACGCTTCAATGCGCAGGTTGATTGAACAAAACAACAACATTATCCTTAAATATGAGGGGATTACTTCTTTCGAACAAAATGAATCAGGAGTACAAATAACCACCAACGAAAAAACTTATTTTACCAAGCTTTTCTTTAACAGTATTTTTGATTGGCAAGTTGTGCAACAGCAAAAACGTTTCCCCGTACTTCAACAACATTTTGTCGGTTGGTTTATCAAAACTCAAAAGCCCCATTTTGATTCAAATACCGCAACATTTATGGACTTTAAGGTAGCCCAAAAAGGCAGCACACGATTTATGTATGTATTGCCATCAAGCGATAAGGAAGCCCTAATCGAATACACTCTTTTCTCAAAAGAAAAATTATGCCCTGCCGCTTATGAGAGGGAACTCCGTATTTATCTAAGTCAAAAAGATATTCGTAATTATACAATTGAAGAACGAGAAGCGGGGAGCATACCCATGACTTGTTATCCCTTTGCCAAACACAACAGCAAGCACGTTCTGCATATTGGTTCTGCCGGGGGCTGGACCAAACCAAGCACGGGGTTTACCTTTTCTTTTATAGAACGAAAGGCTACGGCCTTGGTTGATTTTCTTAAATCAAACACAGACATGCGGCAATTTGAAAAACGCAACAGGTTTTGGTGGTATGACCTACTCTTTTTAGACGTACTGGCGCGGCACAACCACAAAGGAAGCTTTTTGTTTTCGCGTATGTTTCAACACAATAAACCTGCAAGAATTTTTAGGTTTCTAGAAGAACGGTCATACCCAAAAGAAGAGGTACAGATCATGCGTAGTTTTCCGTTGGGCTTATTTGTGGGACAAGTATTCCGCCGACTATTGCGTACGTTTCATTAACCAATTCCCAAAATCCTTAAAGCGCTGCATATGCGCCGTTTTTAAGGGGATTCCATCCAAAACAGCAAAGGCATTTTTGGTATAACGTGCCACCTCAGCTAGCGTAGCCGTATCTGCCTTGGCAGCTTTAAACAGCTCGGTAACAGCAGCTATTTTGGTGCTGTCATCTTTGGTTGTGTCCGAAAACCAACGGGTCAATTCTTGCTGCTGTTCAGGCCTTCCATGGGCATGGGTAAGGTGTACCAAGATGGTTTTTTTGTTTTCTGCAATGTCTCCGCCAATGCGTTTGCCAAAAGTGGCTGTATCGCCAAAGGTGTCTAAATAGTCGTCTTGCAATTGGAAGGCAATGCCCAGCTGCTCACCGAAGCGATACAACTGCTTGGCATCTGCTGGATCAG
>MDSV01017301.1_pt1 | contig 19293 bp, 18 predicted proteins | sample 810851 | NCBI WGS metagenome assembly MDSV01 (sample SAMN05326640, study PRJNA326480) | marine metagenome | isolation source: seawater | place: Atlantic Ocean: North East | collected 2012 | reverse complement strand
TTAGCAAAAACAATAAAGAAAACTTACAAAAAGCAGAAAAAATATATCAAGAGTTAAAAAAACAAAATATTGACGTATTGTTGGATGATGTTGATGAGAATATGTCAAATAAATTTAAAAAACACGACTTAATTGGTATTCCTTTCCAAATTATTGTTGGATCAAAATCTGAAGAAAATAAATTTGAGTTTAAAGAATTAAATTCTGAAAGTGAAATTTTAAGTTTAGAAAATATCAAATCTCAACTCAAAAGATAATATTTTGTTCACAAAAGTAGAAAGACTAATTTCATCAAGAAATCTCAGGCCAAAAAAAAAAGAAGGTTTTTTAAAAATAATATCTATTTTTTCTTTTTTAGGAATTATGCTTGGAGTATCAATCTTAATTATTGTTATGTCAGTTATGAATGGTTTTAAAACTGAGTTAACAAATAAAATAATTGGTTTAAATCCACATATAACAATTCAATCTAATGGTTTTAATATTGATGATAAATACATTTCTAAAATAAAAAATATCTTTAAAGACATTTCTCTAAGCAAAACATATTCAGGTGAGGGTGTAATAATCAATAATAATCAAGCAAAAGGTATTATTTTTAAAGGTGTAAGTAATGAAGAAAAAAAAATAAAAGAATTTTTAGAAAAAAATATAATTAGTGGTGATGTTAATAAATTTAAAACCAACAATGTTTTCATAGGTTCTGAGCTCGCATTTAATTTAGATTTAAATGAAGGAGATAGGATAAATTTAATGTCATCGGCATTTATTGCTACACCACTTGGAAGCTTGCCAAAACAACAAAGTTTTAACGTAGCAGGAATATTTAACACTGGATTTGTTGAGTTTGATCAGAATATTATCTTCCTTACTACAGAAGATGTTTTGTCAATTTTTGATAAAGATAGTAAAGACCAAAATTTAGAAATCTATTTAAAGGATCCTCTTAAAGCAAATTCATACAAAAAGAAAATTGAAAAATTGAGTCAAAATTATTTTATTTATACTTGGTCGGATTTGAACAAATCTTTTTTTAGCGCTTTGAAAGTAGAGAGAAATGTAATGTTTATAATTCTTACTTTAATAATTATCGTGGCAGCATTTAATATTATTTCTGGTCTTACAATATTAATAAAAAATAAAACTAAAGAGATAGCCATTTTGAAAACTTTAGGCTTGAACAATGCCTCAATTAAGAAATCATTTTTTTTAACAGGTTTTACGATAGGTTTTTTTGCATCTATATCAGGTATTATTTTAGGAATTATATTCTCGTCAAATATTGAGAAATTTAGAGTATTCCTTTCGTCAGTATTTAACCTTGAGATATTTCCAAGTGATATATATTTTTTAGAAAAATTGCCAAGTGAATTAAATTTTAATTCAATTTTTATAATTTTTATTCTTTCATTACTAGTTTCAGCTATAGCCTCATATATTCCAGCAAGGCATATCTCAAAAATGAAAACATTTAGAGCTTTAAAATATGAGTAAAATTTTATTAGAAACTATTAATCTAAAAAAAACCTATCAACATCTTGATGGTGACATAACATTATTTAAAAACTTAAATTTAAAAATTAATCAAGGGGACCTAGTTGCATTAGTTGGCCCATCTGGTTCCGGGAAATCTTCTTTGCTGCATTTATTAGCTTTGTTAGATGAACCAACAAAAGGAGAAATCAAAATAAATGATGTTCTTACAAAAAAATTTACAGATGAAAAAAAAGACGAAACTAGAAGAAAAAATATATCAATAATCTTTCAAGACAATAATTTATTAAATGATTTTACCGCTATTGAAAATGTAATGATGCCGCTTATTATTAAAGGCACAGATTTAGCAAATGCAAAAAAAGAAGCTCAAAAAATTCTTAAAGCTGTTAAAATTTTTGATAGATCTCAACATTTCCCGAGTGAGTTATCTGGTGGAGAACAACAAAGAGTAGCAATTGCAAGAGCTATAATAGCTGAAACTAATTTAATATTAGCTGATGAGCCAACTGGAAATTTAGATTTTATTACTTCAAAAGAAATATTTTCTTATTTTTTAAAATTAAAAAAATTGAAAAAAACTATAATTTTTGCAACTCATAATAGAGAACTTGCTAACAGGGCAGATTACAAGTTGTTTATTTCTAATGGTGATATAAAACGGGTTAATGCCCGATGAGAATGAGAATTTCAATCATCTTAAAATACATACTCAGTATTCAATATGCGAAGGCGCTATTAAAATAGATGAATTAGCTGAATATTGTAAGTTAAATAAAATTAAATCAATAGGTTTAGCTGATAGTTATAATTTATGTGGAGCTCTAGAATTTTCAGAAAAAATATCTAAAGCTGGAACTCATCCGATCATTGGAACACAAATTAATTTAAATATATCTGGTATAATTGGCAAAGTTACATTGTACGCAACATCAGAGGCTGGATATAAAAATTTAACAAAATTATCTTCATTGAGTTATTTAAAAAATGACGTAATGCAAGAACCATCTTGTCATTTAAAAGACTTAACAGAAAATAACGAAGGTTTAATTTTACTTACTGGAAATTATACTAATTTTTTTGGTAAACTTTTTTATAAAAATAAACTTAAAGATTTTGAACAAATATTAAATTCTCTTAAAACATATTTTAAAAACCGATTATATATTGAAATTCAACGTCATAATGAATTGCAAGAAAAAAACTTTGAAATTTATTTGCTTAGTATCTCTAAATCTTTTCAACTACCATTAATTGCTACTCAAGAAATTTTTTATTTGAATGAGGATATGTACGAGGCGCACGATGCTTTAATTTGCATAGGAGAAAAAAATTTCGTAGATGATAAAAATAGATTCAGATATAATAATCAGCACTATTTAAAGTCACAAGAAGAATTAAAAAAAATATATTCAGATATACCCGAAGCACTTGAAAATAATTATAATTTTCATTTAAGATTTAATTTTAAACCTAAAAAGTCAAAGCCTATACTTCCATCTATTGCAAGCAAAGAAAGTAATTCCCCAGAGGAAGAATTGTCAAAATTAGCGAAGGCAGGATTAGAAAATAGACTAAAAAATTTTATTTTAAAAAAAGATGAAAACGAATCTAAGGAAAAAATTAAAAAAATTTATGAAGACAGACTAACTCATGAAATTAATATTATTAATTCGATGGATTATGCCAGTTATTTTTTAATAGTTTCTGACTATATAAAATGGGCTAAAAAAAATTCGATACCAGTTGGCCCCGGCAGAGGTTCTGGAGCCGGATCATTAGTAGCTTTCTCTCTTGATATCACTGATTTAGATCCGATTGAATTTGATTTAATTTTTGAAAGATTTTTAAATCCAGATAGAATTTCAATGCCGGATTTTGACATAGATTTTTGTGAGGAAAAAAGAGATCAGGTATTTGAATATTTAAAAACAAAATATAAAAACGGAGTAGCACACATTATTACCTTTGGAAAATTAAAAGCCAGAATGGTTTTGAGAGATGTGGGTCGTGTTTTAGGGCTTTCTTATGGTCATGTAGACAGAATTTGTAAAATGGTACCTTTTGATCCATCTAGGCCTCTTACCCTACAGGAGTCAATTAATCGAGAACCTAGATTCAAGGAAGAAGTTAAAGATAATATTAAAGTAAAAAAACTTATAGAACTTTCATTAAAGTTAGAAGGACTAAATCGTAATATGGCTACACATGCTGCTGGAGTTGTAATCGCTGGCGATAAATTAGCTGAACAGTTCCCTTTGTATATTGATCATAGTTCAAATTTAACTTTACCATCAACACAATACGATATGTATTCATCAGAAAATGCAGGGTTAGTAAAATTCGATTTACTTGGTTTAAAAACTCTTACTGTAATTGATAACACTATAAAGAGATTAAAATTAAAAAAAATTAATTTAAATTTAAGTAAAATTAATCGCAACGATAAAAAAGTTTTCTCATTACTTTCATCAGGCGAAACAACAGGATTATTTCAACTCGAAAGCGCAGGAATGAGGGAAGCAATTAAGCAAATGAAACCTAATAAGTTTGATGACATTATTGCACTAGTTGCACTTTATAGACCAGGTCCAATGAGCAATATACCTGTTTATAATGATTGTAAAAATGGAGTTAAAGAACCTGATTACATACATCCAACTTTAAAAGAAATTTTAACACCAACATACGGAATAATAATTTATCAAGAACAAGTGATGCAAATCGCGCAGACATTAGCAGGCTTTACAGCCGGTGAGGCAGATATTTTAAGAAGAGCTATGGGAAAAAAAAAGAAAGCAGAACTGGATAAACAAAAGGAAAGATTTATAAATGGAGCTTTAAAAAATGGAATAGCTAAAGATGTTGCTAGCTTTGTTTTTACAAAAATTGAACCATTTGCTCAATATGGTTTTAATAAAAGCCATGCTGCGGCCTACGCATTAATTGCTTACCAAACTGCTTATTTAAAGACTTATTATAAAGAAGATTTCATAGCGGCAACAATGTCAACAGAGCTCACGAACACTTCAAAGTTAAGAGAGTTTGTTGAAGAATTAAAGAAGTTAGAAATTGAAATAATAAAACCATCAATTAATAAATGTTTTTCCGATTTTAGAGCTATCAATGGTAAACTTTACTATGGTCTTGGAGCTATTAAGAATGTTGGATTTGAAGCAATATCAAACATTATAAAAGAACGTGAAACTAATGGGGAGTTTAAATCTTTTGTAGATTTTATAAATAGAGTTAACCCTAAAGATGTAAACAAGCTTCAGCTCGAAGGATTAACTAAAGCTGGAGTTTTTGATGAATTTTATACAAACAGAGGAAAAATATTTAATTCAATACCAAAAATAATTCAGAAAATTAAAAATATAAATGATGATAAAGATAATAATCAATCTAGTCTTTTTGATAACGAGGAAAATAATCAAAAAGAATTTGAATTTTTACCATTTCAAAACTGGTCTCAAAAATATTTATTATCCGAAGAATTTAAATCAATAGGGTTTTATTTATCTAATCACCCATTAAATGAATATGAAGAAACATTTAATCAACTAAACATAAGCTCGTATAGCAGTTTTTATGATAATGATTTAAATAATGAAGGATTGGTAGCCGGGACTATTATGTCTATTCATGAGAAGAAAAGTGTTAAAGGAACCCCTTACGCAATAGTGAAATTTAGTGATAAAAATGCTGAGTTTGAACTTTTCTTATTTGCTGAAATTTTAGTTTCAAATAGAGATAAATTGAAAGAGTCTCAATCATTTATTCTGACCTTGCAAAAAGACAAAATCCCTGGAGACACAGTAAAAAAAAGAATTAATGTTAAAAAAATTTTAAGTTTGGATGAGGTGATAAACAAACCTTATTCTAATGTTACTATAGAATTAAGCCAAGACTATAATATAAACGAAATAAAAGACTTATTATCAAGAAAAGGCGAAACCAAAATAAATTTTATAGTTAAGGATAAATACAATAAGCAAGCATATTATTCTCTTCAAGAAAATCGAAAGTTTGATCTTAATCATCTTAAAGCCTTAAAAGCCAAGAAATACGTAGGAAAAATAATAGTTTAGACTGTTGATTTTTTATTTTGATTGTATATATCTTTGGCTTATTTCGCACACAGTTTCAAGGGCATTGCCCTACCGGTCCATTAAATTGGAATTACTGTGGTGGATTAACCGGAAAAAAATATGAACGTACCAAAAGTAGATATAAAACAATTATTAGAAGCTGGAGTGCACCTTGGTCATAAAACACTTAGGTGGAACCCAAAGATGAAAAAGTTTATTTTTGGTGAAAAGAATTCAATACATATTATAGATCTTACTCAAACAGTTGATTTTATCAAAAATGCTTTAGTGCAAGTTCATAAGACTATTGCTAGCGGTGGAAAACTCTTGATCGTTTCAACAAAGAAGCAAGCATCGCAACAAGTAAGTGATTTAGCAAAGGAAACAAATCAATACTATGTAAACTATAGATGGCTTGGCGGAATGTTGACGAATTGGAATACAATCCAAAATTCTATAAAAAGATTAAAAAAGTTAGACGATCAGTTATCTAAGGAAAATCTTGGTTTTACAAAAAAAGAGATTTTAAAATTTAGTAAAGAAAAAGAAAAACTTCAAAGATCTCTTGGTGGAATTTCTGAGATGAAAAAAACTCCTGATTTAATTTTCATCATTGACACAAACATTGAGTCTCTAGCTGTTGCAGAAGCAAAAAAATTAGGCATTCCAATTATTGCTGTGTTAGATACTAATTCAGATCCAACAGGTATAGATTTCCCAATACCAGGCAATGATGATGCGAGAAGATCAATAAATTTGTACTGTGATCTTTTAAAAAGTACAATTAAAGATGCTGAAAAATTCATCAAAGGACCTGAAGAGAAAGACTCTAAATCTAAAGAAAAATAATTCTATTTTATCATTAAATGTCAAATAAAGAATTACTAGACAATATTAAAAAATTAAGAGAGATGACTGGTGTAGGATTTAAAGACTGCAAATTAGCCCTTGACGAAACTCAAGGTGATATTGAAAAATCAATCGAGTTTTTACGTAAAAAAGGTATTGCAAAGGCTTCAAAAAAAATGGATAGAACAGCTTCAGAGGGTCTTGCACTTGTTAAAGAGGATTCAGGAAAGATCTCGTTAATAGAAATTAATAGTGAAACTGATTTTGTTGCAAAAAATCAGGACTTTGTAAAATTTTGTAAGGAATTATCAGATATTAATTTTATAGCTGAGGGTAAATTGGATAAAATTAATGATAGTAAAATGAAAAACGGTATTACAGTAAAGGATAATTTGGTCAATCTAATAGCAAAAATAGGAGAAAAAATAACTATTAGGCGAGCTAATTTTTTTGACAATAAAAATGGCTCAAATTTTTCATATGTTCATTCAGCTATTGAAAAAGGGATTGGAAAAATAATATCAGTTGTTAAAATGGATGGAGTCTCAAATGAAACTCCTAAAGACTTAGGTTCAAAAATAGCTATGCATATCGCGGCTTCAAATCCTTTAGCTATTGATAAAGATGATATCGATAAAGTCACAGTTGACAAAGAGTTAGAAATCATAAAAGCAGAAATTAAAAATTCTGGAAAACCTATAGAAATGGTAGAAAAAATTTCTAAAGGTAAAATATCTAAATTTTTAAACGATAATTCTCTTTTAAATCAATTATGGATTATGGACCCCAAGAAAAAAGTCTCTGAGATTCTTAAAGAAAACTCATCAGGAAAACAACTTAAAATTTTAAATTTTATAAGATATAAAGTTGGAGAAGGAGTTTAAAAAGTGTCCGGAGTATTTAGTGAAAAAAATTATTCATCGAAGATGGATAAAAGTATCTTATCATTAAAAAAAGACATCTCAACATTACGAACAGGTAGAGCGAATATTAATATGTTGGATACTATAAAAGTTGACGTATACGGTCAATCAATGCCAATCGATCAAATTGGAACAGTAAGCGCTCCTGAAGCCAGACTAATTTCGATACAGGTTTGGGATAAAGCGAATATAAATTTAATTGAAAGTGCTATACAAAAGTCAGAGTTAGGAATAAATCCACAAATAGATGGACAAATAATAAGATTAAGAATTCCCGATCTAACAGAGGAAAGGAGAAAAGACTTAATTAAGGTTTTAAAAAATATGGGTGAAAAAAGCAAAATAGCTATTAGAAACATTAGAAGAGAAGCAAATGAAGATCTTAAAAAAAAACTAAAAGATAAAGCTATTTCTGAAGATGAAAATAAAAATTTGGAAAAAAATATTCAAAAACTCACAGATATTAATATAGAAAATATTGAAAAAATTTTATTAGAAAAAGAAAAAGAGATTAGTCAAATATGAATGTGCTCAACCATATTGCCTTTATTATGGATGGCAATGGAAGGTGGGGTAAAAAAAAAAGAAAAGGAAGAAATTTCGGGCATTTAAAAGGCTTAGAAACAGTTAAAAAAATTGTAAATTACTCAATTAAACTTAAAATTCCAATCATCACGTTTTACGTTTTTTCATCAGAAAATTGGAAAAGACCTAAAACTGAAATCAACTTTTTATTTAAGTTAATTAACAAATATTTTCACTCAGAAATAAATAATGTAAAAGATCAAGGAATAAAAATAAATATTATTGGAGATTTGAAAAAAATTCCAAAAAGTATAAGGAAAACTTTAACGAATAGTGTTCAGCTTACAAAAAAAAATAATAAAATTATTGTGAATCTTGCAATTAATTATGGATCTAAAGTCGAAATTTTAAATGCATGTAAAAGGGTTAAAAATAAATTATCAATAAAAAATTTGGAAAAAAAACTGTATTTAACCAATTTACCAAATCCAGATATTTTAATAAGAACTGGTGGCCATCAAAGATTAAGCAATTTTATGTTATGGCAATTAGCCTATTCAGAACTATTTTTCTTAAAAAAGTTATGGCCTGACTTTCAACCAAATGATTTACTAAAAATATTAAAAAAATATAATAAAATCAAAAGAAATTTTGGAGCTATATGATTATTAAAAAATTCAAAAAAAGACTTTTAACTTCTATAGCTCTATTCATAACTATTTTTCTAATACTACATTATAATTTTTTACTCCTATTTGCTCTAATAATTTTTGGGGTTCTTTCAATTTTAGAATTTTTTAATATTATCAAAAAAATTACAAAAAATAATTTTATAAAATTAACTCAAAATTTAATGTTTGTTTTATATGTATTTATCTTTTGTTTATTATTTTTTGTATTCTCAGAAATAATTCAACTTAAAATAATTTTATTTATTATTTTATTTGGTTGTATCGCATCCGACATTGGTGGTTTTATAGTTGGCAAAACTTTGAAAGGTCCTAAGCTAACCAGAATTAGTCCAAATAAAACAATTTCTGGTTCACTTGGCTCAATCGTTTTTACTATTGTAGTAATGAATTTATTATTTTTATTTTTTTTAAACATGTCCAGCCTTAACTTGATAGCAATAAGTTTGTTTACATCAATTGGTTGCCAGGTTGGAGATTTATTTTTTTCTTATCTTAAAAGAAAGGCAAAGATTAAAGACACCGGAAATTTATTACCAGGTCATGGAGGAATTCTTGATAGACTAGATGGTATTTTTTTAGGAATACCTGTGGGATTTTTATCATTAAATCTTTTTTATTAAATGAAAAAAATTATTTCAATTCTAGGATCCACAGGCTCGGTTGGAAAGTCAACTTTGGCAATAGTCGATAAAAAAAAGAATTATTTTAAAATAAATCTTTTAAGTGCTAACTCAAATTTTAAATTAATCTCTGAACAAATAAATAAATATAAACCAAATATTTTTGTTGTAAAAAATCAGGAAATATTCAAAAAAATTAAATTTAAATTTAGAAATAAAAAAATCAAAATCATCAATAAATTAAGCGAGAAAAATTTATTATCAAATAACGATATTACGATTTCAGCTATCCCTGGTTTAGCTGGACTAGAACCAACGTTGCTTATGATTAAAAAAAGTAAAAAAATCTTAATTGCTAATAAAGAGTCAATTATTTGTGGATGGAATCTAATTCAGAAAAAAGCAAAAAAAAATAAAACACAAATAATCCCTGTAGACTCTGAACATTATTCAATAATGAAACTTTTAGAAAATCACAAAATGGATGAAATTAAAAAAATTTATTTGACTGCTTCGGGTGGTCCATTTCTAAACTATAATTTCAATAAATTAAAAAAAGTTACTCCAAAATTAGCACTAAAACATCCTAAATGGAAAATGGGAAAAAAAATCAGTATTGATTCTGCTACTTTAATGAATAAAATTTTAGAGTTAATAGAAGCACAAAAATTATTTTCGATTCCAAATTCAAAAATAGATATTTTGATACATCCAAATTCACTCGTGCATGCAATAATTCATTTAAGAAATGGTTTAATAAAATTATTATATCATGATACGTCGATGGTTATACCATTAGCTAACGCAATTTTTGAAGGTAAATTAGATATTGAGAAATTTTATAAAAGGAAAAAAAATACAAATGAAATTTCCGAAAAACTTATATTTAAAAAAGTGGATAAAAAAATCTTTCCAGTAATTAAGCTTAAAGATCGACTTAATGAATACCCGTCTACCCCTATAATCATTAATGCTGCAAATGAGATGCTTGTTGGTGAGTTTTTAAAAAAAAAAATGCCTTATTTGAACATATACAAACATATTTTTAGCATTATGAATGATAGTAATTATAAGAAATATGCTGTAAAAAACCCACTTAATATAGCTCAAATCTTTAAAATTGACAGTTGGGCTAAATCAGTAATAAGAAAAAAAATATGAAAATTTTTGTAAAAATCATTATTAATGTTTTTTTAATTTTTAGTATTTCACTTCACGTTAATGCTGCAATAGTTAAGTCTATTAATATAGAAGGTAACAGCAGGGTAAGCGACGAGACAATAAAAGTTTACGGTGACATAAATTTAAATGAAAATATTAATGAAATAAAATTAAACAAAATACTAAATAATTTATATTCCACAAATTTCTTTGAGGATGTAAAAGTAAGTATAAAAGATGGTGTTCTTGAAATCATTGTAGATGAGTATCCAGTGGTAAATCAATTAATTATCACCGGAGAACCTAGTTCTAGATTAAAAGAGGAAATCAAAAAACAGATTTTTACTAAAGTGAAAAGATCTTTTATAAAATCTTCACTTTCCAAGGATATAGATCTTATTAAAAATCTATATTCTTCCATAGGTTACAATTTTGCTAACATTGAGGTAAAGACAAAAGAAATTGATACAAAAAACTTTGACGTTTTGATTGAAATAGATAAAGGACAGGTGACAAAAATATCTTCAATTAGTTTTGTAGGTGATAAAAAAATTAGAGACAACCGATTAAGAAATATTATTGCAAGTGAAACAGATCGTTTTTATAAGATAATTTCTCGAAATACTAGATTTAGTCAAAATCTGGTGAATTTAGACTTAAGACTTTTAAAAAATTATTATAAATCTCTTGGATTTTATGACGTAGAAATCACATCTAATTCTGCAGAGCTGAATGAAAAGAAAAATATTGATTTAATCTATTCAATAAATGCTGGAAATAGATATAGAGTAAATAAAATTTCTACCAATGTAGACAAAACTTTTGATAATGAATTATTTTTACCACTAAATAAAAAATATAAAAAATATATTGGTGATTACTATTCACCATTTAAAGTAAAAGATTTGTTAGAGGAAATTGATCTATTAATAGCGAAAAATAATTTACAATTTGTTGAGCATAATGTGGAAGAAATAATTGATGGAAACTCTATTACAATACAATTTAATATTTTTGAGGGAGAAAAAGTTTTAGTTGAAAGAATTAATATACAAGGCAACAATGTTACAAATGAGTCTGTGATAAGAGGAGAATTATCTATAGATGAAGGTGATCCATTTACTAAATTAAACCTGGAAAAAAGTATTGCAAAAATTAAATCGAGAAATATTTTTAAAGATGTTAATTACGAGATAGAAGATGGTTCTGTAAATAATTTAAAAATCGTTAATATAAATGTGGAAGAAAAGCCAACTGGAGAAATCAGTGCTGGCGCTGGTATAGGAACAAATGGAGGTAGTTTTGCTATAAGTATTAGTGAAAATAATTGGCTTGGTGAAGGTAAGAAAGTAGATTTCTCAATTGAACTTGATGCTGAGTCACTTGGAGGTACAATAAATTATAGTGATCCAAATTATGATTTCTTAGGCAATTCAATTAATTATTATTTAAGTAGTAATGATAATGACAAGCCTGATCAGGGTTATGAAAATACTATAGTTACCGCTGGTGTTAATACAAGTTTTGAACAATACAAAAGTATCTATACCAAATTAGGTATTAGTGCTACTTACGACGATTTAAGAACAGACAGCACCGCAAGTGCGTCTTTAGCGAAACAAAGTGGAGAATTTACAGAAGTTGCTGGAACATACGGTTTTAACTTTGATGGTAGGGATAGAGCGTTCATGCCAACTAAAGGATCTATCTTTAGTTTTGATCAGAGTATACCTTTTTACGCAGATAAGAGCTATATAACAAACACAATTAGATATAGTAAATACAAAACTTTATCTGAAAATATAGTGGGTGCTGGAAAATTATTTATAACATCAATAAATGGTCTTAACGGAGATGACGTAAGACTAAGTAAAAGAAAAAATCTGAGTAGTAATCGTATTAGAGGATTTGAAAAAAATAAGATTGGTCCAGTTGATAGCAAAGATCACGTTGGAGGAAATTACGCTGCCGCATTAAACTTTGAGGCAAATTTACCAAATTTGTTACCTGAGGACACAAAAACAGATGTTAGTTTATTCTTAGATTTTACTAATGTTTGGGGTGTTGATTATGATAGTACAATTAATGAAAGTAATGAAATAAGATCATCAACAGGTTTTGCCGCAAATTGGATGTCGCCATTAGGTCCAATGACGTTTATTTTTTCGACAAATTTGTCAAAAGCTAGCACCGATCAAACTGAATCTTTTAATTTTAATTTAGGAACTACTTTTTAAAATGAATATTAAAAAAATATTAACCGTATTATTTTTATTATCTTTTTCGGCAAAAAATTTGCATGCAGAACTGCCTCATTTCATTGATTTTCAAAAAATTTTAAACGAGAGTATCGCCGGTAAAAAAGCACAAAATGAACTAAAATCTAAATTGGATACTAGTATTAAAAAACTGAATTCGGATCAAAAAGATCTCCAAGATCAAGAAAAAAAAATCATACAACAAAAAAAGCTTATTTCTGCTGAGGAATATAAAAAAAAAGTTAATGAACTTAGAAAAAAAGTTTCACAACTACAAAAAAATAGAGGCAAAACATTACAAAAAATTGCCTCTCAACGAGCTAAAGCTAAAGAAAATTTATTAAAAAATTTAAACCCAATAATACAAAACTATATGAAAGAGAAAAGAATTAGAATGGTTATAAATAAAAAAAATCTAATTTTAGCTGATGAAAAATTAGATATTACTAATGATGTAATGAAATTGCTTAATGATAAAATAAAATCTGTTAAGCTTGACTAATATTGGATGAAGTCAATTTGTTTTTTTAAAAAAAAAAAAATTACATTAAAAAATCTATTTCCTAAAAATAAAATATCTCGAAATTTTATAATTGGCGGAATTAAGCCTTTGAATTTAGCGGATAAAAACGATCTAACTTTTTTTGATAAAGCTAGATATTCATCACAAGCTTTAGTTACTAAAGCAGGAGCATGTATAACTACAGATAATTTAAGTAAACATTTGAATAAAAGCACAAATATAATTATTGTTAAAAATGTACTATATGAATTAGCTGTAGCGTTAAAAAAAATATATACCTCTGCTGACATTGATTATCCAGATTTGACTGTTAAAAAACCTAACTTAAAGAATTATAAATCTGTTAAATTTGGTAACAATGTTTTAATTGGTAAAAATGTCAAAATAGGTAAAAATTCTGTAATTGGGTCAAATTCAATTATAGAGCATGATGTAAAAATTGGTCAAAATTGTATTATAGGCTCAGGAGTAATCTTAAAAAATACGATATTAGGAGATAGGGTCGTGATTCAAGATAATTCTAAGATTGGATTAAAAGGATTTGGTTTTATACCTTTAAAAGTAAAAAATTTTAAATTTCCGCATATTGGAAGTGTTATAATTTCTAATGATGTTGAAATAGGTTCAGGATGTACAATCGATAGAGGTTCTATAGGTGACACTTGTATTGGATCAAATAGCTACTTAGATAATCAAGTCCATATTGCACATAATGTAAAAATTGGCAGTAATTGTATGATAGCTGGACAAGTAGGTTTTGCTGGAAGCGCAGTCATCGGAGACAACGTTTCAATCGGAGGTCAGGCAGGTATTTCTGGGCATTTAAAGATTGGAAATAATGTAAAAATTGGAGGCGGCAGTGGAGTTGTAAAAGATATTGAAGATAATCAAATTGTTATGGGTTACCCTGCAGTCCCTCTTAAGAATTTTATGAAGAAAAATAGAAATGACTAAAACAGAGCTTAATAAAAAAGAAATTGAAGCATTGCTCCCACATCGTGAACCGATGTTGTTGATTGATAAGTTAGCAAAAATCGTACATCTAAAATCAGCTACAGCCATTATGTATGTTAAAAAGAATGGATTTTATGTTCAGGGTCACTTTCCGGGTCAGCCAGTTATGCCCGGAGTTCTAATAGTAGAGGCGTTTGGTCAAGCAGCAGCAGCTTTAACAGCTCATGGTATAGATCCCGCAGAGTACGCTAACAAATTAGTTTATTTAATGAGTGTTGATAAAGCTAGATTTAGGAGTCCTGTTCTTCCAGATTGCGAACTTCATCTAGAGATTGAGGCTATAAGATCACACGGCAGAGTATGGAAATACAAAGGAACAGCTAAAGTTGACGGAAAAAGAATGGCAGATGCTGAATGGTCGGCAACAATAGTTGATAGAAAAGAATGATACATAATTCAAGCGTAGTAGATAAAAAAGCAAAAATTTCGAGCACAGTGAAAATTGGTCCGTTTTGTTATGTTGGTCCTGAGGTTGAATTATCTGATAATGTTGAATTAATTTCTAATGTACATATTGAGGGAAGTACAAAAGTTGGCAAAGGGACAAAAATTTTTCCATTTGCGAGTATAGGAACACAACCTCAAGATCTAAAATTTAAAAATGAAAAAAATAGTTTAACAATTGGTGATAATAATATCATAAGAGAGTACGTTACTATCAATCCTGGTACAGAAGGCGGCGGATCTAAAACGGAAATAGGAAGCAACTGTCTATTTATGATATCATCACATATAGCCCATGACTGTAAAATTGGAAATAACGTAATAATTGCAAATAATGTTCCTCTAGGTGGACATGTAATTATAGAGGACTCGGTAGTCATTGGGGGTAACTCAGCTGTTCAGCAATTTACAAGAATAGGAAGGCTTGCAATGATTGGAGGCATGACCGGAGTTTTAAAAGATGTAACCCCTTTTGGATTATCAATTGGAAATAGAAATTACTTACAAGGAATTAATTTAATTGGTTTACGTAGGAAGAAATATGATAATAAAAAAATTATGGGGTTAGACAAAGCTTATAAAGAAATTTTTTCGTCAAAAAATCTACACGAAAATTTAAGTAAAATTAATGGCGAATATAAAGATAATGAATTAGTTTCAGAAGTAATAAGATTTATTGAAAAAGATAAAAAAAGACCTATTTGTTCACCGCAGAATTAAGTTATGATTGGTTTAATTTTTGGAGAATCTGATTTTCCTAAATATATTTATAAAAGAATAAAAAGTAAAAAAAAATATATTATAATTGACCTAACAAGAAATAAATTTTTTAAAAAAGATAAAAATTCATATTCACTATCAGTGGGTCAGTTTGGAAAAATTATATCTATTTTAAAAAAAAATAATTGTAAAAAAGTACTTTTTGCAGGAATAGTGCGAAAACCTAATTTTTCAAAAATTAAATTAGATTTTAAGGGGATTTATTACATCTCAAGAATTATAAAAAAATCAAAATTGGGAGACGCAGCTCTTTTGAAAGAAATAATAAATATTTTCAAAAAGGAAAAAATTCAAACTGTAAGTTCAACTAAGTATACACCAGAACTTAATTTATCGAGAGGAAACTATACTAAATTTAGACCAGAAAAAAATGATAAAGTAGATATCAATAATGCATTGAAAGCTTTAAATCAGTCTAACCAATTTAGTCATATTCAAGGAGCTATTTGCAGAGATAATTTAATAATTCTTGAAAAACAAGAGGGCACACAAAAAATGTTAAAAAAAATTCAGAAAATAAAGCATATCAATAAAGGTGTTCTTGTAAAATTTCCTAAAAAAAAACAAGATTTAAGAATTGATTTACCAACAATTGGTTTAAGTACTTTCAAACAATGTAAATTGGCTGGCCTTAGAGGCATAGTTTTGAAACATAAAAAAAATATTTTTTTAGATAAAACAAAAGCAATTAAATTTGCTAATAAGAACAAAATGTTTATTTTTGTAAAATGAGAAAAATTACTTTATTTATCCTCTTTTTTTTAATTCTATCATTTGGCGTTTCATCTAAAGAACCAAAATTACAGGAAGTCATAAAAGGATTAGATAGCCCATGGAGCTTATCTTTTATTAATAAAAATCTGGTATTAGTTACAGAAAAGTCAGGCAATCTATTACTCGTTAATTTGAAAAATCAAAAGATTAAAAAAATCAAACATAATTTAAATATCTTGGAGGATGGACAAGGAGGGTTACTTGAGGTGCTTTATTTTAATAATCAAGTTTTTGTTTCATATTCTGAAAATCTAAAAAAAGGAAATTCGAGCACGTCTGTTGCTTTAGCTAATTTTGATGAAAATTTTTTAAATTTTAAGAATATTTTTAGGGCTGAACCACCAATTAAATCTGGTTATCATTTTGGTTCAAGACTAGTAATTAAAGATAATCTTCTTTATGTTACACTTGGTGAGAGAGGCGAGGGAATGATTGCTCAAGATCCAACAAAACATCCAGGTAGCATTATTCGAATTCATTTAGATGGTAAAATTCCAAAAGACAATCCAAAGTTTAAAGATAAAAAAAATTGGAGGCCGGAGATTTTTCAAATAGGAGTAAGAAATCCTCAAGGTATGGACTTATCTCCTTTTGATAACAAAATTTATCTTACTAATCATGGTGCTAAAGGGGGTGACTGGTTTGGAGAAGCTAAGTATGGTGAAAATTATGGATGGAAAATTTTAGGTTGGGGAGGGACTAATTATACAGGAACCAGAATAGGCCCTAAATGGAAGCCAGGATTTACTAAAGCTATAAAATATTGGGTTCCATCAATCGCTGCAAGTTCTATGGTGATCTATAAAGGCCTTGAATTTAAAGAGTGGAATGGTGATGCTTTGATAACATCACTTCGAGATCAATCTTTAAGAAAAATAAGATTTAAAGAGAGTCAATTCATTGATGAAAAAATCATATTTAAGGGAACTATTGGAAGAATAAGAGACATTGAAATTCAAGACAGTTCAGGAAAAATTTTTCTTTTAAGTGATAGTGGTTCTATTTGGAGACTTCAAAAGTGAAAAAAATATTTATCTTAACAGGAGAGGCATCAGGCGACAAACTTGCCTCAAAAGTAATAGCTGATTTAAATAAACAAAATTCAAATATTGAATATTTATCAGTTGGCGGGGAAAACTTAAAAAAGTTAGGCATAAGATCTATTTATGATATAAAAGAGATAACTTATCTAGGTTTTACTAAAGTAATTTTAAATATTTTTAAGATTAGAAATAAAATAAATGAAACAGTGCAAGCTATAGAAAATTTTAAACCTGATATATTATTAACTGTCGATAGCCCAGATTTTACCTTAAGAGTAGCCAAGATAGTTAAAATAAAAAATCCAAAAATTCAAACTATACATTATGTAGCTCCTCAAGTTTGGGTTTGGAGAGAAGGTAGAATTAAAAAAATAAAAAAATTTATTGATCACATTCTCTTATTATTTAATTTTGAAAAAACTTATTTTGAAAAAGAAAAAATGAGTCATGAGTTTGTTGGCCACCCATTACTAGATACATCTAGCGAAAGCGCAATTGATATCAATCAAATTTTAGAAAAAAATAAAGCTTTAATTTCTATTTTTGCAGGTAGTAGAAAATCTGAAATAGATATTTTAACACCAATTCTTTTAGATTTTATAAAACTTATGAATAAAAATTACAATGACTTTACTTATGTTTTTCATTCTACCAAAGAATATTCAGATTTAATTCAATCATATATTAAAAAAAATAATTTAAACAATTGTGAAGTGATAAGTGATAATAAAATTAAAAATCATATATTAAAAAAATCTGTATTTGCTGTCTCAAAATCAGGTACAGTCTCACTTGAAATATGTAATGCTAAGATACCATCTATAATTTTATATAAGATAGGTTTTATAAATTTTTTTATTATAAAGATGTTGGTTAAAACAAAATTTGCAAATATTATCAATATTGCTGCTAAGGAAGAAATTATACCAGAATTGCTTCAAACTAATTGCAATCCAAAAAAAATATTTTCTATTGTATCTAGTTATCTCGAGAATCCAAAAAAGATGGATGAACAAATATCAAAAACTCAGATAATTTTAAAAAGTTTTAAGACCTCAAGTTCGTCTTCGACTTTAGCTGCAAATGCCATCAACAAATTTTTATGATTATTTATACACATAATGATTGTTTGAAAAAATTTAATGGTAGCGGTCATCCTGAAAGAAAAGAGAGATTAGAAAGTATTATAAATTCTATAAAATCTTCAAATTTAAAAGTGGTATTTAAAGAAGCACCTCTGGTTGATTTAGAAATTGTTTCATTTGTTCATCCAAAAAAACACGTTGAAAAAATTTTATCAAATATTCCTAAAGAAGGGATTGTAGGAGTTGAAAAAGAGCCTTACGCTGATACAATGCTTTGTCCAAATAGTAAAAATGCAATTTTAAGATCATGCGGAGCTGGTATTGCTGCTGCTAATGATCTAATGAAAAAAAATGAAAGAGTATTTTGTGCTGTAAGACCTCCTGGACATCATGCAGAAACAGTAAGAGCTAATGGATTTTGCTTTATAAATAATATTGCAGTTACAGCAAGATATTTACAAAAACAATATAATTTAAAAAAAATTGCAATAATTGATTTTGATGTCCATCACGGTAACGGAACTCAAGAAATATTTTATAAGGATCAATCAGTCGCTTATGGTTCTTCTCATGAGTTTCCTTTATTTCCAGGAACTGGAGCAGAAAATGAAATAGGAGTTGGAAATATTTTTAACGCAACTTTAAAAGCAGGTACAATAGGAAAAAATTTTATTGAAATTTTTAATAAAAAAGTACTTGAACCTATAGATAAATTTGAACCAGAAGTAATTTTAATTTCTGCAGGTTTTGATGCACATAAAAGGGATCCTCTAGCTAATATCAATTTAGAATCAAAAGATTTTTTTAAAATTACAAAAAATATTGTAGATATTGCCAATATTCATTCAAAAGGGAGAGTGATTTCTTTTCTAGAAGGTGGTTACGATCTAAAGGCCTTGTCTGAGAGTATCATAGAACACTTAAATGCATTAAAAACCCATATTTGACCAATTATCAGGGTCATTAAATTTTTTAATTTCTTTTTCAGTTACTGGCCTAAAAAGATAATAAGCAATA
>MDSV01166908.1_pt1 | contig 19303 bp, 10 predicted proteins | sample 810851 | NCBI WGS metagenome assembly MDSV01 (sample SAMN05326640, study PRJNA326480) | marine metagenome | isolation source: seawater | place: Atlantic Ocean: North East | collected 2012 | reverse complement strand
TCTCGCCCGCGGCGCCGTACTTCGAGCGCTTCGAGAGCGAGATCTTGGTGTTCAGCTCGACGTAGCGCGCGGTTTTCGCCGCGTCGTCGAAGAAGAACACGCACGTGCCCAGGCTCGGGTCCGGCTCGGGCTCCACCGCGTACTTGTACTCGCGCGTCCACGAGTACTCCTCCTCCTCGCCCTCCTTCGCAAACGCCGACGCGCGGCTCGGGTCCGCCGGCAACATCAGCCCGAGCACCTTGGACGGCCCCTCGGAGGTGGTCACCGTGAACGGCTTGGCGATCGCGCGCTCCATCGCGGCGCTCTTGGCGCGGTCGTCCGCGCCCTCGAGCGCCGCGACGTCTTTGCAGGGGTCTTCGTCGAACACGAAGTGCAGGTGGTCGCCCGCCCATCGCTCGAAGTCGGGCGTGACGGGGATCACCTCCAGGGGCTTGACCGTCTTGGGCGCCTTAGGGTGCACGGGCGGCTTCGCCGCCGCCGCGAACGAGCGCTCGATGCTCTCGATCTGCGCTTCGCGCGGATCGCGTCCGCCGTCCGCGTCCGCGCCGTCGCCGGCGTCGCGGCTCTTGCCCTTGGCGTACGCCTGCTCGCTCCTCCCCAGATGTTCGGGCATCGACGCCGACGAGATGTACTGCGTGTTCATCAGCCACAGCGCCTTGGACAGGTCGGGGCGCTTCACCTTCTTCTTCTTCTTGTCCACGATGCCCGTGCGGGGCTTGGCGCCTTCGCCGTCCTCCAGCAGCGCGAGGTCCGCCGGGTCGATGAGCGGGCGCTCGCGCGGCACGCGAAACGCCGCGGCGACCATCGGGTCGAGCGTGATCCCCAGGTCGGAGACGAGCGCGACGTCTTTCCTCCTCTCCTCCTCCAGGTCCAAGTGCGAGTACTTGATGAACGAGTCCTTCGAGACGGGTACGCGCAGGAACTTCCAGTCCACGGGAACGGGAGGGAGATCGTTCTTGAATTCGATGGGACACAAGAACGCCGTGTGTCGTTTCAACCGATTCTCGGGAGGGCCCGATCCCTTCTCGGGTTTGCCCGAGGGCTTCTTCGCCGCGGACCCGCCGGATTTCCCGAGACGCGCCTTTTCCTTCGCCTTCTGGCGCTCCTTGCGGATGCGACGCTCCTCCTGCGCGCGGGGCGAGGGGTATCGACGGGCGAGGGTCAGGGCGCGCGGGAGAGAAAAGGCGTGAAAAAGAGACGCGCGGTACCACGACGCGCGGGATTCCGACGGTGGGCGACGCGCGATCGGCGCGCGGAACGGTCGTGGGACGCACCTCCGTCTCCTGCCTCCTTCCGGAGGGCGCGGGCGCTTGATCCATGCCGGTGGGCGCGGCGGCCGTTCCGCCGTCCCCTGCGCGCGCGGCGAGATGGCCCGCCGGGTTCACGCGCGGGCTCCTTGGCCATTGGATCACGGCGCGTCGTCTCGACCCGAGGACTTTTCACGACCGGTGTTTCCGATGAATCGACCGTATCGGCGCCGAGGCTACGGTTTCAAGGTTTCACTTTCGAACGCGGTCGCGGGTCTTCTTCAAAATCGGCGGGGACCAGAAAGTTTCTACCTGGCGGCGGCTCCAATCGGCGGTCGTTGCGGCAATCTGTTCGCCGCGCCCCTCAGATCGCACCGCACCGCACGTGTTGCTCCGCGTCCGCGACAATGGCCACCACCGCGCCCGCCCCCGGCCTCGGCCGCCCCGCCGGCTCGTTCAAGCCGCTGGACGACGACGCGCAGTCCAAGGTTCGCGCGCAGATGGAGTTTTACTTTTCCGACTCCAACTTGCCCCGGGACAAGTTCCTCCGCGAGACGGTGGAGGCGGACCCCGAGGGGTTCGTGGACATCTCGCTGCTGGCGACGTTCTCGCGCATGCGCGCGCTCCTCGCGCCGTTCGGCGGCCCGCACAACGACGAGACCGTCGCCGCGCTGGTGGATCTGCTCAAGACCTCCGCCGAGCTCACCGTGAGCGACGACGGGAGGCGCGTCCGGCGCACCGCCGCCGTCCGAGCGCGCGAGGAGATCGACGCCGAGGTGGAGGCGCGTTCGGTGTACGCGAGCCCGTTCGCGATGACCGCCACCATCGACGAGATCACGGCGTTCTTCGCGCAGCACGCCACCGTGCGCTCGGTGCGCCTGCGCCGCCACGTCACCAGCAAGGACTTCAAGGGGAGCGTCTTCGTGGAGCTCGCCGACGCGGCGGCATGCGAGAAGCTCATCGGCGCGGCGCTCGAGCACGACGGCGCCGAGCTCTCGCTGATGATGAAGAAGGACTACCTGGAGAAGAAGAAAAAGGACAGGGTGGAGAAGGCTGCCGCGAACGCCGCCGCCAAGGAAGCGGCTTCTTCGGCGGCGGCGGCCGCGGCGAAGGCCACCGCGAACGAAGAGGCACCCACCGAGAAGACCGCCGAGGAGACGGAAAAACCCGCCGACGACGCGCCAAACGCGTTCGCGCCGGGGTTGCTGCTGAAGTTCTCGCTCGGCGCGGGCGTCGCCGAGGGCACGCGCCGCGAGGACCTGTCCGAGGCGCTCTCCGGCTTCGACGCGCCCAAGTTCATCGACTTCAAGATGGGCGACACCGAAGGGTGCCTGCGCTTCGAGGACGCGGGGACGGTCCAGAAGATAATGGAGAAGCACGGGCCCGAAGCGCCGACGCCGCTCGAGGTGGGCGGCGCGCCGGCGGCTTTCGTCGAGATGCGGGGAGACGAGGAGGCGGCGTACTGGAAGGCGCTCGCGGCGCGCGCCGGCCAGGGCGGCGGCCGCGGCGGCCGCGGCGGCAGGGGGCGTGGGGGAGGCAGGGGCGGCGGCCGCGGGCGGGGTGGCAGGGGGAAGCGTGGGAACGACGGCGGCGGCGGAGGCGGCAAGCGCGCGCGGAACTGAGACGGAGGCGCGCGGCGCGCGCGTAAAAGTTTCGTCGTCGGTTCTTTTTCTTCGGATTCGGAAGACGCGGCCGGGTCCCTGTCCCTTCCTCCCTTCCGTCGCGGTCCGCGAGCGTCCTCGTCGTCGCGCGCGTCTCTCGGTCGCGCGCTTTCAGTGACACGCTCGCAGTGCGCGCCGCGCGATGCGCGTGAAGTAAAACATCTCTCTCATCACACGACTCTCATCGTCACTCCACGCCGGAGAAGCGCACTCGGCCCTCGCGCACCGCCTTCCCGTTCGTCGCCGCCAAGCACCCCAGCTCGCGGCGGACGTATCGCTCGAGTTTTTTCGCGCGCCCGAGCGTCTCCGCGTCTCCCTCGCCGTGGAACACGTTCCGGTGAAGCACCTTGGCTAAGTCCCCGGACCCGCCAGTGAGCGCGTTGTCGTACGCCAGCGCGCTGCCGTAGAAGCCCTGCTCCAGCTCGTTGAGCCACTTGTTGACGCGCACGCGCACGCCCTCGGCGTGCACGCGGTGCTCGACGTCGTCCTGGAAGGTGTCGTAGAGCACCTGCGCGAGCGCTTTCCCGCTCTCGCCCTCCTCGCGCAGGCGCCTGAGCACCAGCCAGACGTGCAGCACCAGCGCGCTGTGCTCGCCGCGGAAGGACCGCTCGATTTCGAAAGCGCGCGTGAACGCCTCGCCGTCGCACTGCGCCGTGATGGCGGCGTACAGCCGGTCCGCCGCGCGCTGATTGACGGACTCGGCGCTGTAAAACCCGCCGAGGCTCAGCGCCATGCGCACGAACACGTTGGGTCGCGCCGGGGAGGTCGAGCCTTGTTTCGCGTCGGGCCCGACTCCGGCGTCATCCGCCACCTCCAGACTTTTCGGTTTGTCGTTGAACACGGCGCCCGCGCCGTGCAGCGTGCCGGCCCGCGTCGCCTTGCCCCGCGACGAGCTGGGGCGCGCGCCGAAGCCGAGGGGCCAGTCCGATAACGTGCTGGACGTCGACGTCGTCCAGTGCGCGGCGAGCGGGGAGCGGGAGGCGCGCGCGAACGAGCGCTCGCCGGCGACGCCTCGCAGCGTCGGGAGATCGCGCGAGGGGGCGTGCGCCGAGGCCGCCGCGCGGCGGAACAACGCCGCGGTCCTCGACACGCGCGACATCAGAGACGGGCGACGCGAAGTGCCTAATTTGCCAAGTGTCGAGCGCCCTTTCCACTACGTCATCGTCCTCGCCACTGACGTTTCGAGTGCGGGCTCGGACCGCGGCGCACACGAAGTTACAAACGAACCTTGAGTTGTTTAGAGACGATTCTGTATGGGCTTCCAGTCACAGACCAACCGCGAAAAACACACGCCAGTATTTGTGTGAGGGGACGTCTAGTCTGGCAGCATTCTCAAGGTCGCACGGCTCGCACTCGGCGCGATGGACGAGATGAACCAACCCCCCGCTCCCGGCGGCGAGGCCGACTTGTTCATGAGCGGTACGTCGAAGAGCCGCGACGGCGACGGCGCCGTTTCCCCCCAACACCGCGCGTCTGACCCTCTCCCCCGTCGCGCACATCCCGCGCTCAAAACCCGCAGGCGATCCCGCTTCCGTTCCCGCGCCCCTGTCCGGGCAGGGATCCGCCGCGGCGAGCGCGGACAACCTCGCGAGCATGACCCTCGAGCCCAGCGCGTCGACGGAGGAGTTCGCGCCCGAGTTCCCCCCGCAGGAGACGTTCGCGCCCGAGTTCCCGAGCGAGAACGCGGAGATGATGATGGGCGCGCCCGAGCCTGCGCCGGCGGCGCCGGCGGCGGATCAGCCCGACCAAGGCGACATGATGGGCGACATGATGGGCGGCATGCCCGTTCAGGAGCCCCAGGGCGACATGATGGGCGGCATGCCCGTTCAGGAGCCCCAGGGCGACATGATGGGCGGCATGCTGGCGCAGGACGCGTCGGGTCTAGGCGGCGATTTCGGGGAGCCGCAGCAGCAGACGACGGACTCCGAGTTTTTTGCCGAAACCTCGGGCTCGCCCGCGCCGCCCGCGCCGCCCGCGGTCGACGACAGCGCGTTGCGCGAGTGGAAGGCGAAGCAGGAGGCTGCGATCCAGGAGAAGCGCATCGCGGAGGAGCGCGAGCTGAAGCAGATCCACGAGGAGGCGCAGGCGGAGCGCGAGCTTCTGTACTCGCAGCGCGAGAAGCAGATTGCCGCTGCTAAGAAGGCGAACCGCGAGCGCGAGGTGGTCATGGAGTCTGCGCGCGGCGAGGGCTGGGAGGAGGTGCTGAACCTCATCTCGGACGAAAACCTCGTGAAGGACAAGAACACCGACCTCGGACGGTTCAAGCAGATCCTGACCCGGTTGAAACACCAGAAGCCGCTCGCGACGATGTGAGACGCGATGTTTTCGCGTTTTCGATTTCGCCGCCGCGGCCGAGCGTCGCGGCGGCGCGGCGCGACGCCCGACGCGAGGAGACGACGCGACAGGTGGGTGAGAGCGTTTTCGAGACGACTCGTGAAAATGATGTGATGATATCGACTAAATACACGCGCCCGCTCCGTGTCCCTCGTCGCGCTCGCGCGGACGACGAACGAACCGGCGCTCAGAACAAACCGGAGAGCATCGCTAACCCGCCCGCCGCCGCCGCGACGCCCGCCGCGATGACTCCCCCGTTCACACCCTCCTGCACCTTTTGCGTGGACGCGACGTCCCCGGAAAGGGACGTGGCCTGCGCGCGCACGCCGCCCGCAGCCTTGAGCGCCGCGATGGCCTTGAGCTCTGCCTCCTTGGGGGGGCCGGCGACGTGCGTCGTGGACCACGAGCCGTGCACGCCGAAGGGCACGTACGTGGGCAAGCGCAGCCTCGCCACCGGGCCCTCTTCGAACTTCTTGCTGTCGATGATGACCATCTCCGTCCCTCTGCCGCCGAAGTCGGATCCTTCGTACTCCGCGTCGTGCACCAGCGCGACGACCCAGCCGTCGTCCTCGTCCACGGCGTCCTTCCTCGCCACGAAGAACGGCTCCATGGCGAACTTGGCGTCGCCGGGGACCCACTCGATCTCCGTCGCGCCGCCGAGCGAATCCGTCGACGGAAGCGAAACCTTCGTCAGCGCCTGCATGGGCCCGTTGACGCCCGCCTCGTTGGTGCCGACCGCGCTGGACAGGTACATGTGCTGGTAGGGCTTGCCGGTGTAGTCCCAGGACGTGATCGGCAGCTCGCACGGCAGGTCGGACAGGCAGTGGTGCGTCGCGGTGCCCGCGTCGATGTCGATGAGGAAGCGCGACAGCTTCATGCGGGGGAAGTTGTCCTGGCCGTTGGGCGAGCAGATGTCCGTGAAGTACAGCGTGAACTTGTCCCAGGTGCACGTGTCGAAGACGATCTTGCCGTCCTTCTCCTCGAACCCGTTCACGTGGTGGTACGCGTAGCACCAGTAGTCCGCCTCCACGGTCTTCACCTCGCGCGACTCGCCGCGACGCGGGAAGATGCGAAACAGCGGCCGGCGGTCGGTGTCCTCGCAGATGAGCTCAGAGAGGCACGACTTCTCGAAGATGTACTTGGTGAACACCGCGGGGAAGTCGATCTTGATCGGGCAGTCGAACAGGATGTAGTAGTTGTCCGTCACCACCAAGTCGTGCACGTACGACGCGGGGTAGTCGTACGCGCGTCGCGACACCTCGTTCCCGTCTTCGTCAAACTCGTAAAAGACGGCGCCCGTCGTCTCGCTGCGCCAGTCCACTTCGTTGAGGAACGCGACGCACCGCCGGCCGGAGCCGTCCGGCTCGTCCACGGTGCGGTAGTGGCTCGTGTGCATCACCGAGGACAGAGGCGAGGCGCCGTGACCCACGGTTTCCAGCGTGTCGGGGTCGAGCTCGTACGGCTTTTTGTAGTCCACCGCCACCAAGTTACCTCCCCAGTTGAGCACGTTGTACGCGCCGTTCTGCTTGCGGTTCAGATTGCCGGCGAGGATGTCGTTGAACAGGCGCCAGAAAAACGCGGGCTTGCGCGGGTCCGCGGCGGTGAAGATGGAGGGCTCGGTGTACTTGCCGAGCGCCTCTTCCTTGTCGAAGTCCTCGGTGCGCACGAACTTGTTGCGGAAGTACGCCTTGCCGTCCTTGATGGCGATGGAAGTGACCATCCCGTCGCCGTCCAGGTAGGACTTCTCGAACCGATCGGCGCCCTCGCCGCGGACGTACATCGCCGGGCCGTTGCGCAGGAGCGTGCCCTCGATCTCCTTCGGGATCTCGCCGATGATCTCCTCGATCCACTCCGAACGCTCGTACGACAAGCCGGGCACGGACGCGTAGCCGGTGCTGTAGTCCTTGTACGCCTTGTCGAAAGTCTCCGTCGCGGGCTTGGGCGTCTGACGCGACTGCACCGCCGACTTGGGAAACGCGTCCAGGGGCGTGCTCTTGACGTTCTGGCGCGTGGTCGATTCCGAGGGCTTCGCGGGGGTCTGCACGGCGCGTGCCGCCGTGCGAACGCCGCGGCGGGCTTTGAGCGAGCGCACGGGCGCGAGCTTAGCGCCCGCCAGTTGGCAATGAGTGAACGCAGCCATGGTATCGCTCGCAACGCAATGAATCGGTTGTGCGAGACGACCCGCTTGGTTTCCCGCTTCCCGGACCGCTGGGTCGGCTTCTGTTGGAAGTCAGAGCGCCGCTCGGGGTAGAGGACGTGCGCGTGGGTCTGACGCGACTGCCGTGCCGAGACGCGAGACGCGAGACGGTGGAATGGACGGTGGCGCGCGCGTCGCAGCGCAATATTTTCCGGTGGCACACAGCCAAGACTCAGCGCTCCCCGTGGCTCCGGGGGAATGGCTTGACGAATCACGATCGCGAACGGCGCCAGAATCTCCGATTTTTTTTCCCCTTTTTCTCGTTTTTTCAGACTGCGACGTTTGTGTTGTTCTGAGCGCACGGCGGATTCGATCTTCTCCCTCTCCCTCTTCTCCCCTCGAGCCGCTCGAGAACGCGAGAGCAAATTCTCGCGTGAAGACGAAAAGAGCTGCGCCTGGGGCGGGCGCGCTCAAAGTCGGAGAAGCCGTTGTTGGCTTTGCCGATGGGCGGTCGGGCCGGCGGGCCCCCGCGGGGCGCGCGCGGCGGCGCGCGCGGGCGCGCGGGTTCGGGGTCGCGCCGGTCCCGGGCACACCCCCCCCGTTCCCTCCTGCGTCTGGTGTACGCGACGGTCGCGGCGGTGCTCTTGTCCCGCCCCGGCGCGACCCGCGCGGACGTCTCGCTGGTGAGCTTCGACACCGCGGACCTGCCCCTGCAGTTCGTGGGCGCGGCGGAGCACTACCTGAAGGTGAACGACGCGTGCGGCGTGTGCGGCGGGGACTCCAAGACGTGCATGGGGTGCGACGGCGTGCCGAACAGCCTGTATCGCTACGACGCGTGCGGGGTGTGCGGCGATCCCGCGAGCGACGCGTTCAACGCCGACTGCCGGGATTGCGCCGGAGTCCTTCACGGCGCGCGCGCGGTGGATGACTGCGGCGTGTGCCGCGACCCCGCGGACGCGGCGTTCTCCCGCGCGGGCGTACCCGACTCGCACCTCGGCGGGTGCGTCGGGTGCGACGGCATCCCGAACAGCGGAAACGAGCTGGACGCCTGCGGCGTCTGCGCCGGCCTTGGGTGCGCGCCGGACGATCCCACCAAGCGCTCGTGGTGCTGCGACTGCGCGGAGACGGCGTTCGGGACGCACGTCGTGGACTTCTGCTGCGCGTGCGTGGACCGCGCGTCGCACTGGCACGCGCTTTCCGGCGGCGCGAAGGAGGGCCCGCCCGCGGGGCACGCGCTGGCGGAGGACCTGTGGCGCCAGGGCCGAGCGATGCTCTCGGAGCAACGAGAAGCCGCCGCCGCGTTTCGCGACGCGCGCGACGAGGCGAGAGCGAAAGGCGTCGCCGACGGGTCGATCGAGCCCGGCGACGCCACCTACGCGCGCTCGTTCGCGCTGTTCGACCTCGGTGAGCGCGCGCGCGCGGCGTTGCGAAGCGGCTGGGACGTCATGCGGGACGCCGCGCAGTCGGACGACACGTCGCGGTGCTACGCGGAGACGTACGTTTTCGGAAACCGAACCAACCCGCGCGACGCGTGCGGCGTGTGCGGCGGCGACAACGCGACGTGCGCCGGGTGCGACGGCGGCGTCGCCGTTCCGGACGGAGGCGGTATTCTGGACGACTGCGCGACGTGCGGCGGTGACCAGCGAAACATCGACTTGTGCGACGTGTGCTTCGGGGACAACCAGACCTGCGTCGGGTGCGACGGCGTCCCGGGGTCGGGGAAGACGTTCGACGGGTGCCTGGCGAGCTCGGATCCGCGGTACCTGAATTTTCGCGGGCGATCGGGCGAGCCCGGCTCCGGGTGCTCGGACCCGGAGGAGTTCCGCGCCGCCTGCGACGCGGGCGAGGGCGGGTGCTGCGGGTGCGACGGCGTGCCCAACTCGGGCGCGACCCGGGACGGGTGTGGCGAGTGCCAGGTGTGGGACGACCCGGGCCTGGGCAAGGAGGTGAACTACACGTGCTCCGGGTGCGACGGGGTTCCGTTTTCGACGCCGCGCTACGACTGGTGCTGCGACTGCGACGGCGAGGCGACGGATCCCGCGTCGTTTTGCTACGCGGACGCCACAGTCGCCGGGTCGCTCGCGGAGACGCCGTTCGACCCGTACCTGGACGACTACGACCGGTACTTCAACGACGCGGGCAAGGCGCGGTACGACGAGTGCGGCGAGTGCCGCGCGCTCAAAAAAGACGGCGCGACGTGCTTGGGGTGCGACGGCGTGCACGGCTCGGGGAAGACGTTCGACGCGTGCGGCGTGTGCGGTGGCGACTGCTCGACGTGCAACGCGAGCGCGACGGGTTTGCCGTACGACTGCGAGCCTCCCGGCTTGGGCTGGACCGGCATGGACCGCACGTGCTCGTTCCACCGGGTTTCCGGGCACGTTGGCGGCGCCGCCGAGGACGACCCGTGGGTCGCGTGGGACGCGTTCCCGAACGGCACGAGCCGAGCGGACGGGATATCGAAGACGCCCCGCAACCAGACGTGGTACCGGCGCCTGAACCGCGCGGACGCGGTTCCGTTTTTGGACGCGGCGAAGGGCGAGTGCCGCATGTACCTGGAGCCGCCGCCTCCGCCGACGGCGCGCGAGCGCCGGGAGTGGATCGTGTCGCTGTTCGGGCGCGAGGAAGGGCCGTTCACGCTCGCCGAGCTCGAGGCGGGGTTCGTGGCGGTGACGGACGACTTCTCGACGGAAGTCGTCGAAGCGCCCCTGCTCCCGGCGACGCTCGTGGCGCGCGTCGCGACGGCGCCGCAGACGCAGACCATCGCGTACGGCGCGACGAGCCGGTACCAGGCGCGCGTGGACGAGTGGAACGCGCGCAACGGCGCGCGTTTCGCGTCCGCGGCGTCCACCGCCGAGACGGCCAACTTGGTACGCGTGGACGGGTACGCCACGACGCTCGCGCGCTGGGACGCGCGCGCCGACGGATCGTACGCGGAGGCGGAGGTCTCGGACGCTGGCGCGAGCGTCGGCGACGCCTTGGCGTTCCTCCCGATGGCCGTGATGCCCGGCATGGAGCGCGTGGCGTACCCGTACTGCACGGGCTCCACCTGGCGCGGCGGGAAGCACCGGCTGCACGGCAAGAAGCTGCCCGCCAACTTCCTCGGCGTGATCACCACGGAGAACATCACGGACGCCGGCGAGGGTCTCGCGGACCAGGCGTGGAACCCCCTGGACGAGTACATCTACGATGTGAGCAACGGCTGGATCGACCAGAAGTGCCAGTGCTCGTGGGAGTGGGAGTACCAGAGCGAGCCCATCCCCCCGACGTGCCCGCGCGTGTGGTTCCCGTGGAGCGGCTGGACCGGCGACGGCTGGTACGTCGGCGACAACGTGTACTTCGGGAACGACGATCGGTACGGCGTCGACGCCGAGCGATCGCTCTCCGGCGGCGGCTGGCGCGTCTCCGGCGGCTGGTGGACGCAGGACTACGGCGGCGGCGGAGCCGCGCAGTACGGGGACAGCGGCGCGAACATTTATAACCAATACGGGGGGCCGGGCGACTTCGGGTTCGGTGCCGTGCGCGGGCCCGCGCGCGTGGACGCCGCCGGGACGTTCTCCGTCGTCACGATGGCGCCTCGCGACGAGGACCGCCCCGTGGACTTGAAACCGTACGCGACGGAGGAGACGTTCGCGGCGGCTACCGCCGCGCGATGCTACGGCGCGGCGCGCGTCGCGCCGCCGCGCAGGAACAGCGCGGGCGCCATATGGCACGAAGCGCGCCAGCGCGTGCGCGACGCGGCGTGGGAGACGACGTTCGCCTTCGTGCTCCGTGAGCCGAGCGAGCGGTGCGTGGACGTGGCGGCGGTGAGCCGCAGCTTCGGCGGCGAAATCCGCACGCGCCTGCACGGCGCGTGCGAGACGAAAGGCGGCGACGGGTTCGCGTTCGTGGTGTGGGACGCGGACCCGGCGGAGGAGGCCGCACTCGCGGCGGCGAACGCGACGAACGCGACGAACGCGACGCTCGGCGTGGGCGTGGGCGCGCCCGGACCCGGCCTCGGGTACGCCGGCCTCCGGCGCTCGTTCGCGGTGGAGTTCGACTTGTGGCACAACCCGCTTTACGAGGACCCGTACGACGCGCACGTCGCGATCCACACGGACGGCGCGTCGCCCAACTCCGCGCACCACGGCGCGCGTCTGGCGTCCACCACGGAGATTCCCGATTTCGCCGACGGCGAGCGACACGTCGCGCGCGTGACCTTCGCGCCGGACGTGGGGTGGGACGCCGTGGCGAGCGCGATCGGCTCGGGGGAGTGCAAAGGCAGCAGCGCTCGACTCGGCCGCTTCGTGCGAGCCAACCCGGGATTGCTGCGCGTGTATTTAGACGACATGGACGCGCCGGTGCTCTCGGCGCCCATCGAGATGTCCACCGTGTTTCGGGACGGCGCGGACGGCGCGCGCGTCGGGTTCACCGCGGGGACGGGCGAGAGCTGGGTCACCGTCGACATCGTCGCGTGGAACTTCACGAGTTACGCGTAGTCTTCCGCGCGCGTGAGCGCGGTCGCGCCTCTGTGAACTGTGCTTTTTCGCGCTGACAAAAAGCAAATCGGACGCGTCGTCATCCTCGATTAGTACTCACGACTTCGCGCGCATTTCCGCCAATCGCCTGTCGGGGGTTTCAAAACCGCGCGTTCGCGCGCGACCTTTGCTCGGGACGAGACGACGGAGCGGCACACACTTTGTCGCGCGGACCCTGGACCCGACCGACGCGATGAAGTCTCGCGCTTTCGCTGTGCTCGTCCTCGCGCTCGTCGCGACGCACGCCTCCGTGGCGTCCGCCGCGCGCTTTCCCGCGCAGCGCGGGCTCGCCAACCCTTTCCCGCGCGGACACGTCACCTCCGACACCCAGATCTCGGCCGGAATCGAGGCCCAGCTCGCCTCCGCCGCCGCGGCCGCCGGCTCCGCGGACCTCATCAAGAAGCCCTTCAACGCGTTCAAGCATATGCCCGGCCACGACGTGCGCGAGAAGGTGGAGAGCCCCCTGCCCGTGACCTACGTGCCCAAGCACAAGGTTCCCAGGTCCTTCACGTGGTCCAACGTCAAGGGAGTGAACTACCTGACCAAGATGCTCAACCAGCACGTCCCGCAGTACTGCGGCTCGTGTTGGGCGCACGGCGCGATGTCCGCGCTGGCGGACCGAATCAAAATCGCGAACGGCCCGGAGGCGCGCGGCCCGGACGTGAACCTGGCGATCCAGTTCATCCTGAACTGCGGGACCGAGGTGGCGGGCTCGTGCCACGGCGGCAGCGCCACCGGCGCGTACCAGTTTGTGCACGACGTCGGCCACGTGCCCTTCGACACGTGCCTGCAGTATGAGGCGTGCTCGTCGGAGTCCACCGAGGGCAGCTGCGCGCACACGGACTACTCCTGCTCTGGCATCAACACCTGCCGCACGTGCAGCACGTTCTCCGAGTTTGGCGGGTTCTGCTCCGCGCTGGACGAGTTCCCCAACGCGACGATCGGCGAGTACGGCGAGGTGCGCGGCGAGCGCGAGATCATGGCCGAGGTGTTTGCTCGCGGCCCCGTGGCCGCGGGCATCGACGCCACGCTCCTGGACGACTACACGGGCGGGATCATCACGGAGACCCCGTCGTACGAGATCAACCACATCGTGTCCATCGTCGGGTGGGGCGAGACGGACGGCGAGACGGACCCCGCCACCGGCGAGGCGGCGGAGGGCGTCAAGTACTGGATCGTGCGCAACTCCTGGGGCGAGTACTGGGGCGAGATGGGCTTCTTCAGGCTCGTGCGCGGCGTCAAGGCGCTGGGCATCGAGGACGAGTGCTCGTGGGCGACGCCCAAGTCCTGGACCAGCGCCAACGTCGCGTGCTTCGAGGACGGCACCAACTGCGCCGGCGGGAAGACCTTCGAGGATCCCTCCGCGCGCGGCGTCGCGCTCGGGGAGACGTACCTCGCGTGAGAGAACGACGCGACGCGCGACGGGTTGTTTCGGTTTAGAAACGCGCGACGACGACGCGACGACGCGCCGGCGCGATGACTTTTGTACCTACGCGAGTACATTACGATTCACGACGCGCGCGCGCGTGATCTGTGGTATAGTACGTACGTAATGATATGTAGTACCGCGATCGTCGCGCTCGTGACGGCGCCGTCACGCGGCGGGCTCTCGCGCGGTCTCGCCGAGCACGAGCCGCAGCAGGTTGGGCCGGTCGTGCCACGATTTCGTCCCCGCGCCGTACGCGGTTCTCAGAGGCGCGAACGCAGCCGGCCACCGCGCCGAGCTCTTCTCCGTTCCGAGCGCGGCGACGATGCACGCGCCCGTGGGCGTGACGAACTCGCCGTCCGCGCCGGCGTCGAACGTCTCCAGACCGGACCCGCACAGGCAGCCCACGACCGCGGGCGGCGGCGACGGCAGCGGCCCGTGCGCCGCGCCGCGCACGACGCCCCGCCCCATCGGCAGCGGCGAGATCTGCACTTTGGAGCAGTCCAGGTACTCCATCGCCGCGCACGCCGCGACGATATCCACCACGCTGTCCACCGCCCCGACCTCGTGGAAGTGGACGTCCTCCGCGTCCATCCCGTGCACCTCCGCCTCGCCCTCGGCGAGGACGGCGAAGCACCGCAGCGCGCGCGCGCGCACGCCCTCGCGCATCCCGGGCGCGGCAGCGAGCATTCTTTTGATCTCTGCGTAGTCGCGCATGGGTTGCGGGACGGCGCCGTCCTCGGCGACCACGAACCGAGGCGCGACGATGCACGACTTCTCGTCGTGCACGACGTCGATCGTGTAGCCCCCGAAAACGCCCGAGGCGGTGGGCGTCTCGGAGAGCGCCGCGAGCGGCTCGCGCACGGCGTCGAGCGGCACGCCCAGGTCCAGCGCCGCAGCGACGAACATGTCGCCCGCGACGCCCGCCGTGAACGCGTCCACGAACAGACACAGGCCCCGGCCCGCGCCGCGCGCGAGCGGGGCGTTGCGGCGGAACGCGTACGGCGCGCGAACGACGTTTTGCGTTTCCGAGCGAGAGCCGCGAGGCCAACTCGAAGGCTCGTCACCGTGCGATTGCGAGTGCTCACCGTGCGAGTGCTCACCGTGCGAGTGCGAGTGCGCGTGCGAGTGTTCGCCGTGCGAGTGCGCGTGCGCTTGGTCCGCCGGTGGGTTCTCGCCCTCGTTCGCGCCGTGCGAGTGCGAGTGCGTGTGTTCGTCGCGCGCCAGCGCCCACCTCGTCGTGAGAATCGGGCGCCGGTCCCGCCGACAAGAGGAGGTGGAGGACCAAGACATCGACGCCGACCCGCTGGGGCGCGCGCGCGGCGGTCGCGATGCCGCGTTTTCCCCGTATAACGCCGCGCGCGCCGCCAGCGCGGGGATTCGCGTCGTCGCAGCCATCGTGTCGGCGCACGACACGCGCCTCGAAAACGAAGTAACAACGAGCGTGCGACGTGCTTTTGCCATTTCTTTTTGTGAACGCGCCACCGGGCCACGTATTTATGCGTTTTTTCAGACTAGTCGCTCTGTTCGAATGTTCAGAATCCCGTGTCCGCGAAAGCGCGAATCTCTTCTGACTTGGAACAATTCTCGACCGCGACAGTTCAGCTCGAAAACCTCGGTCGTGCAGACAGTCTGCGCGGCGCCGGAAGCGCGCGGGACGCGGCCCGCAGGTCGCCGTCCTCGTCGGTTCGGGATCTGTCGACATCTGCTGGATACTCGCGATGGGGTCCGACACCGGCAAGCGCCGTTCCCGCGGCGAGGCATGGCGCGCACGCGGGATGGCGAGGTCCCTGTACCTCCGCCTCGTGACGGACGTCAAGTTCGCGACGCGCGCGCTGGCGATCGCGGTCGTCGCGCTCGCCCTGTGCTTGTTCGGGGCGAGGGCGGCGCAGGGGACGTTGGAGCGTCTCTCTGGCGCGCGCGTCGGTCCCCCGACGCAGCATTGCGGCGCGTCCAAGTACGGGTTCCTGCGCGCCAACTCGTGCCATCCCTTCTCGTTGCCGCAGCAGATGAAACGCGTCGACGCGCACCCCAAGGCGTGCGGGCGCTTCACGCACACCAGCGCGGGCTTCTGCCTGTGCGACGACGACGAGGCCGCGACCGTCATCGCGGCGCCCAAGGGGTGCGGCTCGGAGCCGGTGATGTGCGAGAAGGCGTGCGCGCAGAAGCCCATCGTGGGCAAGAAGCTCCCGGCGTGCTCGGCGGAGGATGCCAAGCCCCGCGCGCAGTGCGCGCGGCGCGGCGCGACAGTCGCGCCGTCGACCGAGACGGTTGCTTTGCTGGACGAGCTCGCGCGCGCGATGGGCGAGCCGCTGGGCGTGAAGATGCCCCCCGGCTCGCGGCGCGACCTGTACACGGACTTCGCCATGTACGGCCGGCGCATGTCAGCGGAGGCGGTGCGCGAGACGCGCCGTAGAGTGGAGCTCTTCAAGCGACGAGCGCCGGCGTACCCCGAGCGCGCGTTTAAAGGCAGAGGCGTCGTCATCGTCGGCGGGAACCAGCCGAAATTCCAAACCTCGTATTGGGTCGCGATCCACGCGCTGCGTCGCGCGGGGTGCGCTCTGCCCGTCCAGCTGTGGTTCCCGGAGCGCGAGGGCCCGGACTGCGAGCGCGCGGACGAGTTGCGGCGGATGGGCGTCACGATCCACTCGTTCGCCGACCTCGTGGACGCGGACGCCGCCGGCGGCGTGCACGGCGCGGCGGCGATGACGAACCGCTTCATGTACAAGATCGTCGCGCTCGTGTTCTCTTCGTTCCGGGAGGTGCTGCTGATGGACAGCGACAACATCGTGCTCCGCGACCCCTCGTCGCTGTTCGCCACCGACCTGTACGAGTCGCGCGGCTCCATACTGTGGATGGACTTCTGGCGCGGCAGCGCCGCGCCCGACTTGGCGACGGTGCTCGGCGCGCACGCGCGCGCGAACCACACGCACGAGAGCGGGCAGATGCTGATGGACAAAAAACGCACGTGGGAAGCTTTACGGCTGGCGCTCTTCTTCAACGCGCACTCCGACGTGTTCTACCCGCTGACGGTGAACTACATGGGTCTCGGGGACAAAGAGATCGTGAGCACCGCGTTTCTGCATCTCCGCGCGCCGTACGGCGTGGCGCCGCACGGACCGGATCACGCGGGCGTGCGCGATCACGATCGCGCGGAGACGCTGGGGAACACCATGATGCAGCACGACATGGACGGCACGCCGATGTTCCTGCACGCGAATTTAGGGAAGCCCATGGGCTTCGTCCCCGCGGAGAAAAGCGCGTACGTCAGGCGGTGGCAAATCTCCAACGGGCTCGGCCTTGATTTGCCGCGCGCGTTGAACGAAGCCGCCGGGACGGAGGATTTCGAGATGTGGTACTACGACTTGTTACGGCGCCGGCGGTGCTGGTTCGACGGGAGGCCGGCGAAACACTGGTACCACACCCTGGGGTTCGGACCGTTCGTGGAGGGGTTCCACGTCAGCGACCACTACAACGTCAACACCGAGTTGGAGTCGTTCCGCGGGATGGTCGAAGCCGGGATCGTCTTCGGGTGATCGATGACATGACGGACGTGCGGTACATCAATGACGTTTTTTTTGAAAGGTTTTTTCATCGGTGTCCTATGATGAGTTTCGATGATTGACCGTCATTTTTTCGTTTTTGATCGAGCGTCCCGACTTTTATCCGATTACGGCGCGCGGGCGCGTGATTGGCCGACGCGGAAACGCCGACTCCACAGGCGACCACGTCGACGAAGCCATTTTTTCGGTGTTCCTCCGCGCACGACGCTCCAAAACTCAGGCTTTCTCGGCCGAGTCCCACGCGCCGCGTTCCGCGTCCGCCACAACCGAACGCACGAGCCTCTCGTCGTTCCACCTTCGTCAGATCAAGATGTCCGCCACCCTGGCCTCTGCGAACCTCCGCGCCACCGGCGCGGCGCCGCGCGTCGGCGCGCGCTCCAGCGCGTCGTCCCGCGTCGCCACCATGTTCCGCACGGCGGGCCCCAACGCCGAGCGCACGCTCGGCGACGCGATGGTCGCCGCCGCGGGCAAGTTCGGCGCCAAGCACCAGATGGAGGTCAGGGCGGCCCTCAACGAGGACGCCCCCGCCCCCGAGCGCCGCGCGTTCCTGAAGAAGGCGCTCCTCGGGGTACGTGCCCGCGTCGACCCGCGCGCGATCACCCGCCGCGCCCCCACGTCATCTTGAAAAAGCAGCCAACACGTGGAGGCATCTACCTATCCACACGTGTGGCGCGCGTGTTTCCGTTCTCTCTCGCGACCGAGGCTGACCGCCAATGTTCCCCCCGTCCCGCCCATCTCCCCAATCGTCCAACAGGCCGCCGCCGTGATGCCCGCCGCCGCCGCCAACGCCGCGGACGACCAGGGCGTCGCCTCCTCCCGCATGTCCTACTCCCGCTTCCTGGTGCGTCTCCCGCCCGTCGACGACCGTCGGTGACGACACGCTGGCAGTTTCCCAGACAGGCGCGGCGCGATCGTAAGACGCGCCGCTCGTTTTCCCAAGAATCGAGGGTTATTTCGCGCGGCTCATCGTTCGACAAAAAACCCGACCGCCTCTGACCGCTTTCTCCTCGCGCTTCGCTTTCACAGGAGTACCTGGACATGGGCCGCGTCAAGAAGGTTGACCTGTACGAGAACGGTACGATCGCCATCGTCGAGGCTGTGTCCCCCGAGCTGGGCAACCGCGTGCAGCGCGTGCGCGTGCAGCTGCCGGGCACCTCCGCCGAGCTCCTTTCCAAGTTCCGCGAGAAGAACATCGACTTCGCCGCGCACACCAACTCCGAGGACGGCTCCGCGGTGTTCCTGAACCTGCTCGGCAACCTCGCGTTCCCCCTGCTGCTCGTGGGCGGCCTGTTCCTGCTCACGCGCCGCAACCAGGGCGGCCAGGGCGGCCCCGGCGGCGGCAACATGCCCGGCGGCATGGGCGGCGGCCAGAACCCCATGGCGTTCGGCAAGTCCAAGGCGAAGTTCCAGATGGAGCCCAACACCGGCATCACCTTCGACGACGTCGCGGGCGTGGACGAGGCCAAGAACGACTTCATGGAGGTTGTTGAGTTCCTCAAGAAGCCCGAGCGCTTCACCAGCGTCGGCGCCAAGATCCCCAAGGGCGTTTTGCTCGTCGGTCCCCCGGGTACCGGTAAGACGCTGCTCGCCAAGGCGATCGCCGGCGAGGCGGGGGTGCCTTTCTTCTCCATCTCCGGCTCGGAGTTCGTGGAGATGTTCGTCGGCGTCGGCGCGTCCCGCGTCCGCGACCTGTTCAAGAAGGCGAAGGAGAACGCGCCCTGCATCATCTTCGTCGACGAGATTGACGCCGTCGGCCGCTCGCGCGGCACCGGCATCGGCGGTGGCAACGACGAGCGCGAGCAGACTCTCAACCAGCTGCTCACCGAGATGGACGGCTTCGAGGGCAACACCGGCGTGATCGTCGTCGCTGCGACGAACCGCGCCGACATTCTCGACCCCGCGCTCCTCCGCCCCGGCCGCTTCGACCGCCAGGTGCAGGTGGACGTGCCCGACGTCAAGGGCCGCATCGAGATTCTCGGCGTCCACGCCAAGAACAAGCGCCTCACCGAGGAGGTTGACCTGGAGACCATCGCCAAGCGCACGCCCGGCTTCTCCGGCGCGGACCTCGCGAACCTGCTCAACGAGGCCGCGATCCTGACCGGCCGCCGCGGCAAGGACGCCATCACGCTCCTCGAGATTGACGACTCGGTCGACCGCATCGTGGCCGGCATGGAGGGAACGCGCATGACGGATGGCAAGGCGAAGTCGCTCGTGGCGTACCACGAGGTGGGCCACGCCATCTGCGGCACGCTCACGCCCGGCCACGACGCCGTGCAAAAGGTGACCCTGGTGCCCCGCGGCCAGGCCAAGGGCCTGACCTGGTTCCTCCCCGGCGAGGACCCCTCGCTCATCTCCAAGCAGCAGATCTTCGCGCGCGTCGTGGGGGCGCTTGGCGGACGCGCCGCCGAGGAGGTGATTTTC
>MDSV01235908.1_pt1 | contig 19305 bp, 18 predicted proteins | sample 810851 | NCBI WGS metagenome assembly MDSV01 (sample SAMN05326640, study PRJNA326480) | marine metagenome | isolation source: seawater | place: Atlantic Ocean: North East | collected 2012 | reverse complement strand
TTAAAGTACATATCTTTGAAGGTTTTTTTTTTATTATTTCTAAGAATTGCAATTTATAAGTATCAATTATATTAAAATTAGAAAATTTTTTAATTTGTTTTTTATTTTTTTCAATAATCATAATCTTATTATTAATTAAGTCAGCATTAAGGCTAAACTTATCTCCATCAATTTTAATAGTTCTATTTGCTATTTTTGAAAAAAAATTAATGTTTAAATTTAAAAATATATTTCTTCTTAATTTAGCTATGATGCTTAAAATATCATCAGTATTTATACAAAGTTTAGAAATACGTTTATTGAAAGAAAATAATATTTTAATTTCATCAAAAATCCATTTAATAAAATCTAACTCATGACTAAGCTCTAACAAAACTCCACCTCCTAATACCTTTTTTGCTGAAACTGATTTTCTATAGTCAATTTTTCGCCAATCTGGAAGATATGAATGAGAAGTTATATTTACTGAAAAAATCTTTTTTTTATTTAAAAATTTCTTTAAAAAAATTATTACTGGATGAAATCTCAAATTATATCCAACATAATATATATTTTTCAATTTTTTATTTAGTTTGTAACTTTTTTCAAAAATAGGTTTTTCAATTAATACTTTAATATTCGTAAAATTTTTTTCTATTTTTTCAAAATGATCATAGTGTTTTGTTGCAGGTGAGCAAATAATAATTAATTCTGGATTAAAAAGTTTTAAATTATCTAATTCAAATCTTTTAAATTTTTCAAAATTCCGTGATGATATTTTTCGTATTTTAATTTTTGATCCTAAATTTTTAATTACAGAATAATGTTTTTTTGAAATCGAACCAGATCCTATTATTAAAATTTTTCTTATCAAAATATTTACCATAATTTCTTTGTTAATTGATCATTGGAATTTTAAGTTTGGTAAATTTTTTAAAATATAGCATTTTACAACATGTTTATTAATTGTTTTTTTTAATTCAATTATTATTATACGATTTTAATTTATTATGAGAATTATATTTCATCTAGGACACTCTAGGGCCGCTTCTACTTATCTTCAATATTATATTTTTCCTAAGCATAAAGAAATTAACTATATAGGAACTAGATATTATAGAGATTCAAGTGAAATCAAAATTAACCAAAAAACTTTAAATCATATTTCTCAAAATTTTATAGAGCCAGATATAATATATGACAATTTAAGAAAAAAAATTCCACAATTATTGGACTGTTTTGATGAAAACAAAATAAATATGATTTCTACAGAATCTTATTTATCGTATGACAATGTAGTTAGAAATTTTAAAGATATAAAATTTTTTGAAAAAATTCTCAAGGAAAAATATAAAAATGTTAGTATCGAATTTTTAATTATTTTAAGAAATCAATATAGTGCAATTAAATCACTATATTTTCATTCATATCCAATAATGTCAGAAGTTCTTGGTATTGATAAATTCGAAAAATTGGTTGATTGTTTTGATAAAAAAACTGATATTGATTATAAAACCTATCGTTTTTTTTTATTTAGTCAAAATTACGACTTTTTACAAACCCACAAAAAATTAAATGGTTATTTTAAGGATAGAAAAATACATTATCTTTTTTATGAAGATTTTAAAGATTCAAAAAATAAGTTTGTATCTGAATTAATTGAAATTCTTAATTTAGATCAAAATTATACAAAAAATCTCTTTTCTTCTGATGTTATTTTAAATAAAGGCCCAGCTCATAATGATAAAATAGTTTATTGGTCTAGATGGCGTTATGAAATATCTAAAAATTATTATTTTATTAAAATAAAAAAATATATTCCAAGATTTCTAAAAGATTTTTTATTAAAAATTACGAGCTCAAAAACATATATTTCTCAAGAAAAAAACATACTTCTTAAAAATAAAGTTAAAGCTTTTTATCAAGAAAGTAATAAAAAATTTTTTGAAATTATCAAAAAAAAAAATATTTATTTTTAAAAAATGTTATTAAATTAAATAATATATATAACGATAAATCAATATTATTTTGATATTCTTAAATCCATTTAGCTAATTTAATTTTTTTCTTAAGAATTTGTTTTCTTGCATCTTGAAGTCCATTTCCAACAAAATTTAATAAATTAGCTGTAGATATAGAATCTATTTTTTTTATCTGCAGAGCGTCTATTAAATGTTTATAATTTCCCGCTCCTCCAGAATATATAATGGGTTTTTGAAAATTTTTTGGTATGTGTTTTAAAATTGAAAAATCAAATCCATTACCAGTCCCATCCATATCAATTGAATTAAGAACAACTTCTCCAATAGGAAGTTTAGATAAAGATTTGAATATTTTATTTATTCTCAAGTTTATTCTAGATTTTCCATTTTTAACATAGAAAGAAAAATTTTTATTTTCATTTAAATAATCTAATGATCCAATAATACATTGTTCTCCAAAATTTTTAGAAATTTTATTAAGTAAATTTTTATTAAAAAGATTACTATTTATGACTAATTTATCTGCACCTGATTGAATATATTTTTTTGCTATCTCAAGACTTGATATTTTTCCTCCTGCTGAGATAGGTATAAAACACTCTTTTGTGAATGTTTTAATTATTTCACAAAAATGATCTATTTTGGGTTCACCTCTTGAAACGTTTAATAATATGATCTCATCAACCGAATTGGCAATTAATGAAAAATCATAGTTTTTTTTTAACCATTCAAAATCACCAATTTTTTGAAGACGAAAATTTCTACTTAAAAAAAAAGAATTATTTTCAAATAGTAATGTAAAAATAATTCTTTTTTTAACCATTATGTTATATTTAAAAAATTATCTAATAATTTAATCCCATTTGATTGACTTTTTTCTGGGTGAAACTGAGTTGCATAAATATTATCTTTTATAAATGATGACATAAAATTAACCCCATATTTAGTTTTAGAAATATTATAACTCATTTTTTCAGGCAACATTCTATATGAATGAACAAAATAAAAGTCCGCTCCTGATGACAATCCATTGAATAGTTTATTTTTATTATCAAAAAAAACTTGATTAAAACCTACGTGAGGAATCTTATTATTTGTTTCACTAAAAGTAAATTTTTTTACTTTATTAGGTATTACCGCCAGCCCTTTTGTAAGTTTTTCTTCAATACTCTCTGAAGCTAAAAGTTGCATACCAAGGCATATGCAAAATAAATAATTTCCTTTTGCAATAATATTTTTTATCGCACCATCTATTGACTCTTTTTTAATTACTTTCATCGCTTTATGAAATGATCCAACTCCAGGTAATATTGCTATGCTTGATTTTTCAATTTTATCTGGATCTCCAGTAACATTTACATTTACCCCCAAATAATTAAAAGCATTTGATAATGATCCAATATTTCCCATACCATAATCAATAATAGTTACTTTTCTTGATTTTATTTTATTGTAAATTTTGGTTGCCATATTCCTTTATGTTTTTTAAAAAGTTTTTTATTAGCCCATTTATCAATTATCAAATTAAATTTATTTAAAGAGATTTTGTAATAATCTAAATATAAATTAATAAATTCCTTTGGGTAATAATTGTCGTATAATTTTATTAAGTTAAGTCCTTGAGGTCTAGTCATTGCTCCTCTTCTTATTTCAATACCAGCGTCTTGTGTCGCTCTTCCAAAACCAAACTTGAGATACATCATGTAAGTATGTAAAGCATATAAAGCTTGATCGTTTTGAGCAAAATTAGTGAAAGTACTGGCGTTAGACTCTGTGTGTTCATTTAAACCACAATTCTTTTTTGCAACTAAATAATTTCTATATGGATCCCAGTTTTCAAAATATGACCAATGAGTAAGTTTAATTTTTTTCAATTTGTTATTTTCAGGGAAATTAAAAAAAGCTTTTTCTGAACTTTTAGCTTTAATTTTTTTTAATACTTTGTCATACCCGCCTTCAAAATAAATTTTTTTTGTGTATATTGCGTCAAAAAAAGGATTATCTTTAGTTAAATTCGAACCACCATATTCAACTTCACCATCTTCAGCATAAACAATTAAATCTATATTCATTGATACTGCAATTTGTAATACAGAAGTAAAAATCGAAATTAACCAGCCATAATAAGGAAATCCCTTGTCTATAAATCCAACTTTATTTAAATCTTTCATTACCTTTTGATTGGGGCTTACATGAATGTGATCATAACCAGAATTAACAAAATTTCTTAAATTTTGATTTCCAAGATCTAGCTCTAGTGGTGGTCTAACAGTTACACAAAGTGGGTTAATATTAAATTTTTTTTTCAATGTATATGCAACATATGATCCATCTTTACCTCCACTTACTGGAACTATACAATCATAATTATTTTTTTTATTAAGAAAAATTTTTCTAAGAATTGATTGTCTTTTTAACCAATTGATTTTTTTTTTTTCATCAGACCAAAGACAAGCGTTACAAATTCCTTTTTTATCAAAAGTAATTCTAGGTCTTGTTGAGGTATTTAAGCAATTTTTACACCTAAACATTAGATTGCTGACCAACCTCCATCAACTACTAAAGAGGTCCCAGTAATGTATGAAGAGGCTCCAGATGCTAAAAATAAAACTGAATTTGCAATTTCACTTGGTAATGCTAATCTTCCCAATAAACATATTTTTGAGTAATTTTTTACAAATTTTTTATCCTGTTTAGTTTTTGATCCTTTTACATGACCCTTAACACCTCCAGAGCAAATTGAATTTACCCTTATGCCACTTGGGCCATAATATGAAGCGAGCTGTCTAGAAAAGTTTAAAATAGCACCTTTAATTATAGAGTAATTCATATTTTCCTCTAGATTTGTATTTTTATACAATGTCATATTTTGACCGAGAAAACCGTAAATTGAATTTAATAAAATTATTGATCCTAAAATTTTTTTTTCTTTCATTTTTTGGCATATCTTGTAAGCCGACCAGCAATAAGAATTTTGATGCATATCTACATTTTTTCTTAAATTTGAAATTCTATTTTTTTTAAATGAACTTAAATTCCATTGTGAGGATACTGGGTACGAACAGTTTATAAAGATATCAGGACAACTAAACTTTTTAATAAGTAATTCAATATTCGAGTCTAAATTATCAACATCGGAAACATCAAATTTATGATAATAATAATTTTTTGAATATTTTTTTTTATTAATATTTGCTCTTTTATTTTTTAAATCCAAATTAATTACTTTGACAGAGCTTTCTAGTAATTGTTGAACTATTTCCTTACCTAATAAGCCAGAACCACCAATAACATAAGCTTTTTTGTTATTTAAATTAAATTTATCTAAATAATTTTTTTTCATTCTTTAATAAATGTTTAACAAGATATAAATCAAATCTATCATCAATATCAATAGATCTTTCTCTTGGCATTATAAATATCTTGGTTTTTTTGTTTATAATATCATTTTTCTTTAATAGAAAATCTCTCTTAAAAATGTAAATTGATGCATTCATATCAAATACCTTGGGAGCTAATTGTCTTGAAAAAATTTTATTTTTACTTTTTTTGACTATTTGTATTTTTTTATTATTTAACTCAATTACGTTAAAATAGGGATTTTTATTAGCTTTTGTGACTGAAAATAAGTTATCACACTCTGATACTTGAAATTTTTTAAATGCATTTTTTATATCAGCCACTAACCTTAATGGAGATGTTACATCTAAATCAATACATACATCAAATTTTTTACTAAAAAATTTTTCTGCTTCTGCATGTGCATGCTTTATAACTCTAAGTTTTGGTGCATGATCTGTTGATAAATTTTTAGGTCTTAAAAACCAACTTTCAGCTCCATAATATTTTCCAATTTTTTGAATTTTTTTAGAGTCTGTTGATATAATTATTTTATCAAAAATTTTTGCCTTAATCGCTTGTTCTATTGTGTATGCTATAAGTGGTCTATTCGAAATTTTTGTTAAAGCTTTATTTTTTATCTCTTTGGAACCGGACCTAGCACATATTGTACATAATATTTTCATTAAAAAATTATTCTTCCAAAACTTTTTTAAAATCTGATAATTGACCTAAATCAGTCCATGAGTTTTGTGGAATTTTATAAATCCCAATTTTTTTTCCTGATGTCAGGCATTTTTTTATCAAATCTGTCATTTCAAACTTCTTATTTTTTGGAATAAGTTTTATGATAGTTTTATCTGCAAAATATAATCCTGTATTTGCTATAAAATTAAATTTTGGTTTTTCCTTGATTGAAACAAGTTTTTTTGAGTTTACTTCACAAAAACCATATGGAAATATGTGCTGCATATTTGAGACCGCTAAAGTTAAGATATTTTTTTCTTTTTTATGAGCGTAATAGAAATCAGCATAATCAATTTTAAATAAAGTATCGCAATTTGCAATAAGTATATCCTTAGATTTATTTTTTTTTTCTATCAGATTTATTCCTCCAGCTGTTCCAAGTGGTTTCTTCTCTTTAATATAATTTATATTTAAATTTTTATAATTATTTATAAAATAAGATTTAATTAAATCTGCTTGATGATTTAATATCAAAAAAAATTTATTAAAATCAAAATACTTAAGGCTCTCTATGATATGTTCAAGCATAGGTTTGTTATTAATTGGCACAAGAGGCTTGGGTAGTATTTCAGTTAATGGTTTGAGCCTCTCCCCTTTTCCACCTGCCATAATAACTACATCTATATTTTTAAATTTAAAAAAACTTTTATCTAAATTAAAAACATCATCCCAGGTAATAATTTTTTTTACTATATCAAAATCATCTACTATAGGTAAAATTCCATATTGTTCATTTAAAAATATTTCCTTAATTTTTTTCTTATCAATTTTTTTTAATTTAATTTTTTTTGGTTCTTTATTATAAATATCAATTATTTTTGTTGAAATTTTAATATTTTTTAAAATAGATTTTTGAATATCTCCTTCAGAAATTGTGCCCAGAAGTTTTCTTTTTTTATCTACAACAACTAAAGTTCTAGCTCCATTTCTTCTAATTTTAATAATTGCATTTTTAATTGTTGATTTTTCATCTATTAAATAGAGATTTAATTTTTTCATTTGGTTTTAGTGTTCAATTATAATCGTAAAATTTTTTATTATAAATGTTTGAAAATTTAATTTTTTTTAAAATTTTAATAATCTTATCTGAACTACTACCATTATCATAGGGATTTTTGATATTTTTTAAAAAAAAGGTATCTTTAGTAAACAATAACTTTAAAATTAATTTTTCAATTTCAGTTTTTTTAAATTTCACATCAATAGTTGACTTGGCTTTAACTCTGCCTTCTTGACGAACACCTATATTGATTGACCATTTTTTAAACGAAGGCATTTCGATTATTCCACTTGAAGAATTTCCAATCATTAAATCTACATTTTTACATAAAGAAAAATAATTTTGGTGCCCTAAAGATTTAAAAAAATATGCCTGAGGAATTTTTTTCATAAATTTTTTTATTTCTTTAAAAATTGACTTATAATAAAAATCTGCGCCAGGTGCAGTAAATATTAATGATGTATCCTTAAGATTTTTTAAACTATCTAAAAAAATTTTTAGATTTTTCAAGTTTTTTTTTTCATTATGAATAGTTTCTGAATGAAAAGTAATTAAAAGATTTTTTTTTCTAAATTTAATACCTAATTTTTTTTTAAGAATTTTTTTGCTTAAAGTCTTATTTTTTTTTAACGCTTCCACACCTAAAGAACCTACATTAAAAATCATTTTTGGATTTTCTCCAAGTTGTTTTACTCTACTAAAATATTTATTTGTAGAAACAAAGTGAATGTGGGATAGTTTAGTTATAGAATGTCTGATACCTTCATCTATAGCACCCTGTGTTGTTTCACCCCCATATATGTGCGCTATAGGTATTCTATGAATATGTGCTGCAATTGCAGCTGAAAAAATTTCATATCTGTCACCCAAAATTAGAATTAGATCTGGTTTTATTTTATTCAAATAATATGAAAAATTTTTAACCCCTTCACTAATATAATTTGAAATATCACTTGGTTTATCTTTTTTAATTTTAAGGTCTATTAGTGCTTTTATTTTAAACTTTGATTTTCTAATATCTTTAATTGTATTTCCAAAAAAAGGTGAATTGTGCGACCCTGTAACTAATAGGTTATTTTCAATTTTTTTATCATTTGCAAGTTTTGTAATTAAATTTTTTAGCAGAAAGAATTCCGCCCTAGAACCTGTAATTGTACATAATTTCATAATTAAATTGTAATTGCTTGATCTTTTTTGAAATTTTTTTTCGCTTTTTTACCAATTAATTGGTCCCAGAATGAGGCGTCTACCCCTTTATTAGATCTTTTTGTAGTTAAATTCACTGTTGTAAATTTTTGATTTTTAAAAATATTTTCTTTTGCCAGTATTTTCTTTCTAACAATTTTAGAAATTAGAATCTCATTTTTATATGGTTTTTTATGATATTTCCCCAAACTTTTTCCAAATAATCTAATTTTTTGAACATACGTAATCAGCTCTTTGGGAGACAAGCTCGCTTTATGATCAGGACCTTTTAAATTTTTATTTAATGTAAAGTGTTTTTCCAGAATTGTAGCCCCCAATGACATTGCAATTAAAGAAGCTTCATAACCCTCTGAATGGTCTGAATAACCAATATTCATTTTTAAAAAATCTTTCATATATTTGATAGAAAATAAATTCAGATTATTTATTGACGCTGGATATTCAGTATTACAATGCAAAATAGAAATATTTTTTTTTCTAGTCCCACTTTTTACTAAAATACTTATAGCGGACCTTATTTCTCTCATATTGCTCATTCCAGTGGATAAAATTATTTTCCTATTCAATAATCCAATTTTTCTTAAGTAGGGTATATTTGTTATTTCACCAGAAGGTATTTTAATAATTTTAATATTCAATTTTTTTAGAACTTTTATACTTTCAAAGTCAAATGGACTTGACATAAATTTTATACGTTTTTTCAAACACCTATTGACAACTTTTTTTAAATCGTGCTCACTAAGAGCTAGTTTCTTTAACATTTTTAATTGTGATTTCTCTGAGGTATTTTTTTTTTGATATTTGGCAAGTTTTGTATCCTGACTAGTCAATAATTCTGGAACAAATGTTTGAAACTTTATATAGTCAGCTTTTGCTTTTGAGGCTACATCTACTAATTTAAGAGCATTTGAAATTTTACCGTTATGGTTTACCCCAGCTTCTGCAATTATAGTCAATCTAGATATGTTACTTTTCTTTAAAGCCATTAATATAATATTTTTGTATTATCTTTTAAATCTTTTTTTAAAATAATACCCATTCCAATAACACAATTTTTTCCAATTTTTATTCCTTGTTTAATTCTTACACCACTTCCTATGAAAGTATTATCTCCAATAATAACATTGCCATTTAAAATAACTCCTGTTGAAATATGACAATTATTTCCTATTTCAACATCATGCTCAACAATAGAAGAGGTGTTAATAATTGTATTAAAACCTATTTTTGCGCCATAATTAATAAAAGCTTTATGGTGAATTATAGTACCCTCAAGTATTTTTGAATTCTTTGATACTATGGATGACTTTGCAATTAAAACTGGAAATTTAAATTTCATCTTTTTAAAATTATCAAATAAATTTATTCTTAATCTTGGAGACGAAATAAATCCTATTGCTATATGTAAATTTATTTTATTTTTATTCTTTAAATTTTTTAAATACTCGTTATTTCCTAAAATTTTAGTATTTAAAAAACTTTTTTTTTTAGAATCAGTAACTAAACCTGAAATCTTATATAATTTTCTAGAATTTATTACCTCTATACATGATTTTGCTTGACCACCAGATCCTATTAAAATTAATTTTTTCACTATAATATTTTAATAATTAAAATCAGAATATTTATAAAGTTTTAAATTTTTTTCCTCTTTGAACCATTTTATTGTTTGCTTTAAGCCATAATCTAAACCTTTTGCTTTTGAATATTTTGGCTTCCAATTTAGTAATTTTTTTGCTTTTTTATTTGATGCCAGAAGTCTATCAACTTCACTCTTTTTTGGTCTTTTTCGATTAGTTTGAATTTGATATTCTATTTTAATCTTTAATAATTTACTTATTTTTTTTACCAAGTCTCTAATAGAAATTTCATATTCGGTTCCAAGGTTAATTACCTGTCCATAAGTTTTTTTATTATTAATAGCTGCACAAATTCCTTTCACAGTGTCTTCTACATACATTAAATCTCTCTTAGGATAAACTGATCCTAATTTTATTTTTTTATTCTTTAATGCTTGAGTAATAATTGTTGGTATTATTGCTCTAGCTGATTGACGTGGCCCATAAGTATTAAATGGTCTGATAATACTTACGGGCAAATCAAAGGATTTATAAAATGATAATGATAATTGATCAGCTGCTATTTTAGATGCCGCATATGGAGATTGTGCGTTATATGGAAAATTTTCAGTAATGGGCACTTTTTTTGGTGTTCCATAAACTTCGCTAGTTGATATTTGAATAACTTGAGAAATATTATTTTTTAATGCTGAATTTAAAACATTAAGAGAGCCAATCACATTAGTCTCTATATAAGATCTACTAGCTTTATAAGAATAAGGTATACCAATCAATGCAGCCATATTGATTATTATATCAATATCTTTACTCAAATTTTCAAAACTTTCTTTGTCTCTTATGTCTCCCAAAACTACTTCTAAGTTTTTTTTTAATTTAAAATTCAAATTTTCTAACCAACCCCATGAATTAAATGAATTGTACAAAACTAAAGCTTTAACTTTAAATTTTTTCTTGAGTAGTAACTCAACTAAATGAGAACCAATAAAACCTTCAGCTCCTGTAACTAAAATTTTCATAAATTCAATAATTTATATCTTTTAAATTGATAATAATCTTTTTTATTATCAAACTCATACCATCCATTTTTAAATAAAACTGCATCACATTTTACTTTAAGTTTAATAAATTTGTTTAATAGGTCTGTCATATAAGCTTTCTTTAATGACCGACCTGAAATTCCCCAATTTTTTTTATTCTTATTTTTTTCTTTATTCCAAATTTTTAAAAAATATCTATTAACACTTTTGGGAAATCTAATTACTCCTATAAATCTTCCATCAATATCTTTTATATTTTTTAATTCTTTTCCAAGTTCAGTAATTTCTTTTTTTTTATTGATACGTAATGACTCTAAATCTTGATTAATATTTTTAAATCTAAAAGCCCAGTATTTTTTCCAATTAATATCAACTGCAACAGCTAATTTATTATTATATCTTTTACTTATCATTTTTTTTAATATTTTGTTTGATACAATAATATCCGAGTAAATAATCAGTGTTTCATCATTAAGTTTTTTTTTTGCTTTCATTAAAGAATAAACCATATTTGATGTTTTAAATTCTTTATTATGAAAAAAATTAATATCATTAAATTTAAATTTTTTTGCTTTGTAACCTGTTACTAATGAAATATCCCTTAAACCAATATTTCTTAATTGATTTATTAGTCTCTCAATTAAAGTTGTGCCTTTTATCTTTAAAAAACATTTTGGCTCATCTTTAGTGAGATTGCCCATTCTAGCTCCCATACCTGCTGCTAAAATAATTACTTTCATGTCTTTATTCTTAAATGACTAAAAATTAATTTTTTTAAGAATAATTTATTACTATTTTTTCTTTCAGGATGAAACATCATACACATTATATTTTTATTATTTGATTTAGCGTATTCAATACTTTTATCATCACACTTTATGACCTCATTAAAAAATCTAGGTAAATTTAAAACTCCATAATTATGAAAAGAATTTACATAAATTTGGGTTTCTTTTTTTTTTTTCTTATTAAAAGTTAATATATGTTTTTTTCTTACATGATTATTAACTTTTATTAGCTTTGCTCTGTAATAATCTACTATGAGCTGAAAACCATAACATATAGCTAGTATTGGAATTTTTCTTTTTAAAGCATATTCTAAGATATTTAAATCATGTTTTTTTCTTAAATCATTTTCTTTTGATTTAAAAAATTTTGGCAAATCATTTCCTCCTTGCAAAATTATAGCTGATATTTTTTTTTCTTTTATTTTTTTACTGGCATCTAAAGTTATTAAATTAATATTTGAATTTTTAAAAAAATCATACCAATTTTTTTCTACCTGATAAATAATATCGTTATGGTTATTTTTTTTAATAATTTGTGAAATTAAAATATTTTTCATTAATTAATTTTTTTATAAAAATTTTGTTTACAATTAATTTCAATAGAATTTAAATTAGATATTTGGTTATAACCTTTTGAACCAACTCCAATAATAGCTGGAATATCTAATTCCAAACACCTGATAGACATATGTGAATTTGCCCCACCATAGCATGTAATCAGACCCTTTAGTTTTCTTGAAAATATAAAGTCATAACCAGGATCTGCATTTTTGAGTAATACTATCTTATTATCTAATTTTGAATAGTCTTTAATATTTTTTATTTCTAAAATATTTCCAACCACAATATTTTCAGTAATATAATTCGCAACTTTAGTGTTATCTTTTTGAATGTACAAATCTTTAATTCCAGATAAAAAATCAGGCATATTCAATAAATTCATAACTTTTTCCTCTTTTTTATTCTTGTTAATTTCATCAACTAATATCGCTTTAAGTTTTTTTGAATTTAAATTACTGTAGTAATTAATTAAATTCTTTATTGATAGATATTCTAAATCTTCCCTAGAAATTTTAATTTCTTTACTTAGTTTTATTAAGTTAACAAAAATCTCATTTATAGATTTTGAAAATATAAATTTTGAGTATTCTCGTAGTTGAATTGATTTTTTTGCCTCAGAAAAGAAATTTTTAGTGTTTGTTTTTAATCCATGTTTAATTAAAATTTTATTTATTTTTAAGTTTTGGCTTTTACTAAGTTGAAATTTTTTATTTTTTTTTGATTTTACCAGATCTAGATTATTAAAATATTTTGAAAAATTCTCTTTATAGTTTTTTGAGTTTATTGAGTAAGTCGAAGGTCTAAGATGTCCAAATTTATTTAGAAATTTTTGTTTTATACCTTTATCTTTTCCAAGATTGTAAAGTTGATTATTCATATCTTTAGTTATTGTTTCACAAGACTCATAAAAATTCTCAATATCTTGATGAGATAATATTTTTTTTTCAACTAAAGTTTTTATTAACTTTGTATAGATAAATGCTATTCTTGCTAATCCGGCAAAAGGTAATGTGCCATATTTTTTACAATCATTTATTAAAAAAAATATTTTTTGAAGCTCACTTAATTTTCTTTTTTTTAATAATTCAATTCTTTTATTTAGTTTATAAATTTTTTGAATTTCTTTATTTATAATATCATTTTTTTTATCCAAAATGTTGTTAGTAAGTTCTCTTAAAAATTTTAAATAAATAGATGCATCTTTTTTGTTTAAAAATTTGAATAATTTTTGGCCTGAATTAAAATCATAGCAAGTTTCAACAATTTCAAATTCAATTTTATCATGATTAAATGTAAATTTTTTTAGAGTTTTTAAGTAATAGTTAATAGCCTTTTTTTGAATTTTTTCAGGTAACTTTTCAGGCAAAAAAGAATTAAAATCTGTTCTAACATCAATATATGTTGTTCCAGCTAAATTTACCATTAATCTATTAGGTTCAACATTTTTATATCCATAATCATATCTTTGCTTTGACCATACATAATCAGTTATTAATTCTGAATAAAGACTAGAAGCTAAAGTGTGTGGTTTTGTTCCTATCATTTCTGCAGGGTTCCAATCTGACATATTACTAAATAAAGTAAATTTTCCATGTACAGATGGTGCCTCTGTATTCAATTTTTTGAATTTTTTTTCAATATTAATTAAGGTTTCTTCAATTTCTAAATCGTTCACTTTTTTTGATTTTTTCAAAGGTCTACACTGAAAAATAAATATATTTTTTCCTTTAATACAAAATTCAATATCTAAACGATCTTGATTATATAGATTTTGAATTTTATTTAAAAAAAGTAATTTTTTTCCAAAGAAATTTAAATCTTTAAGATTTTTTTTAAATATAGTTAAAGTTTTCATGGTAGGATTTATTTTACCAGATGTAATTAAATCTGTTCTTCCTGATAAATCATAGTTAATAGTTAAGTAAGGAGTATTTTTTTTTATATCTCTTGTAAAAATAACTCCCGATACTTTTGGTTTATCTATAAACTCTTGTATTAAAATTTGATCTTTAGAATTATCAAATTCATCAATAATTTCATAAATTTTTTCCTTAATTTTATTTTTGTTGTTATAATGAATATTGCCAAACGATTTAAATTTCCCTGCATTGGATTGGTTTTCTTTATCTTCTTGGAGAGAAGATGATCTAATGATTATTCTTTTTTTATTAAATTTCTTCTTAATTTTTTTTAGAATTATATTTTCTTTTAATTTAAAATTTTTTTTATCTATAAAAAAAAAATTAGGTATTTTAACATTTAAAGATTTTTGATATTTGTTCAAAAATTGAAGGCTTTCTGCTTTAGTTAAATTTTTTTTCATTATGTATAATTTTGTTTTCCTACTCCGGGGAAATATTTCAATTTAATTAATCGTGGAATATTGAACACATAAGCATATGCAGAAAATAAAATTGCTAAAATACTTAATTTGCTTGCTTTCTTTATATTTGTTTTTCTTCCACCATAATTTACTAATGCATAATACATTGTTATCTTTTCTAAATTTGAGAAATATTTTTTTTGATAATATATATCATTAAATAAATTCTCTTTTATTTTTGTTAAATCTAAAAATGACGATTTTTGAGAAAGTAACTCCTCTCTTAACTCTCCAACATATTTTTTTATCGTATCTATTTCTTTAGAATCTAAAACTTTTTTATAATTATTTAATGTTTGTGTATTGACCCCTTTGGATCTACCATAATGAGAGTTACCTCCCCAAGGTCTACCACCAATTGTTGGTTCTGAAATAATGTTATTAAACTCTATACCTAAGTTATCAGCAAATGATTTCATCACACTTGATGTGTTTAAGACAAGATTTTCATTACTATATGAGATAAATTGTTTATCAATACCAAATCTTTTTTGCAGCAAATAAACTCTTGTAATGGATGTGCTCCAGTTTCTAATCTTAGCTTTTAAATCGTATTCTTTAAATTTTTTTATTAAAAAAAAGGGCAATATTGGCTTATTGAATCTTCGTGCTCCAAAATAAATTCTTGCTAATCTAACTTTTTCTGAAGCAATGTAACCCAGCACATCTCTAATAGGTACTATAAATCTCGATCCATGATATATTTCAAAATATTTATCAATATTGGTTAAATATAAACCACCACTATCATGAGACACAACATATTCCGTGTCATTAGTAAAATATTTACCATCATCCCAACTTTCAAAAAAAGCTTTGTGTTTGGCGTTATGTGTCTCTGACCAAGAACTTTCTGCATTACTGTATGATTTTAATTTATTAATAAAATTTTGAAAATTAAAATCTGTTTTAACGTTATCATAAAAGGATTTTTCAAGATAATTTTTTCTAACTCCAATAATATCAGATTTTTCTTTTCCCCACTCAGTTTGAACTTTTGGTTTAACTTTTGGAATATCCAGAAGATCATATTTTGAAAAAGAATTTTTACTAAAATCAATATTGCTTGGAGTAAGCGAACGGGAGTTGTTACCTGGATATAAAAAATGAGAGTCAGAATCTAATTTATTTTTTTCATAGATAGGTACACTCATAGGTATGCCTGCAAAATTATCTGATATTTGATAAAAAGCATTATTGTGTGGAAAAGGAAGCTCTAGTGGATAACTAACTATTTTTTTATGACCATCTAATAATCTGGCTAACAAAGATCCACCACTTCGATTAATTGATCCAATAAAAATTTGTTTTAACATCTTTTTATTTCCTAAATATTAAAATTTGTGACTCTCCTAATGTTTTTAAGAAATTAAATGGAGGCAATTTAGCTATAGTTTCAATTAAAAAATTGATGAACCAAAAAAAATTTTTTTTATAATCTACATGAAGATAAGGTCCACAAGCATCTTTTTTGACAGTCTTAAATCCATTATTATCAGCTAAATTAATAATTTTTTTTCTATAAAATATTCTTTTTTTAAATTTAAAATTAACTTTAATAAAATTTTTATTTAAAAATTTATTTTCTTTAATTTTATTTTTTTGACTCTTATTAAATAATTTTTTTAAACTTGTTTCGAGCAAAAGAGATCTTAGTGAATTTGATATTTCTAATTGTTCATTGGAAAAAATATAAAACAATCTTATTAATAATGATCTAAAATTAAAAAAATAATGAAGTTTATAAAAATTTGTTTGTGCACAAATAAAAGTAGATTCTTTTTTCATAACTCTATAAATTTCTTTAAATACAAAATCTGGTTTTAAAGCGTATTGTAAAACTCCAGCTACTATAACAATATCAAAAGTTGATTTTTTATATTTTAATGGTTCTTCCATACTTCCAACTTTAAAAGAATAGTTTTTTTTTGAAAAGTTCTTACATCTTTTTTTAGCAATTTTTGTTAAACTCTCAGAAACATCGATACCCTCATAATAAAATCCTTTTTTTATTATTTGATAAGCGAGCTGTCCTCCTCCAAATCCTATTTCTAATATTTTTATTTTTTTTATTTGAATTTTTTCGAAGTAATTAAATATCATTTCCATTCTATTATTTAGAGCTAAAGATGAATGATCTTTTTTTTTATAAATATTTTTCCATCTTAATTGTCGTTTATATTCCCACCATCTTTTAATTTCTTTTTTTTCAATTATCTTTTTATTCATTGTTATCTTTTTGATTAGATATTTTACTAAAATTTTTTTTACTCAAAATTATATAGAGAATTATTGATGTTAGTGATGAAAAAAAAGACAATATAAAATAAAAAGTAATTATGATAATTAAATTTTTACTTCCATTTACTAAAATATAAAATACACAAAGATGCTGTAAATCAAAAAAAAGCATTGTTAATTTATTATAAAAAGTATTTCTATAATATGGTTTAATAAATATATTTTTATCAATCTCATTACACCATCTAGCTAAAGATGAAAATCTATCTAAAATAAGATGCTGTACAGGCATAATACAAATGGTTATTAAGCAAAATGTAAAATAAAAACTATTTATCGTAAGGAACTCTAAATTTATTAATTTGATAATGAAAATTATATGCAAAAATCCAATTACAAAAATATCAAAAAGACCATCTAGAAATCTGCCATGAAATGATGTTTTATTAGTATATCTAGCTATTAAGCCATCTGTAAAATCTAAAATAAACGATAATAGAAAAAAAATAATTATTAAATTTATATCTATAGATAAAAAAAATGATAAAAATAATCCTATAAATCCTAGTAATAAACTGCCTATAGAAATAAAATTTGGATTAATTTTTAAGAACATAGGAGAAATTAAAATTGCTAATAATCTATATATTCCCTCAAAAAAAGAATTATGATTATAATTAAAAAAAAATAGTTTGTTGTCTTGTAAAATTTTTTTATATATTTCCATTTTCTTTCAATAATTTTATTGTTTTATTTTGTATTGAGTAAATATTATCACAATACTTTAAGATATTTTTATTATGACTAATTATCACTATTGTTGTTTTACCTTTAATTCTTTTTATTTCTTCAGCAATATAACTTTCTGTTTCAAAATCTAGAGCGCTTGTAGCTTCATCAATTACAATTATCTTTTTTCCATGGTAAAATGTTCTACTTAATGCTAGTCTTTTATTCTGACCTCCAGACAGCCTTATGCCATTATCACCTATCTTAGTTTCAATTTTATTTGGTAAATTTTCTATCACTTTTTCTAAATTAGCCTGATTAATTGCAAAATTTAATTTTTTATAATTTACTTTTTTCTTATCAATTTCTAAAGCTACATTCGTAATTATGCTTTCATCTAAAATAATTGGTTCTTGAGGTAAATAAGCAATATTACCAACGAAATTAGATCCAAATTCATTTACTAATTTTCCATTGATAAACATTTCTCCTTTTTGAGGTTTTAAAAGTCCTAACATTACATCTACAAATGTTGTTTTACCTTCACCCGATTTTCCCATTATTCCTATACAATCATTTTTCTTTAATTCAAAATTAACATTTTCTAAAACAGAGATACTTGCATTTTGATAAGAAAAATTAACATTTTTGAATTTTAAATTTTCAAAGTTATCTGTAACAATTTCAATATTTTCTATTTTGTTATTTTGAGTACTTTTTAAATATTTTAAATCGTTTACAATTTTTGTTACAGCATATCTACCATTATTAATTCTACTTAAGCTACTAGCTAACAAAGAAATGCTTGGTAGTAATCTCAATGCAGCAATAAAATACATACTTAATATTGGAATATAACTACTTAATTCAAAATTTTTGTTACTAATAATTAGTATTATTACTAATGAAGCAAAAACAATAAAAAACTCAAAAACATATCTTGGGCTATCTGTAATAAGTATGGATTTTCTTTGAACTTCGTAAACAGTGTTAGCAAATTTTTCTAAATTTTTTTTAAAAAAAAACTCTTTTCCTAAAATTCTAATTTCTTTAAAGCCTTTCATGCTGACATCAATATTTTGATACATTCCACGAGTTGCATTAACATTAATTTTTCCAAGCTTTACATTTATTGGCTTTAAAAAAATTTCATAAACTAAAAAAATTGGGAAAACTGTCAGGAAAAATAGTAATAATATCTTATAATTAATTAAAGCAAGAAAAAATACTATAACAAAAAGAATTATAAGCTCACTTAGAATTCTTAAAGTTAATTCAATATTAGTTAAACATTCTCCACATAATTCTCTAATATTTCTAATATATTCACTATTTGATCTTGTGATATGATCTTCATATTTCATATTTTGATATGCTGACAGTACTTTTACTTGTAATATTGAGAATTGATGCCATGAAAAACTTGTAATCATCCATCTAATTAAAATTGAAATAACTGCCTTAAAGAAAAAAATTATTATTAACAATACTGTAAAAAAGAAAATTAAATTATCATTGGAGTATGTTTTAAACAAATCTAAATCAAATGGTAAAAAATCAGATGTATTATTTTGTAAATTTAAAATTTGTGAAACATATGGTACAATTAACCCCAGACTAAGTATATCAGCTAGACTAGATACCAACATTAAAAAAACTAAAAAAAATAAATAACTTTTTTTTGTTCCTATTACCGAAATAAGACTAAAAAAATTCTTTAAATTAGTCATTTA
>MDSV01022574.1_pt1 | contig 19306 bp, 13 predicted proteins | sample 810851 | NCBI WGS metagenome assembly MDSV01 (sample SAMN05326640, study PRJNA326480) | marine metagenome | isolation source: seawater | place: Atlantic Ocean: North East | collected 2012 | reverse complement strand
GGACAGTTCTAGTGATATATTGATTGAAAACTCATTTGGATGGGCTGGAGATGATACTGTTGCTATAAAATGTACAGGCCGTGGTGAAAATCAAGATAAGATCCCCAATGTAGAAAGAATTACCGTTCGTAATAATGTGTTTTTAACTAAAAAATCAGCCTTAAAAATAGGAACTGAAACCTATTGCGAACGAATGCAAAATATTATTTTTGAGAACAACGACATTATCGAATCGGACCGTGTGATGGGAATCAATGTTAGAGATGGAGCATTGGTAAATGAAGTACTGTTTAAAAACGTTCATGCTGAGTATTGTCATCCAGATCGAAAGCAAACCGGGATCAATTTTTATATTACAAAAAGAAATAAAGATTCTTCTTTGGGGAAAATCCAAAAAATAACCATTGAGGATTGTACTTTTAAAGTGGCCTTTCCCAAAAAGTGGGCTTTCTTTAGGCACTTCTCCCAAACCCAAAAGAATGATTTAAGCGTTCATTTAAAAAATGTTTTTGTAGGAGAAAAAAAAATTGATAGAATGGATTCTGAGTTTTTTGATCCGCAAAAGAATAATGCAGAATTAACCTTTGACTAGGTACTCATTTTAACATGGATTTATTAGCTGTTAAAATTAAAGAGATGGTAAAATTAATAAATAATTTAGATTAATAAAGATTTTAATGAAATCAAAATTAATCATAGGCATATCTTCTTCTCTTTCTAGCTAATTCTTAACATTAAACTATTCATTCAACCTAAAAAAACCTGTAAATCAGCGACTTACAGGTATTTTAGTAGCCCGTAGGGGAATCGAACCCCTCTTACCAGGATGAAAACCTGGCGTCCTAGCCGATAGACGAACGGGCCAAATTTGAAACGATTGCAAATGTAATTCAAAGGTCACAAACTTGCAACATAATTATAATCCTTTTATTTAAGTTGAAATTAATATGCTTTAGCAAATAATACTCTCTGTTTAGAAGGTTTTTTTGAGTATATGCAATTACCTTTTTCTTTGACTTTGTCTATCGGTATACACCTAATTGTAGCCTTTGTTTCTTTTTTAATTTTTTCCTCAGTCTCCACTGTACCATCCCAATGAGCAGATACAAAACCTCCTTTATTCTTAATTAAATCTTTAAATTCCTCATATGTATATGCATTTCTAATATTTGAATTTGTAAAACTCTGTGCTTTTTCAAATAAATTATTTTGAATATCAGTAATTAGAAAATCTATCTTAGAAAAAACATCATCAAAATTTATTAATTCCTTTTCCATTTTGTCTCTTCTAAAAATTTCTAAACTTGAATTTTCTATATCTTTTGGTCCCGCTACAATTCTAATGGGAACTCCTTTCATTTCATGTTCATTGAATTTAAAACCTGGTTTATAAGTATCTCTTTTATCAAACAAAAAACTTATTTCCTTAGATTTTAATTTATCAATTATTGGTTCAATGTAAGTTTGAACAGCATTAAATTCTTCAATTGATTTATATATTGGAATTATTACAACTTGAATAGGTGCTAATTTTGGAGGAAGAACAAGTCCATTATCATCACTATGTGTCATTACTAAAGCACCCATTAGCCTCGTAGAAACTCCCCAAGAAGTTGCCCATACATAGTCTAAATTACCATCTTTACTAGCAAATTTAACGTCAAAAGCCTTAGCAAAATTTTGACCTAAAAAGTGAGATGTTCCAGCTTGAAGTGATTTTCCATCTTGCATCAATGCTTCTATACAATAAGTTTCTTCTGCGCCTGCAAATTTTTCACTATCAGACTTTAATCCTTTAATAACAGGGATTCCCATATGTTTCTCTGCAAAATCAGCGTATAGATCATTAATTAATATTGCTTCATTAATAGCCTCTTTTTTAGTTTCATGGGCTGTATGACCCTCTTGCCAAAGAAACTCAGCAGTTCTTAAAAAAAGACGTGTTCTCATTTCCCATCTTACAACATTAGCCCATTGATTAATTAAAATAGGTAAATCTCTGTAGGATTGAATCCATTTTTTATAAGTATTCCATATTACAGCTTCACTAGTTGGACGAACAATTAATTCTTCTTCCAATTTGGCTTTTTCATCTACTATTAATTTTCCTGGATTTTTAATATCATTTTTTAGTCTGTAATGGGTCACTATAGCACATTCTTTAGCAAAACCTTCTGCATTTTTTTCCTCTGCTTCAAATAAACTTTTTGGAACAAACAATGGAAAATAGGCATTTTGATGTCCAGTATCCTTAAACATTTGATCTAATTGATTTTGCATTTTTTCCCAAATAGCATATCCATATGGTTTGATAACCATACATCCTCTTACTGAGGAATTTTCAGCGAGATCAGCTTTTACAACTAATTCATTATACCACTTTGAATAATCTTCTTCTCTTTTAGTTAGTTTTTTACTCATAAATTGTTTTTGGCATAATAATTGTTTAATTATGTATAGATGCTAAAATAACTATTTTAATTTTTAACAATAAAATAATATCATGATAAATTCGTATTATAAGATTTTTCAAAAAGTAAAATTATTTTGTTTCTTTTTATTTTCCTTAACTTTTTTAAGTTGTGGATCTTTTAGTAATACTGGATATTTATCTAGTGACGGAATTTATGGTACAAAAAGTCAGGTATCAACAAGCCAGAATGGGAACAATCAAAATGGAATTTATTATAAAAATTATTTTGATCAAAAAGCTCAAGAGTATGGTTTAAACAATAAGGTTAATGACAGTATAATTACTGACGTAAGTTCATATTCAAATACTACTAATAGTTCAAATTTGGCTTATACAAATAGTTATGGATCATGGGGTGACAATCCTTCATCTATCAATTTTGTATATAATGACATGTTTAGGCCATATTTAGGAGGTTATTATGGACCATATTATATGAACTCTTGGTATAATTATTATTATTCTCCTTTTTACAGTCCTTTTTATTCTTGGCATTATTATCCTTATGAGAGATATGGAATGTATAATTATTGGAATTTCATGTTTAGGCCATGGGGATATAGTGGCTATGGAGGTTATGGAGGTTATTACTATTCTTATTATAGATATAATGAAAATAATATCGCATTTATGAATGGAAGAAGAGGTTCTAATTCTAATACTTCTTTATCTTCTAGTGGAAGCGCAAATTCAACATCTTATTCTAATGGTATTGGCTCAAGATCTATTTCAAATTATAATGTTGGAAGAAATGACACAAATGAAAATTCTTCTAAAGATGATTTAAATAAAACTAGGAATATTAATAGAATGTATTATGTTTTAAAAAATTCATCTTCAGTTAGAAGTTATCTGACTCCCCGAGATGGTGATGAATTAAATGGTGGTAATGGTACTGGTGATAATATAAAAAAAGGTAATGATTCTAGACCTTACACTAGGTCAACTGGGAATCCATCTAATTTTCAATTGAGTAAATATGGAAATTCATCTTCAAGATCCTATAATGTTTCTAGATCTAGTTCTGAATCAATAAATAATTCCAGCTCATCAGGAAGATCATACAATATTTCAAGATCAAGTTCAGGCTCCTCAAGCTCAACTAGATCTTCATATTCTCCTCCTTCCTCGAGTTATAAGTCTTCCAGTGGTGGAAGACCGAGTTCACCATCATCTAGTAGTGGTAGTAGTGGAAGTTCAAGAGGTCCTAGATAAATAAATAAAATGTTACAAAAGTCCGTACTATTTATATTTATATTTTTTTCTCTAACAATAAATTCTCAAAATCTACAAGAGATTTTAAATATTACCTTAGACAGACCTAATGGTACAGCTAGATTTGAATCAATGGCAGGAGCATTTGGTGCTTTAGGGGGTGACCTTTCAGCCATTAATATTAATCCTGCAAGCAGCTCTGTATTTAATGACAATGAATACTCTATTTCTTTAGGTACTGATAAAAAATCAAACAAGTCTATATTTTTTAATAATTCAAAAGAAATGAGCAACAACAAGTTTTCTGTTAATCAAGGTGGCGGTGTTTGGTTATTAAAAAACTTTGGTGGAGGAAATATTAATAAAATATCTTTTGGAATTAATGCACAAACCAACAATTCATTTAGTAATAGTTTTGAAGTTATTGGAAGAAATAAAGCTAATTCAATTGATAAGTTTTTTATAAACAATTCTTTGGGATTCAATTCATCTGATTTAAGTGTTGGCAATAATGAAAGCATAGCAGGTGTTTATAAGTATTTGGGTGAGAATTTTGGGTATTCTGCACAACAAGCTTTTTTAGCATATCAGGCCTACCTAATAAATTATGATAAAGATTCTAATAGTTTTTATTCACTTGCCAATTACAGTGAGGGTGTTGATCAAAAATATATTAGTGAAAGTAAAGGGGTTAATACAAAATATAATATAAATTTTGCTATCCAGTATAAGGAAAATTATTACTTCGGATTAAATATAAATACACATGAAATTTATATAAACAATTACATAAGGCACCAAGAAAGTAATTTTGCAATAAATTCAGCAATTACTGGTATTACATTTGAAAATAATTTAGTTACTCAAGGAGAAGGTGTTTCTATTCAGCTTGGGGGAATTGCAAAATTTAATTCTTTTAGGTTAGGCCTTTCATATCAATCACCTACTTGGTATAATCTCTGGGATGAAACTTATCAATATTTAGAAACTAAATCAATAGATAAAGACGGTGTTAATTACCAAGATAAAATAGACCCAAGGATAATTAATTCTTATCCAAAATATAAATTAACCACCCCTTCATCAATAACAACTAGTTTTGCGGTTGTTATTGGAAAATTAGGATTATTAAGTTTAGATATTGTTAGTAGGGATTATTCTAAAATTAAAGCAAAACCAAATAGAGATTTTCTAAACACGAACAAAAAAATTGAGAATCAGTTAACAAATACTATTGATATTAGGCTAGGTTCAGAAATTAAGTTAAAAAGATTAAGCTTAAGAGCAGGTTATGGAAAAATGGGAAGTCCATATGAAGGATCTATTAGTTTAAATAATAACTCAAAAATTATAGATGATTCTAAATTGTATTCTTTTGGAATGGGTTATGATTTTGGTGAGATATTAATTAATTTTTCTTACAAAATGCTAGAATCTAATCGCAACCACCAATTGTTTGATTCTGGCTTGACAGATTTTGCCAAAATTAATGCTAATAATTCTGTATCAACTCTATCTGCTGTATTTAAATTCTAATAGTTTTTTTAATAATTCAAATAAGTAAAATCTATTATTCTATTAATTAATCTTTAATTATCTTTGTTATAAGAAATATTTATTATGAAATACGACAAGTTTTTTGAAGATCTTGAATTAATTGATTCAGATCATAAAAATTTTTCAATTGAAACTCCACTTAGAAATGATGCCTTCGAATTATCGGATAAAGAAAAAATTTCTATAATTGAAAAAAATGTTAAAGAAATTCTTTACACCTTAGGAATGGATATGAATGATGACAGTTTAAAGGGGACACCAAAAAGAGTTGCAAAAGCATATGTTAATGAAATTTTTGGTGGATTAAATCCTGAAAATATGCCTAAAAGTTCAACTTTTAATAATAAATATCAATATAGTGAAATGCTAGTTGAAAAAAATATAACAGTTTTTTCTACATGTGAACATCACCTCTTGCCCATTTATGGAAAAGCTCACGTTGCTTATTTCTCAAATGACTGTGTTATAGGTCTTTCTAAAATGAATAGAATCGTTGATTATTTTTCTAAAAGACCACAAGTTCAAGAAAGGTTAACTATACAAATAGTAAAAGCCCTTCAAGAAATTTTAAATACTGATGATGTTGCATGTGTTATTGATGCCAAACATATGTGTGTTAATTCAAGAGGGATTAAAGACAAAGATTGTAGTACCGTTACTGGGGAGTTTGGCGGCAAATTTAAGGATCAAAATGTAAAAAGAGAATTTTTAGATTATATTCGTAGTGAAAGTTCACACTAACTTAAATGAAATCTAATCTTTATAAAGATCTTAAAGTATTCAATTCTATTTCTAAGAAAAAAGAACCTTTTGTCTCTCTTAATGGCAGCAATGTTGGGATGTATGTTTGCGGCCCTACTGTTTACAACACTGTTCATCTAGGAAATTGCAGAACTTTTGTATCATTTGATCTAATTTATAGATATCTAATCCAACTTGGTTACAAAGTGAGATATATTAGAAATATAACAGATGTTGGTCATTTAGAAAATGATGATGATTCTGGAGAAGATAAAATATCAAAAAGAGCAAAAGTTGAAAAAATTGAACCCATGGAAGTTGTTCAAAAATACACTAATGAATTTCATTCAATTTTAGATTCTTTTAATTTACTAAAGCCTAATATTGAACCTACTGCTACAGGTCATATAATTGAGCAAATTGAAATGATCGAAAAAATTATTAAAAATGGCTATGCATATGTCAAAAATGGTTCTGTTTATTTTGATTTGATTAATTTTTCCAAAAATTATAAATATGGTCAGTTGAGTAATAGAAATTTTGAAGACATAATCAATGAATCTCGTTCACTCAAAGGTTCTGGCGAAAAAAAGAATCCACAAGATTTTGCACTTTGGAAAAAAGCTAGTAAATCACATATAATGAAATGGCAATCTCCGTGGGGAATTGGATTCCCTGGTTGGCATATTGAATGTTCCGCAATGGGGCATAAATATTTAGGTAAAAAATTCGATATTCATGGTGGTGGTATTGATTTGAAATTCCCGCATCACGATTGTGAAATTGCACAATCAAAATCTGTATATGGTGAAAATCCAGCAAATTATTGGATTCATACAAATATGCTTACTCTAAATGGGAAAAAAATGTCTAAATCATCTGGAAATTCAGTTTTTGCTAACGAAATTTTTGAGGGGTCTAACAAAATTTTCTCTAAAAGTTTTTCATCGATGACATTGAAATTCTTTATGTACCAAGCTCACTATAGAAATATCTTAGATTTAAGTAACGATGCACTTAGTTCTGCTGAAAAAGGATATAATAAGTTATTAAAAGGATTTAATCTAATTAATAATCTAGAGGCCAATACAAAGAAATCAGATTTTGATATTGACAAATGGATATCCAATTGCTATGAAAAAATGAATGATGATTTTAACACTCCTATGTTAATCTCTGAATTATTTGAATGTATAAAGTTTATAAATAATGTTAATATTGGTTCTAAAAATCTTAATATAAAAGATAAAGTAAAAATTAAAAAAACATTTGAAATATTTATGTTTGATATATTAGGATTAATTAATGAAACCGATTCAAATACTAAAAAATCATCTGATTTAATTCAATTACTAATTAAAATAAGACATCTAGCTAGAATAAATAAAAATTTTGAATTGTCAGATCAAATTAGAGATGATCTATTGAATCTTGGAATACAATTAAATGATAAAAAAAATGAATCTTCATATAAATTAATATAATAATGAAGATTTTTGTATATCCCTTTATTTTATTAATAAAATTTTATCAAAAATTAATTTCACCTCTATTACCATCAAACTGTAGATATTCTCCTACATGCTCAGAATACAGTAAATTATCATTACTAAAACATGGATTAATTAAAGGAGGATTGCTTTCAATTAAAAGAATAATTAGGTGTCACCCATGGGGAGGAAAAGGTTTTGATCCAGTCCCTTAATTTTATCTATATTTATTCAAAATATTCTTATGACATTTTTAAAGATTGACTGGGCTCCAAGTGAAATTTTCTTAAAACTAGGACCTCTCGCTATTCATTGGTATAGTGTAATGTTTATAATTGCTTTTACCCTTGGTTATTATATTATAAAAAAAATATATTCTAATGATAATAAATCTATAGAATTAGTAGAACCTTTATTTATATATGTAGTATTGGGAACATTAATTGGAGCAAGACTTGGTGAGGTTTTTTTTTATAATTGGGAATATTTTCAAAACAATTTAATTGAAATTTTACTTCCAATAAAAAAAGATCCAAATAGTTCTCTTTTCTTTGGATTTATTGATGGATTTAAATTTGTTGGATATCGAGGATTAGCAAGTCATGGAGCTACTATAGGAATTATCACATCAATGTTTATATATAAGCACATGTTTAAATATGACTCAGTTTTATGGATTTTTGATAGAATAGTTATTCCAATTTCAATTGGAGGAATGTTCGTAAGAATTGGTAATTTCTTTAATTCTGAAATTGTTGGAAATTATACAGGAAGTAATTTTGGTATTATTTTTTCTAATAGAGGAGAAATATATCCTAGGCATCCAGCTCAATTATATGAGGCATTTGGTTATTTACTTCTTTTTATTTTACTATGGCAATTATATTGGAAGACAGATTATAAAAATCAAAAAGGATTTCTTTTTGGTCTCTTTTTAATATGTTTATTTTCTATTAGAGTATTAGTTGAATATGTAAAAGAAAGTCAAGGGGGTTTTGAAGATTCCTTAGGCTTATTATCTACGGGGCAATGGCTTAGTATTCCGTTTATAATAATTGGTTTTATTCTAATACTTAGAAGTAAAAAAAGTACTTAGATTACTTTTTTAAGCTTTTTCTCAAAGTATCAAACATTACTGGTGTTGCAATAAATACAGAAGAATATGTTCCTATCATAACTCCAATAATTAAAGCAAACATAAATCCTTGAATTGATTCACCACCAAAAATAAATATTGCTAAAAGAACAACTAAGGTTGTAAATGATGTATTTAATGTTCTACTTAGAGTTGAGTTTAAAGCTCCGTTTACTGTTCTATTAAATTCCCAGGATTTATTAATAAGTCTGAACTCTCTAATTCTATCAAATACAACCACTGTATCATTTAAGGAATATCCAATAACTGTTAAAATAGCAGCAATAAATGCTTGGTTAATTTCCATATTAAATGGCATAAATGAATAGGCTATAGAAAAGACGCCTAAAACAATTAAAACATCGTGAAAAACCGCTGCTACAGCACCTAAAGAATACTGCCAATCTCTAAATCTCAATAAAATATATAAGAAAACAACAGCCAGAGAACCAAATATTGCTAAAAATGAGTTCTTTTTAATATCATCAGCTATAGTTGGACCAACTTTTGATGAGCCCATAATACCAATTGATTTATCATCTGCTCCATTTACAAAATTATCATAAGTCAAATCAGCAGGTAACACGCTCTTAAGAGCATTAAACATTTTAAGCTGAATCTCATCATCAACTTGACTACCTTCAATATCAACTTTAAAATTTGTTGTTATTTTAAGTTGATTATCTGAACCATATGTCTTAGCCTCGGCACTTCCAAAAACTTCTACAAGATTATTTTGAATATCACTTGGATTGACATTGTTATCAAACCTAACAGTGTAGGATCTTCCTCCAACAAAATCTACACCTTGATTTAAACCATTTGTGAAAAGAGAAAAAATACCAATGGTTAATAATGATAAAGATAACATATAAGCAACTTTTCTTTTTTCAAGAAAAGCTATAGTTAGATTCCTAAACAAATTTTTCGTAGTTGTAGTAGAAAAATTTAATATTTTACCTTTACTTATTCTAGCATCCACTAACATTCTTGTAATGAATATTGCTGTAAATAATGAGGTAGCAATACCAATTAGTAGAGTTGTAGCAAAACCTTTAATTGGACCTGAACCAAACACAAATAATATTAAGGCTGTTAATCCAGTAGTAATATTAGCATCAAGAATCGATGATAGTGCATTACTAAAACCATCACTAACAGACTGTTTTTGTCCTTTTCCTTTTGTTAACTCTTCTCTAATTCTTTCAAAAATTAAAACATTTGCATCAACAGACATTCCAATTGTTAATACAATACCTGCTATACCAGGTAAAGTTAAAACAGCTCCTAATCCAGCTAAAATTCCAAAAATTAGAACAATATTTAAAACTAATGCTGTATCTGCATAAATTCCAGCTCTACCATAATAAAATGTCATCCATATAAGAACCAGCAATAGAGCTATTGCAAATGAATTAATACCTCTTTCAATGTTTTCTTTTCCTAGAGAAGGCCCTACAATTTCAGATTCAATAATCTCTGCTGATGCAGGTAGTTTACCAGCTCTTAAAACATTTGCCAGATCAATAGCTTCATTTAAAGTAAACTGACCAGATATTTCAGATCTTCCTCCTGAGATAGCTCCCTTAGAAACTCCAGGTGCAGAATATACTATATCGTCTAAAACTATTGCAATGTTACTTTTATCTTTATATGCATTTCCTGTCATTTCCTCCCATTTTCTTGCCCCTTTTCCATTCATTTGCATAGAAACTGCAGGAGATCCTATTTGATCATAACTTTGACTAGCATCAACTACAACACTTCCACTTAATGGCGGTTGATCATCTCTATTGGATTGAATTGCATAGAGATCTACAACTTTTGAATTAGCATCAGGCTTTCCAAATAAAAATTTCGTAAATCTTTTTTCTGATGGTAAAAGTTTTCTAATTTCAGGCATAGAAAGGTATTCTTCAATCTTTTTTTGATCTTTTGAAAGGAATTGTGCAATAACTGGTCCTCCTTGGTATCCTGTTCCAACTATGTAATCAAATAATGGGTTTTTTACAGACGAATTTATTGAATCATTTGCTTCTACTTCTGATAATAAATCATCAATTTTTGAAATTTCAGTTTCAATTATTTCTTCATTTTCTGCTTCAGAAATTTCTTTCAATGCTTCATTAGCTTGTGATAAAAAGGGTAAAAATTGATCATTTTTTTCAGTAACCCAAAATTCTAATTGAGCAGTACTTTGAAGTAAATTTTTTACTCTTGCTACGTCTTTTGCTCCAGGAAGCTCAACACGAATTCTACCAGAATTTCCTAATCTTTGAATATTGGGTTGAGTAACTCCAAACTTATCTATTCTTTTTCTTAAAACTTCAAATGCAGAGACAATAGATTCATCAATTTTTTTCTTAATAATAGGTTTAACCTCATCATCCGACATTTCAAAATTAATCTCATCACTAAGTGATCGATTAGCAAAAATATCAGGAGAAGCTAAAGTTCTATCACCTTTTATTTTATCAAAAGAAATAAAAAAAGATTCTAAATAGGTATCATCAGATTCTTTTTGTAATTCATCAGCATTGTCTAATGAATTATTAAAAACAATATCTTTAGAGTTTTCAGCTAGGCCTTTTAAAATATCTTTTACAGAAATTTGTAATGTAACATCAATTCCTCCTTTAAGATCTAATCCTTTGTTAAGTTCTTTAGATTTAGCACTATTATAGGTTGTAAATCCAAAAATACTTTCATCAGAAATAGAATCTAAATAACTAATATATTTTTCCTGTCTTTTATCTGTGAAATTAACTTCATTTTCAGAAACTGAATTAATAGAATACTCTATTGCATTATCTTCAACACTGGAACTTATGAAAGTGAATGAAATTTGATATAGACTTACTAATCCAAAACAAAAAGCAAAAAACTTTATCAGACCATTATTTTGCATAAAATTAAATTTAAGAAAATTTCTTTTTTAAAAACGAGCAAATATATGATTTCCGACAGGATAAAGCAATAAATAATATAGGATAGGACATGTGTCTTGTTATTTTATCTATTCTATAATGCCAAATTCATTCTTCTTACTGCTTCAGCACTTTGACTAAATTTAATCATTTCTTCATCATTTAGATCTAAATCAATAATTTTTTCAAAACCATTTTTTCCAATAATACAAGGTACTCCTATACATATATCATCTTGATTATATTCTCCATCAAGAAGAACTGAACAAGGAATAATTCTTTTTTGATCATTTAGAATAGAATTCACTAAGTAAGCAACAGATGCACCTGGTGCATACCAAGCAGATGTTCCTAACAATTTAGTAAGAGTTGCTCCACCAACCATAGTATCTTGAGCTACTTTTTTTAGTTTATCATCAGAAATTAAATTAGAAACAGGAATTCCATTGTAAGTTGCAAGCCTGGTTAAAGGAATCATAGTCGTATCTCCATGGCCACCAATTACCATTCCCTGAATATCATTGGCTGGTTTATTTAAAGCTAATGATAAATAATTTTTAAATCTGGAACTATCTAATGCACCACCCATACCAATAACTCTATTTTTAGATAAACCTGTTGAATTCAAAGTCAAATATGTCATTGTATCCATAGGATTAGAAACAACAACAATAATTGCATTATTAGAATATTTTAAAATATTGTTTGAAACTTCTTTGACAATATCAGCATTAATACCTATTAATTCTTCTCTAGTCATACCTGGTTTTCTTGGAATACCAGATGTAATAACAACTACATCACTATTGGATGTAACTGAATAGTCACTTGTAGTTCCCACTATTTTAGTTCCAAAGCCAATTGTTGTAGATGTTTGCATCATATCTAAAGCTTTTCCTTCAGCAAAACCCTCTTTTATATCCAAAAGAACAACCTCACTTGCTATAGACCGTGATGCTATAACATCTGCACAAGTTGAACCTACATTACCTGCCCCTACTATTGTAACTTTCATGTAATTATAAGTATATAATTAAACATCAATATTAGCATATGTTGCATTTTTTTCTATAAATTCTCTTCTTGGAGGAACTTCATCACCCATCAACATTGAAAATACTCGATCAGCTTCAACAGCATTATCAATTGTAACTTTTCTAAATGTTCTAAATTCAGGATTCATTGTTGTTTCCCATAACTGAATGGCATTCATTTCTCCTAAACCTTTATATCTTTGAATAGATGTTCCCTGACCAAACTCATCCATTAATTTGTCTCTTTCATTATCATCCCAAGCGTACTGTTTTTTTACCCCTTTTTTAACAAGGTATAGAGGAGGAGTAGCTATATATATATTACCATTCTCTATTAATTCTTTCATATACCTAAAAAAGAAAGTTAAAATTAAAGTAGCAATATGACTACCATCCACATCGGCATCACACATTATAACAATTTTATGATATCTAAGTTTTTCTAAATTCAAAGCCTTGCTATCTTCTTCAGTCCCAATTGTTACACCAAGTGCTGTATAAATATTAATTATTTCTTGGTTTTCAAAAACCTTATGTTGCATTGCTTTCTCAACATTTAATATCTTTCCTCTAAGAGGGAGAATAGCTTGAAAATTTCTGTCTCTTCCCTGTTTTGCTGTTCCGCCAGCTGAATCACCCTCAACTAGAAAAACTTCACATAGTTCAGGATCTTGCTCAGAACAATCAGATAATTTACCAGGAAGACCTCCACCACTCATTACAGTTTTTCTTTGCACCATTTCTCTAGCTTTTCTAGCTGCATGTCTAGCTTGAGCGGCTAAAATTACCTTGTCAACAATTATTTTAGCATCATTTGGATTTTCCTCAAGATAATTTTCTAACATTTCTGAAACTGATTGAGAAACAGCTGAATTCACTTCTCTATTTCCTAACTTAGTTTTTGTTTGACCCTCAAACTGTGGCTCAGCAACTTTAACGGAAACTATAGCGGTTAGACCTTCCCGAAAATCATCACCAGCAATTTCAAACTTTAACTTATCTAGCATTCCAGATGAATCAGCATATTTTTTTAAAGTAGAAGTCAATCCCCTTCTAAAACCTGCAAGATGTGTTCCGCCTTCATGAGTATTTATATTATTTACATATGAATGCAAATTTTCGGAAAATGATGTGTTATAAATCATTGCGACTTCAACAGGAATATTATTCTTTTCTCCCTCCATTGATATAACATCTGAGGTTAATGGTTCTCTATTTTCGTCTAAAAATCTAATAAACTCTTTTAAACCTTCTTCTGATTTAAAAGTTTCTGAGACAAATTCTCCATCTACTTTTGTTCTTTTGTCTAAAATAGAAAGTACTATTCCTTTATTTAAAAATGACAACTCACGCATCCTGTTAGACAAGGTTTCATAATTATAATCTTGAAACTCAGTAAAAATTGATTTATCAGGTCTAAAAGTTACTTCAGTACCTGTTTTGTCCGTTTTACCATCTGATTTTACAGGATACAAAGTCTTCCCCTTTTCATATTCTTGAATCCAAATTTTTCCATCACGATAAACTTTGGCAGTTAAATGGTCTGACAAAGCGTTAACAACAGAAACTCCAACCCCATGTAACCCTCCAGAAACTTTATATGAATCCTTATCAAATTTACCACCTGCACCAATTTTGGTCATTACAACCTCTAAAGCAGAGACTCCTTCTTTTTTATGAATACCAACAGGAATTCCTCTACCATTATCCTCAACAGTTACAGAATTATCTTCATTAATTGAAACTTTAATTTCATTACAATGACCGGCCATTGCTTCATCAATAGAATTGTCTACAACCTCATATACTAAATGGTGTAAACCTCTAACTCCAACATCACCAATATACATTGAAGGTCTCTTCCTGACGTGTTCCATTCCCTCAAGTGCCTGTATACTATCTGCTGAATACTGACTCTTATTAATTTTATCACTCATTTTATATCAATTTTTTAATAAAATATGGTAAAACAAATATAAGGAAATAGTAAAGTAATTCTAGATTTTTACAGAGATGAATAGACTCAAGTTATCAACAATTTTATTCAATAAAAAATTAATGACTAGTAAGAATCCAAATGAATATTTGAAACTGATCTTCCTGACGGATCACTCATATTTTTAAATGACTTATCCCACTCAAGTGCAATTGGAGTACTACAAGCTATAGAAGGAACAGATGGAACTGTTTTAGCAGCAGTTACAGAAGGAAAATGAGATTCAAATATAGATCTGTAATAAAATTCCTCCTTTGACATTGGAGTTTGAAAAGGGAAAGTAAATTTAGCATTATTAAACATTTTATCCGTAATTTTCTTATCAACTAACTCTTTTAAACTATCTATCCAATTGTATCCAACACCATCACTAAACTGTTCTTTTTGTCTCCAAGCAACTGATTGAGGTAAATAATTCTCAAAAGACTTTCTTAAAACCCATTTTTCCATTTTCTCTTTATTAATCATTTTATCTGCAGGATTAATTCTCATAGCAACATCAAGAAATTCTTTATCTAAAAAAGGGACTCTTCCTTCAATTCCCCAAGCAGCAAGAGACTTATTAGCTCTTAAACAATCATATTGATATAGTTTCTCTAGTTTTCTTACGGTCTCTTTATGAAATTCTTCAGGACTAGGTGCTTTATGAAAATATAAATATCCGCCAAAAATTTCATCTGCACCCTCTCCAGATAACACCATCTTTATTCCCATAGATTTTATAACTCTAGCCATTAAATACATTGGAGTTGAAGCTCTAACTGTAGTAACATCATACGTCTCTAAATGAAAAATAACATCATTTATTGCATCTAATCCCTCTTGAATAGTAAAGTTTATTTCATGATGAATTGAGCCAATATGATCAGCAACAATCCTTGCAGCTTTTAAGTCAGGAGAACCAACTAAACCAACAGCAAAAGAATGTAATTGAGGATACCAAGCTTGTTTTTGATCATCTGATTCAATTCTATTTTTAGAATACTTTTTAGCTAAAGCAGAAGTAATAGATGAATCTAAACCTCCTGATAAAAGAACTCCGTAAGGAACATCACTCATTAACTGTCGATGAACAGCTTGTTCTAAGGCATCTTGTAAAGCAATTAAATCAGTTTTGTTATTAGATACTGCTTTATAATTCATCCAATCCCTTTTATACCATTTTGTGGGTTTATCAGATTTATTACACAAATAATGTCCTGGTGGAAAAATTTCAATTTTATTACAAACACCTTCCAAGGCTTTCAATTCTGAAGCTACATAAAAAGTACCAAGCTTATCCCAGCCAATGTAAAGAGGAATAATTCCCATATGATCTCTGGCAACTAAATATTCATTTGTATTTTCATTAAATAAAACAAATCCAAAAATACCATTTAGATCATCTAAAAAATCAATGCCATTTTGTTTGTATAAGGCCAAGATAATTTCACAATCAGAATTAGTTTGAAAATCATAGTCAATCTTTAAATTATCTTTTAAAGATCTATGATTATAAATTTCACCGTTAGCAGCTAGGATAAACTTTCTATCTGAACTAAATATAGGTTGGTTACCTGATTTTGGATCAACGATTGCTAAACGTTCATGAGCTAACAATGCATTTTTAGAAGAATATATACCACTCCAATCTGGACCTCTATGTCTAACTTTTTTAGACATTTCTAGAACTTGAGTTCTAAGAATTTCAGAATCTTGCTTTAAATCCAATGCACAAACTATTCCACACATATTAATTTTTTAATCAAATATCATAAATATTTACATAATTAAAACTTATTTTTTAAATTAAGTTATATACTATAATTAAAATTAATAAATTAATATAAAATTGTAACTTTTGTATAAAAAAAATTTAAATATACTTATAAATTGAAAGATTTAGTAAATTGAATTTTATAAATATTTTTTATGAATATAGAGAATCATATTATTGATTTAAAAAAAATAACTATAAATCACGATGATAAAAATATCCTTTCTGACGTATCACTTTCAATAAAAAAAGGAGAATTTATTTACCTAATAGGTAAAACAGGAAGTGGAAAAAGTAGCTTACTTAAAATTCTCTATGGAGATATTAAAATTTTTGATGGAGAAGGTAGTGTAGCAGGAATAAATATTTTTAAAATTAAGGAGAAAAAAATCCCATTTTTAAGAAGAAAACTTGGTATAGTATTTCAAGATTTCAAACTTCTTTCCGACAGGTCTATTAAAAGTAATCTTGAATTTGTTTTAAAAGCAACTAATTGGAAAGACAAGGAAAAAATAAAAGATAGAATTCAAAAAGTTTTAGACGAAGTAAAATTACAAAATACAGAAAACAAGTTTCCTCACGAATTATCTGGTGGAGAGCAACAAAGAATTGCAATTGCTAGAGCACTTCTTAATGAGCCTGAACTAATTTTAGCAGATGAACCAACTGGTAATCTAGATCCTGCAACGAGTGCTGAAATTATAGAATTATTCAAAAAAATAAATAAAAGAGGAACTACTATATTGATTGCTACTCATGACTATGATATTATCTCAAAATTTCCGGCAAAGACAATACGAATTGAGAATAATAAATTTTTTGAACTGTCTGAAAAAAACTAACTATTTTAATTAAAAGACGGAACTAGAGATAATTATTTAATTTAGCATAAATTTATTTAATCTATGATTGATAAAATAAAAAATATTAAACACTTAAAATCAAACCACTTTTTCTTAATTAGTGGTCCCTGTGCGATTGAAAGTGAAGAGATGGCATTTGAAATTGCTGAAAAAGTATTAGATATAACAAATAGGTTAAAAATACCCTTTATTTTTAAAGGTAGTTTTAAAAAAGCCAACAGAACTAGAATCGATAGTTTTACAGGAATTGGTGATGAAAAGGCATTAAATATTTTAAAAAACATTGGAGAAAAATTACAAATACCAACAGTTACAGATATTCATGAATTAAAAGACGCTAATCTTGCTTCAAATTATGTAGATATTCTTCAAATACCCGCTTTTCTTGTTAGACAAACTGATTTATTAGTGGCTGCAGCTAAAACTGGAAAACACATTAATTTAAAAAAAGGACAATTTATGAGTCCTGAAAGCATGTCTCATGCTGTAAAAAAAATAAAAGATTCTGGAAATAATAATGTAATAATTACAGAAAGAGGAAGTATGTTTGGATACCAAGACCTATTGGTTGATTTTAGAGGAATCCCAGTAATGCAAGAATATGCTCCTGTTGTTCTTGATGTAACACATTCTCTTCAACAACCCAATCAGTTGTCAGGAGTTACAGGTGGAAACCCTGAAATGATTGAAACAATTGCAAAAGCAGGAATTGCATCAGGTGCAAATGGTCTTTTTATTGAAACACATTTTAATCCTAAAAATGCTAAAAGTGATGGAGCTAATATGCTAAATATTAGTAAATTAGAAAATCTATTAAAAAAATTAGTTGTAATCAAAAAAGCAATTAATTCATTTAAATAAATCAAATTAATATATATTTGCGCTTGCAAATTTTTTGTTCATTGAAAAAAATTGGGGTCGACTGGTTTTGACAGCGAGTCTGATTTAATGGTAAGCAGATCGAGCTCTGGACTATAGCTCGCAAATATCCTAGTACCAAACTTTAAATGGCGAAAACAATTACGCTCTTGCAGCCTAATAACTGAATTATAGTAAGTTAAGGCCTTGTCCTGCTAGGCAGGAAGGTAAGATGTCTCAGAATAGCCTTTGTTGACGGCGCTTCATTATGAGATACCATTAAAGTCAACATAGAAATCTTAAGGCTTTGGTAAGATTTTAAAATAAAAAAGCTAAGTAATATTTAGGCAGTTTTCAGTCAGAATATTATCGAAAATTAATTGAAAACTAAATCTGTAGAAAGCTATTTTTTCGCTTGTTTGGACGAGGGTTCGATTCCCTCCGACTCCACCAACACCCTTGTAAGTCACTGATTTACAGGGGTTTTTATTGCATCATAAACCAGAGATTCAAAAATTTCTTTATTATAATACTTCCATGGTTTCATTTGAGTCATTAAAATCATTATTAAATTTTCTTTTGGATCAATTTTAAAATAAGATCCCCAACTTCCATGCCAACCATAACTTCCTTCATTTCCAGCAATAGGATATTTGCTTATATCAGTTAAAACATTAAAACCTAAACCAAAACCTAAAGAATTATTTGGTTTTGGATTATTATCATTTTCTTTTGCATTTTTAATTCCATTTAATTGATTAGTGGTCATAAGTTTTACAGTATTTTTTTGAAGAATTTTAATTCCATTATATTCTCCATTATTTAATAACATCTTACAAAAATTTGAATAATCCAGTATAGAAGATACTAAGCCTCCAGATGCTATAAAAAAGGTAACTCTTTTAGTATATGTAGAGTTTAAAGGATTGTCTATTTCAATTAATTTCTGTTGATTATTAATTGTGTAACCAGTTGTAAATCTATCTATTTTATCTTTTGGAACTTGAAAAAAAGTATCTTTCATTCCCAGAGGATCAAAAATTTCATCTTTTAAAAAAATATCAAGACTTTTTCCAGAAATCTTTTCAATTAATAAACCGGCAATATTAGTAGCTGGACTATATCTCCATACAGTTCCTGGCTCATTACTTAATGGGATTTTGCTTAATCTATTGATTTCCATCTGCAAGTCAATAGATGGTATTTTTTTAAGTTCTTCTAATTTTTCATTGAGATATGGACTTGTTTTTCCAATTCCAGT
>MDSV01184817.1_pt1 | contig 19309 bp, 9 predicted proteins | sample 810851 | NCBI WGS metagenome assembly MDSV01 (sample SAMN05326640, study PRJNA326480) | marine metagenome | isolation source: seawater | place: Atlantic Ocean: North East | collected 2012 | reverse complement strand
GTGTCCTCAGGCGCGGGGCGAGCCTCCGTTGTTAAGGGAGGCGCCGTGAGTCCCCGCAGGTGGGAAGATAACGCAGTGTTTTGGCATTCATCGGCCGCGAGAAGTCTTTTTCTTCGGGAGGACCAAAAGCCTTTTGGGTTCTTCGGTCGCTTTTCGTCGTCGCGCGGCGTCGAAGCGTCGTTCGCCTCGCGCGAATGACCGAAAAAGAAAAAGAAAAAGAAAAAACCAGACGGCGGCGCGTCACGCACCCATCAGCCGTTCCGTCCGCGGCGGCCCGTGGATCTTCAGCTCCGGCTCGTCCTCGTGGTGCTCGGTGACGCCGTCGGCCATCGTCAGCAGCATGCCGGTGAGGCCACCGGTGGTTCGCGCGCTGACGGAGGTGAGACATATGCGGTTCAGACGCCGGATGTTGATCCCGTGCTCCACGGCGAAGCGCTGGAACCCCTCGCCGACGTTGAACAAGATCCTCTGCGAGTCGGTGAAGAGCAACACGGACGGGCTCGTGTCGCCGACGTCCACGCCGAGCCCCAACACCTGCAAGAACGCTCGGCTTCCCACGCCTTTCGCGTGGATGGGTTTCGTTTTCGTCTTTTCGCTGTCTCGCGTCGCGCCCATCGCGCGCGCGGAAGGAACCTCCTCGGATGGGGTCGGGCCCCTCGCCGCCGCGCGCGCGCGCCCGCGCCTCCGCCGCGCGGTCTCGGCCTCGGCGTCGCGAGCGACGCGGACGTACCCCTCGGGTGTGCGCTTCCAAGCCGCCGCGGACGCGGAGACGCGCAGGTGCCTCCGGAACGGCGCGAGCAGACCGTGAGGGTCGCCTCGCGTCGCGCGCGGGACTCGGCCGGCGGCGGAGCCGAAAGTGCGGGCCGGCGCGAGCGCGCCGAGCCGCGCCGCGTCGCACGCGATGGCGCCAAACTCCGCGCGCAGACCCGAGGCGGTGACGGGGGAGCCTTGGAGCGCGGTGACGAACGCGGGGGACAGTCTCCGACAACGCGCCGCCAGCATCAGCCCGCCCGCCTGGCGCGCGCTGCACAATCATCCGATGGCGCGTGGAGCGTGGAAAACCTGGCGACGAGCGAGCAGAGTCGAGACGATTTGACCCGAACCGCCGAACGCCCGCCCGGTAAACTCTGATGAACGGGTCGCGCGTATCCTATCCCGCGGTGGCCACCTTTCGTAGCGCCTGTGCGTCATAAAAAGAATATCCGCCTCGCCTCCGAAGGTGTCACTTGTGCGGCGACGCGCGCGCGATGGCGGCGGCGACGTGCTGCCCCGAGATGGTCCGCCGGATGTTCGGGGACGTCGACGCGCTCGGACGCGCGTCCCCGCTCGTCCCCGCCTCGCCAACGGCGTTTTCCGCCTCCCCGGCGTTTTCGGCGTTTTCGAAAAAACGTCGCGCGTCTCGCGACGCGAACGCGCCGCTCTCGGCCATCTCTCGCGCCCCGGGCGATCCCCCCGAACTCGCCGAACCGTCCAGCAGGTGCTTCACCAGACGCTTCCCGCTCGTGGGGTCCGCGTCTTCGATGCTCTTTCTGCTGCGCTCGCACATCCGCGCCAAGACGCCGAGCACCGCGCCGGCGTCGTCGGCGGCGGCGGCGGAGCCCTCGAAATCGCAGTAGAGCTCGACCAGCGGCGCCACGACGGACGCGCCGCTCATGCGCCGCCGGTTGGAGGGTTGCCACGCCAGCGCCCACAGCGCGAGCGAGGCGTCGGCGGCGGCGCGGGTCATGACACCCCGCAACTTTGTCAGACCGGCTAAAACGTCGATCATGCGCGCGAAAAACGTCTCGCCGACTTTCGCCGCCGTGCCCGTCACCTGAGCGCCGGAAGCGGAACGACTCGCCGCGGCTTTCGCGTTGGCTTTGGCGTTGACGGCTTCGAGCGCCGCCGCCTCCGCTTCCTTCGCCGCGCGCGACGCCGCCGCGGCGCTCTGCACGCCGCCGTTATCGTCCATCTCCGAGTCACCCCCGAGGAGAAGATCGTCCGGTTCGGCACATCCGTCGGCGCCGTTCCCGTCGGCGTCGCTCATGGCGACGTCCCCCTCTGCCGCGGCGTCGCGGCGCGCGCTCGCAGACCCGTCGCGCGCGCCGCGCGTGATGGCGGCGAGCGCGGCGAGCGCGGCGGCTCTCTGCGCGGCGTTTCCGGCGAGCGCAGCGGTCATCAGCGGGAGCACGGCGCCGCACCGCGCGGCGGCGACGCGGCCCGCGCGGCCGGAAGAGGCGAGCCGCGCCAAACCGGAGGCGGCGGCGCGGTGCGCCACGACAGCGTCCGAATCCAAAAGGCACAGCAGCGACCGCGCCGTCGACGTCGCCGCCGCCGCGCGTTCGGGCGGAATCCCAGAATGAATCTCGCGGAACCCGAAGGACGAGTCCTCATCCAACTCCGCCGACGCCAGGGCGCTCCCGGAAATGCGCGCGAGCGCCGCGGCGCACGCCGCCGCGGTGGCGGCGCGCGCCGACGCCACGCGCGTCTCCTCGGCGGTTCGCGAGCGCGTCGCCGGCTCGTCCGCGAGCTCGCCTCTCGCGCGGCACAGCCTGTTGCTGAGCGCCTCCACCGCGCCGCCGCGCAGCAGGGTGGTCACCGAGTCCCCGGAGCTGGAGAATGCCTCGACCGCGCGCGCGGCGGCGGCGGCGGTCTCGGCGCGAACCAGCCGCGGCGAATCGGCGGCGGCGGATTTTTTTTTTATTTCGCGCTCGGCGGACGGTGGCTCCGGATCCCAGTCGCCGTCGGCGTCGGCGGCGTCCCTCGCCACGATGGCCAGCAGAGGCGGCAGGATGCCCTCCTTGAGCAGCCTCTGCAACAGCGTGTCGTCCGCCTTGAGCAGCCGCAGCGCCGTGAGCGCGCCCACCTTGTCCTCCAGCCCCACGTTCTGCACCACGATGTGGATCAGCCGCAGCAGTTGCTGGCCCCGGCGGGTGGCGGTGAAGGGCGCGCCCGGGCCCTCCGCGGCGACCGCCAGGTCGCGAAGCTTCACGCACGCCGAGCGCGTGGACTCGGGGTCGCCGCCGCGCAGGTCCATGGCGTACCTGCGGAGGGCGAGGTGGCGGGCGAGGCGGAAGGCGAGTCGGCGAGTCAGCTCGGACGGTCGGTCGGTGCCGTGGAGGGAGCCCGCGGAGGGGCGGCGAACGGGCGAGGACCGCGCGTGGGCGTAGGTTTACGCGCGCGCGTCGGAGGCGAAAACGGTCGGGGTGGGGATGTCCGCGCGCGGCGTGTCCGCGCGTCGCGACGCACCCGGCGAGCGTGTCGTGCGCGTAGTCCGTAGGGGTGTCGCCGGTGTGGGGGGACGAGGTTTCGTCCCCCGAGGCAGTCGCGACGCGTATCGCCTGCATATCGGCGCGCGCGCGGGACCGATCTGACCCTGCAGCTTTTCGGCTTCGCGTCATCTCAGAGGAATAAAAAGGCGCACGCGACGTCGACGCGAGCGTTTTGGCGCACCGTGGGTTTCCAGACTGCGTCGCCCGCGGAAACAGACGGCTGAGAATTCGCGTCGCGCGCCTGGCGTTTCGCGATGCGCCGGAATTGACGACGCCTCCTCCCAAAGCCGCGCGCTCTGCCGGCGCACAGCGCCGCGAGCCTCGGTTCGAGTGACCCTCCCGCGCGACTCCCGAAACGTCCGTCCGCGCGTGCGGTCCCTCGGCGAACACGCCTCACTCGCGCGCGCGCGTTCACGGGCGCGCCGACACCCCCGCCGCCTCGTCTCTTCGCCGCCGGAGATGATCGCCAAGCCGGTCTCGCTGAAGAAGGCGAAGAAGGCGGCGAAGCAGCGCGCCGCCGCGGAGGCGAACGCCGAGCGCGCGGAGGCGTTCATGGCCGCCAAGGAGGGCCGCGCGGAAGCGCCGAAGAAGCGCAAGGCGGAGGGCGACGACGAGGAGCTCGCGCGCGACGCCCTGGAGGCGGCGGTGCGTTCCGGAGCCGCCGCCGCCGAGCGAAAGGCGGCCAAGAAGGCGAAAAAGGCGAAAAAGGCGAGAAGCTCTGAGGCGGAGAACGAAGACGCGAGGCCGACTGAAGACGGATCAGACGACGTCCCTCGTGACGACGAGGACGACGCGACGGCGATCGCCGCGTTCGTCGCCGAGCACCAGATCAACGTTCCCGAGGGCACGCCGAAACCGTTCCTCACGTTCCAACAGGCGCCGTTCCCGAAGCGGCTCACGCAGGCGTTGCTCAAGCAGGGGTACGTCACGCCTTCGCCGATCCAGGCGCAGGCGTGGCCCATCGCGCTGAGCGGGAAGGACATCGTCGCGGTGGCCAAGACGGGAAGTGGTAAGACGTGCGGCTTCTTGTTGCCGGCGCTGTGCCGCATCGTGAGGGACGGCGCCTGCGCGGCGCCGGAGATGGAGATGGTGGACGGCCGGTTCCGCCCGGCGGCGGTGACGCCCTCCGCTTTGGTCCTGGCGCCGACGCGCGAGCTCGCGATCCAGATCGGGGACGAGTGCCTGAAGTTCTGCCCCGCCGCCGGCGCCAAGGTGGTCACGCTGTACGGCGGCGCGAGCAAAGGGGACCAGCTGCGAGCGTTGCGCGCGGGCGCGGATGTCGTCGTGGCCACTCCCGGGCGACTCAACGATTTCCTCGCGCCCCCCCCGGGTTTCTCCGCGCCCGTGCGCGCGACGCACGCCAAATACGTCGTCTTGGACGAGGCGGACCGCATGCTGGACATGGGCTTCGAGCCGCAGATCAAGAAAATCTTAAAACTGTGCCCCTCCGCGCGCCAGACGCTGATGTTCACGGCGACGTGGCCGGAGGCGGTGCGGAAGATTGCCGAGCAGTTCACGACGGAGCCGACGCACGTGCGCATCGGCGACGGCGGAACGCGCCTCACCGCCAACGCCAGCATCGCGCAGACGGTGGAGATCATAGACGAGGACGCGAAGCTGGACCGCGCGATCGAGGTGTTGAAGGCGAACATCGTGGACGGCGCGCGAGGCATCGTGTTTTGCGGCACCAAGCGCCGGTGCGACTTCGTGGACCGCAAGATCAAGTCCCACGGCTTGCGGAGCGCGGGCGCCGTGCACGGCGACAAAGACCAAGCCGAGCGCGAGTACGCACTCGACTTGTTCCGCAAGGGGAAAGCGCCGTTACTGGTCGCCACGGACGTCGCCGCACGGGGGCTGGACATCCCCGGCGTCGCGTTCGTGCTCGTATACGACTTCCCCCTGCAGACGGAGGACTACGTGCACCGCATCGGGCGCACGGGCCGCGCCGGCGCCGTCGGAGCGTCGCACTGCTTCTTCACCCGAGACAACGCGCACGCCGCGCGCGAGCTCGTGCAGATCCTGGAGGGCGCGGCGCAGGCGGTGCCGGACGCGCTCAGGGACATGGCGGAGGCGCGCGGGAAGCGCAAGGGAGGGGGCAGGGGCGGCGGGAGGGGAAGAGGGGGGTTCGGGAGGGGAGGCGGGAGAGGCGGGCGCGGAAGAGGCGGGCGAGGCCAAACGCGCCAAAAGTGGTGAAGAGGAGGACACCGAATGTATTTCTCATCGAATCTCGAAAGAAAGGGTCCGTACGCGGCGGTGACGCGCGAAATCTAGTCGTACGCGTCTCTGCGCGGTTCGGAAAGCGTTCGCGCGCGCGATCGCGTCTCGCGGCGCGTCGCGCCGAGCCGGGCGGCGTTTCAGGACGCACCTGGTCACGCCCGCCCGAACTCGGCCGTCGCGGTTCGTTCGGTCTCGCGTTTGCGCTAATACACCGTCTCCCGCGCGGCGTCCCGCTCGGCGCCCGCGCCGGCTCGCGCGTCGCGCGACCCCCGCGTCACCGCCTCGGCGATGGTGCTCATCCGCTTCTGCAGCGTCACGGGGCTGCAGAAGGGCTCGAGGAAGGACATGATCTCCTTCAAGATGCCGCGCGGCAGCGACGCCTGCGGGTGCCCCCCCGGGCCCTTGCAGATCACCACGATCCTCTCCAGCTCGGCGACGATGGCATCCGGCAGGCGGCGCTGATGCCGCGGGAGGGCCTTGTCGGGCGGGGTCTCTCGCGCCGCCACCGCGCGCGTCGCCTCCAGCGCCGCCGTCAGCGCCGCCGAGTACACGCCATCCTTCCCCAGCCCGCTCGCGGCCACCTTCCTCGTGCCGTCGGGGTTGCGCACGCCGAACGTCGGTGCCGGCGTGTCAGACGCGGGCGGCGGCGGGGAGCCGCCGAGCGCGCCGCCCGCGTCCGCGGCAGCGGCGGCGCGACGCGACGCGACGGCGTCGCCGCCCGGCGGCGACGGCGTCGTCGTCGTCGGCGCGGCGTCGGCGCTCTTTTCTTCTTCTTTTTTGTCGGAAAAAACCACAGACTTTTTAACTTGCCACCGCGGGTCGATCTCGAACTCGCCGTTCGCGACGAACGTGCCGTTCGCGTCCTGTCGCACCTGCCCCCGCGCGCCCATGTTCTTCCACTTGTGCTTGATGGCGTCGACGGAGAAGTCGCGCAGCGTGGCGGCGTACGCCTCGTCGTTCTTGATCGTCTGCCACCGCCGGCCGTGCTTGACGACGCCCGCGAGCAACGCCTTCATGTCGTCTTGGGACCACTCCTTGCCTCCCGCTTGGCCGCACAGCGCCACCGCGCGCGCGCGGCGCAGCGCGTGCGCGGCTCCCGTGCCGTCGTCCACGAACTCCAGGTCGCCCTTGTTGACGTAGAAGCGGTCGCCGCCGGACCCGCCCAGCTTGTCTTTTCGTCCGTTGCGTTCAAAGTACTCGTCCAGCTCGTCGTCGTCGATGAAGTCGTCGTCCATGTCGTACCACTCCTCGGGCGGGCGGGCGCCTTTCTTCTTCGCCTTCGCGCCTTCGGGGGCGTTCTTCAGCGCCTCCGCCTTTCTCGCGCGTCGTTCTTCCTTCTCCTGAATCACCGCCGGGTCGTTCGGGTCGCGGCCGTCGTCCTCGAAATCGTCGTCGTCGGACGACACGGCGTCGGGCGCGTCGTCGCCGTCGTCGCCGGCGTCGCCGCGCGTCTCGTCGTCCTCGTCGCTGTCGTCGAAGCGGGGCGCGCTGTAGAAGCCCTCGATGCGCCGGATCACGGCGGCCATGTGGTTGCCGGCGCCGTCGCCGGGCGCGAGGCCGCCGCCCATGCGCATCGCCGCCGCGCCCGGGGGAGGGGGCGCGCCGGCAGCCATCGGGTCGCGGCCGGACGCACCCGCCGGCGCGGCGGGCGCGGACGCGTCCTGCGCGCGCTTCAGCTTCTTGTAGTTGATCACGGGCACGGCGTCGCCCGCGAGGTCGAGCATGACGTGCCTGTCGGGTCGGGCGAGGGGGCGGGGTGAGGGAAGAGGCGCGCGGTCAGCGTAGGTCCGCCGCGGGGCATCGCCGCGCGATGCCGATCCCGCCAGGTGCGGGTCGGGCGTTTGAAATCTGGGCGAACCGCCGGAGCGCGGATCGGACCGGGGTCGGGTTCGAGACGCACAGTCGCGCGGGCGCGCCGGAAAGGTCCATCGCGCCGGCCCTGGGTGACACGCGGCGCTCGACGTCGCTGCGGGTGGGCGCGGGTGGGCTCGCGCGCGGCGCGGTGTGCGCGAAGCGCTGCGGACGCCTCGGGAAATCCCTCGAAGAAGACGTCGTGGCACAGTGAAGGAGACGTTGACGCCGCCCGCCTGATTGACACCCGCTGTAATAAATGTAGATGTCCCTCGATCCCGTCGCGGGGGACTGGACTTTTCCCGACGTCCAGGCGCGGGCGCGGACGCCGTCCGAGCGCCGCGCGAAACGCGCACTGTGTTTTCGTGGAGAAAAAACGCGTCATCAGCGCTCGGCGCGCGTCGGTTTTTGTCGCATCGACACCACGGCGTCGCGCGCGCGCGCGTCAGCGAGATCTCCCGAGTCGGATATCGTTCGCGTGCGACGACCGTCCGCGCGCGCCGCGCACACTCGCGGCGCGGTGAGGCGGCGGACGGCGTTCCGGCGTCTAGGGTGCCCCCGCGCGCGGAGCACGGCGCGGGAGGACGCGGCTGACGCGCGGCGAAGGCGATGGCGAGTTTCGGCGGCGCCGCGGCGCGCGCGCGCGTCGCGCCGACCGCGACGACGTCGGCGGGACCGATCCGCGACGCGTCTGCCTCGACGTCGTCCGCCTCGCGGTCGGTCCTCGGGGCCGGGTCCCGTCGAGCCCTCCGGCGCGCAGGCGCGGGCGGCTCGAGGGCATCGCCCGCGCGCGCCTCCGCGACGCCCTCCTCCGGCGGCGCCGGCGGGGGCGGGACGCGCGCGTCCCGGCGCCGAGAGCGACGCGCTCTGGCGAAGGGCGAGACGAGCGATCCGCCGCGCGACCCGCCGAACGCGGGGGGGTCGCGCGCGGTCGACGCGAAACGCGTCCCCGCGCCGACCGGCGCGCTGGTCGTGGACGCGCGGGGCGAGGCGGTGGGACGCGACGGCGCGGTCCCGAACGCAGGGACCGACGACGCGGACGCGCCGTCCGTCCCCTCGGCGTCGCGTCGGAGAGGGCCGACGCGGCGCCCATCCGGATCGACGGCTCGATTTCCCGCGGCGGCGGCGCGCGCGAGCGACGTCGCGCGCGACGACTCGCGAACAGACCCAGCCAGATCGTCGAGCCACCCGCCGCGATTACCCGTGGAGACGTCGCAACACCGCCACCTCGGGACCGCGGCTTCCGTCCCGGACGCGCTGCGGAAGCTCCGTTTGGGCTTGAGAGATTTGGCGCGCGACGCGGCGGACGGGTCGCTCCCGCCGTTTTCCTCCGGGCTCGTTCGGCTCGTCGCGTCCGCGCCGCGACACGTCGACGCGCTCGAGTGGCTGCGCGCTGTGCGCGCGTGCGACGACGCGATCGTCACTGTTGATGACGACGACGCGGTCACCTCGAGACGACAGTCCTCGCTCCTCCCCGCGTACTACCTGAGCCCGCGCACCCCCCCCCCGGCGGTGCGCTCGGGCGACGGCGACGACGGCTCCGACGAGACGGAGTCGCCGCGGTCGTCGCGCGGCGACTGCGGAGTCGAGAGCGCTGTGAAAAAGAGAAGGAACGAGAATGACGACGTCGCCGAGCCTTCTTCGTGGCGCGCTGATCCGCGCGGCGCCGTCGCCGCGGTGGGCGGGGCGGTCGTGTGGACCGGTTCCGACGGATTCGACGGCGACGTCTTGGCGGACGTCCGCCGGTTCGCGCGGAGGAGCGCCGCCGGAGATTTTTCCGGCGGCGAATCGGACGAGTTCGGCCCCCGGGTGTACGGTGCCGGGCGGTTCGACCCCGAGTGCGGAGGAGGAGCGCCCGCGGAGGAGTGGGCGCGCTTCGGCGGGCACTACTTCTTCCTCCCCACGCTGGAAGTGGCGGAGGGCGCGCGGAACGCCACGGTGGCGGTGGCGGTTGCCTGGGACGCCGCGTTCGGCGCGAACGAGGAGGACGCGCGGGAAACGGCGATTCGGGATTTCGGCGTCGCGCGTGACTCTAGCGAGCCGGGGAAACGGACGCGCGGCGCCGCGAGCCTCGCGGCGGCGGTGGCGCGCGCGGCGGACACCGTCGACGCCGCGCTGGGCGAGACCGAGCGCCGCGCGGCGGGTAAAAACGAAAGCCGACGTCTCCGCCGATTGTCCCCGCCGGGCGCGGCGACGCCCCTGGGCAAGACCCTCGAGCCCGACCGGGCCGGGTGGTCGGCGACGGTGGACGGGCTGCTTCGGAAGCTGCGCGAGGGCGAAGCCGCCGCGGCGGAGACCGCGCGGCGCGCCGAGCGCGCCGCGGCCGCCGCCGAGGCGGCGGCGGAGACTTCGGGGCCTTCGGGGACTTCGGGACGCGAGCGAACGCATTCGTCGTCGTCGCCTCCGTCGGACGCCGCCGGAGCGCGTTTTTCGGAACTCGCGCGGACGAGTTACGTGTGGGACGAACGCGACGCGTACGGCGAGGATGCCTACATCGACGATTTCGCCTCCGGGGACGGGTACGGCGGGGGCGCGGCGTCGTCCAGCGGCCGCTCGATCCGCGACCGGCTGCTCGACCTCGGGCGATCGGCGGGCGTCGAGGCGCCCCCCGCGGCGGTGCTGCGGGAGCTCGAGGCGTTGGCGACGGAAAACGGCTTGGGTTCCCCCCGCCCGGGCTCGGCGGCGGCAGGCGCGCCGGCGGACGGGTTCGAAACCGCCGCGGGTGTCTTTTCGGGCGGGTCGTTCGCGTTTCCGGCTCGCAGAAAGACGCGCGTCGACGCCGACGCGGGCGACGCGGGGAGCGTCGGCGTAGGGTGGTCCGTGGACGAGAGCGTCGAAGACGACGACGACGACGACGACGACGACGACGTCGCGACGGCGGCTCGGGCGCTCTTGCGGCGGACGTTCGCGCCCGACGAAGCCGCCGCGGTCGTCGACCACCCCGGGTCGCGCGATCCCGCGGAGGAGGCAGGTTCTCTGAGTGACCTTCCTTCCTCCGCGCGAAGCGATGCGCGCGCCGACGATCGGCCCGACGACGAAACCGAACCGTTGCGCAAAGTCGTGTTGGCGCGTCGCTCGACGCTGACGTTTCGCGAGCCGATGGACGCGTTGGCGCTCGTCTCGAGCCTCAAGGCGCGCGACCCGGACGCGTACCAGTTCGCGCTCGTGCACGAAGACGGAGCGGCGTTCGTGGGGTCCACCCCCGAGCGCCTGTTCGCGTCGCGCGACGGCCGCGCGGCGTCCGAGGCGGTGGCCGGCACGAGGCCCCGCGGGTCGGACGAGGGCGAGGACGCCGCTTTGGCGTACGAGATGCTCCTGTCCCCGAAGGAACACGAGGAGTTCTCCATCGTGCGCGAGGAGGTGCGGCGCGCGTTGGCGGTCGTGGCGCGGGACGGCTCGAGCGGCGTGCGGGTCGAGCTCGAGAAGGGCGTCTTGCGGCACGTCTCGGTGCAGCACCTGTATGCTCGGCTCGGGTGCGAACTGAGGGACGGCACCTCCGAGGCGGACGTGCTCAAAGCGCTGCACCCCACGCCCGCGGTGTGCGGCCACCCGCGGTCGGCGGCGCTCGACGCTGTTCGCAAAGCGGAGCCGTTCGATCGTGGGTTGTACGCCGGACCGCTCGGGTGGATCGGCGCCGACAGCGCCGAGTTCGCGGTGGCGATTCGATCGGCGCTGATCGAGACGAACGCCGCGCCGGACGCGAAGACGTGTCGACGCGAAAGCGCGTCGGGCGGTTCTGACACCGTCGGGACCGTCATGCGTCTGTACGCGGGCGTGGGCGTGGTGGCCGCCGCGGACGCCGTCGCGGAGTGGCGCGAGCTCAACCTGAAGACGACGCCGCTCGAGTCGCTCGTCACCGGCGTCGCCGGCGGCGTTGAATCGTTCGCCGGCGAGAATTCGACCGCGACCGCGACCGCGACCGGGACGTCGAACGTGTCTTCGTTGGCGTCGGCGCCCAACCCCAACCAGGCGTGGGCGGACGTGCTCGTCGGCGAGCTGTTCCGGGACGGCGTGCGCGTGTTTTGCGTCGCGCCCGGGTCCAGGAGCACGCCTCTGGCGCTCGCCGCCGAGCGGCACCCCTCCGCGCGCGTCGTGGTGTGCGTGGACGAGCGCTCGCTCGCCTTCTACGCTCTCGGCGTCGGCAAGGGCGCCGGCGCCGGCGCCGCGGGCGCCGCCGTCATCACCAGCAGCGGCACGGCGGTGGCCAACCTGCTCCCGGCGGCGGTGGAGGCGGCGGAGAGCGCGGCGCCGCTGCTGCTGCTCACCGCCGACCGGCCCCCCGAGCTGCGGGGCACGGGCGCGAACCAGACCATCGACCAGACCAAGATCTTCGGGTCGTTCGCGCGGTACTACGCCGACCTGCCCCCGCCGGGGGACGGCGCCCCGGCGCGCGTCTGGGCCACCGCGGCGAACGCGGCGACGCGCGTCCTGCGCGGCGCACGGCCCGGGCCGGCGCACTTGAACTGCCAGTTCCGGGACCCGCTCGGACCGGCGCCCGTCGCGTGGGACCCGGCGCGAGACCTGCGCGGGCTGGAGGGCTGGGAGGCGCGCACGACTCCGTTCTCGTTCACGCACCGCGACGACGGCGAACCCAGGAGCGCCTCGCGCGATGCGTCCGGCGCGCGGGCGCTGGCGCGGCTGGCGCGCTCCGCGCGGCGCGGCGTGCTCGTCGTCGCCGGCGGCGCGTCGGACGGCGCCGCCGCCGCGCTGGCGGCGACGGAGCTCGCGACGTGTCTCGGGTGGGCGGTGGTCGCGGACGCCGCCAGCGGCTTGCGCGCGGGGGCGGGCGACCCGGCTCGGCCGTTTTGCCCGCACGCGCTCAACGTCATCGACGTCTCGCTGTGCTCGGAGTCGATGCGCGCGTTTTTCCAGCCGGACGTCATCGTGCAGCTCAACCCGCGTCTGACGTCCAAGCGCGTGCAGACGGCGCTGGAGACGGCCGCGCTGGACGGCGGCGCCGCCTGGGCGGTCGTGACCCCCCAGGAGACGCGCGCCGACCCCGCGCACTGCGTCTCGCTGCACGTCTCCGCGGACGCGGCGACGGCGGCGGCGGCGCTGTCTGAGGCGCTCGGGTTTTCGCGAGGCGAGGGAGGTTCCGGCTCGGGCGCGTCCGAGTACCGAGCGTCGCCCGAGTACGCCTCCTGCGCGTCGTTCCGCGACGCGCTGCTCGCCGCGGACGCCGCGGCGGCGCGCGAGGCGCGCGCCGCGCTGCGGGACCTGGAGAACGAAGAGGGCATCACCGAGATGGGCGTCGCGCTGGCGGTGGCGGACGCGTTGCCGCGGTCCATGGGTTTGTTCCTGGGCAACTCCATGCCCATCCGCGACGTCGACGCTCTGGCGGGCATCGCCGAGACGGGCGCGTCGGCGCGCGGCGTCGCCGACGCGAGCGACGTCGGCGCTTTCGCGCCCGGCGCTCCCACCGCGGCGAACCGCGGCGCGAGCGGCATCGACGGCGTCCTGAGCGCCGCCGCGGGGTACGCCGCCGGGCTGGGCCGACCCGTGACGCTCCTCGTGGGGGACGTCTCGTTCCAGCACGACGCCAACGGTTTGTTACTGCTCCGCGAGCGCCCGGGCCAACCCCCGGTCACGGCGGTGGTGGTGAACAACGGCGGCGGCGGAATATTTTCGTTCCTGCCCGTCTCGGACCAGATCGACCGGGCCAGGTTCACGAAGCTCTTCGCGACGCCGCCGGACGTCTCCAGGCGCGGGCTGTGCGACGCGCACCGCGTCGCGCACGCGCACCCGAGCACGCCGGCGGCGCTGCGCGCCGCGCTGGAAGCGGCGTGGGCCGAGGGGAGGCACTCCGTGGTGGAGGTGACCACCTCGCGCGCTCGGAACCTGGCGCAGCACCGCGCGTTACAGAAACGCGTCGCCGCGGCGGTCGACGCCGCGCTCGCGCTGGGGAAGCGGTTCGGGGCGTGGGGGGACGAGGGAGGTGGGGACGAGGTCGGGGACGAGGCGGACGAGACGCGCGGGGCTTCGGGAGTCGCGGCGACCCCGGCGACGAAAAAGAGCCCGCGCGTCGTCGTCGCCGCGACGACGTCCCGCTTCGCCCTGCCGATGCTCCGCGAGCCCACCACCGTTTCGGCTTCCGACGCGAAAGCGCTTTCGCTTTCGGGGAAGACGCGTGTGGGTCACATCCTGGAACTGCGTCTGGCGAACGGCGCCGTCGGCCGAGGCGAAGCGTCGCCTTTGCCCGGGTTGCACCGCGAGTCCGCCGAAGAGGCGGGGGCGCAGCTTCGCGTCGTCGCGGCTCTGTTGGAGGGAACCGAGGTGCCCGCGACGCTGCCTCTGCTCGGGGGCGCCGTCACGGACTGGCTCGTTTCCGCCGTGGGCGTGCGCGTCGTGGACGCCCTCCTCCCGTCCGTGCGCTTCGCGCTCGAGTCCGCCGCGCTTCGAGCGCTCGTCGCCAGCCCCGCGAGCGGACCCGGCGGCGAGAAGAAGGGCGAGAAGAAGAATCGCGTCGCGCTCGCCGACGCGCTCGGCCAAGGCGCGGCGCATTCGCGAGCTTTCGAAGAAACCTCCGCTTCGCGGGTTTCCGACGCGGTTTCCGACGGCGGTCACGTCGAGGCCTCGACGACGAAACGCGAACGCTTTGTCGAGGTGAACGCTTTGATCGCGGCGTGCGATGGGGACACGCCCGAGTCCGCCGCGGCGGAAGCCGCGGCGCTCGTCGCGCTTGGATACCGGTGTTTGAAGATCAAAGTCGCGCGGGGCGTCGGCGCGGCGGGCGCGGCGGCGGACGCGGACCGGGTGGAGGCGATTCGCGCCGCCGTCGGCCCCGGGGTGGCGTTACGGTGCGACGCGAACCGCGGGTGGTCCCTGAACGACGCGCTCGCGTTCGGCCTGCGCGCGGTGAACTTCGACCTGCAGTACGTGGAGGAGCCCGTGCGGGACGTCGAGAACGACCTCGCCGCGTTCCACTGCACCACCGGCGTTCCTGTGGCTCTGGACGAGTCCGTGGACGACGCGTTCTCGCGCGCGCGCGCGGAGAACCTCTCCGCGGCGGACGCACTGGAGGACCTCTTCGAGCCGACGTTCGGGGTGGTGGCGCTCGTGCTCAAGCCGGGCGTGCTGGGAGGCTTCGAGGCGTGCGCCGCCGCCGCCGCCGCGGCGCGAACCAAGGGCGTCGACGCGGTGGTCACGACGGCGTTCGAGTCCGGAGTCGGCGTCTCCGCGTGCGCGCACCTCGCGGCGGCGCTGGACGCCGCCGCCGAGCGCGCCGCGCGCGACGCGACGCGCGATGACCGCGATACCCGAGAAGGCGACTCTGAAAGTGGCTCCGCGTACGACGACGACGACGACGACGCGCTCGACGCCGAAGACGCCGACGACGTCGTTCCGGTGGCGTCGCGGCTTGGCGCCATGCAGCACGGGCTCGGCACGGGCGCGTGGCTCGCCGGGGACGTCACGGCGCCGCCCTCGGCGCCTTTGGTTCCGACGTTCGACCGGGACGGGGTTCGAACGGGTCTCGGCGTGGCGCTCGAGACGGACGACGACGGCGCGAACGCGCCGTTCGTCGCCTCCGTGGTCACGCCCGAGGCGCGCGTCGTCTCGGAGGAGACGCGCGCCGCGTCGACGTCTTCGTCGGAAAAGCCTCGCGTATCCTCCTCCTGGGGATCGATCGCGTTTCGCGAAGTCGTCACCGCCGCGGGGACGTACCGGTTCCGGGTCCGGGACTCGAAGACCGCGACGAAAACAGAAAACAAAGAAAAACCCGCGGTGCTTTTCCTGCACGGGTTCATGGGCGGCATGGAGGACTGGGACGCCGTGGCGCGCGGCCTTTGCGCGGAGGCGCGGTGCGTCGCCGCGGACATGCCGGGGCACGGGGGAACGACGTTCGCGCCCGGCGCGGGTTTCGCCGAGGCGGACGGCTACGCGGTGGAGGCGATGGCGGAGGCGACGACCAAGCTCGGCGACGCGTTGTTTGGCGGCGGCGGCGACGACGCCGCGCCGGTGACCGTCGTGGGGTACTCCATGGGCGCGAGGGTGGCGCTGGCGGCGGCGGCGGCGGCGCCTTCGTTCCTGGAAACGAAGCGCGGGGGGGGGGTGGTGTCCATCGGCGGCTCGCCCGGGATCGCCGGCGCCGAAGCCAGGCGCGCGCGCGCCGAGCGGGACGACGCGCTGGCTGACGCGCTGCGCGCCGCCGGGGTGGCGTCGTTCGCGCGCGCGTGGTATCAGCAAGGTCTGTTCGGCTCGTTGACGGCGCACCCGCGGTACTCCGCCGCGCGCCTGGCGTCGCGCCGCGCGCGCGACGCGGAGCGCGGCGACGACGCGAACGAAAGCGGCGCGGCGGCGCGGCTCGCGGCGACGCTGTCGGCGGCGAGCCCGGGGCGGCAGGCCCGCGTCGACGCCCAGTCGCTGGTGGAGTCGGGCGTCCGCGTCGATTTCGTGACTGGTGAGCTGGACGCCAAGTTCGTGAAAATCGCCGAGACGTTGGCGGAGGAGATGCGCGCCTTCGGGCGGAAGTCCGGGCGCGAGGCGCGGGTGTACGAGTCGGCGGTTCCGGGCGCGGGCCACGCCGCGCACTTGGAAGCGCCCGAAACGCTGGTGTTGCGTCTGTTGCGGATCGTCCGAGCTGAGACGTGATGTCTGATGTGTCGCAGGCGCGCTTTCGTTGCTTTTATCGACGATATACGGGAGCTATGTAGACTACTAGCCAGCTATCGTCGCGCTCGCTATCGCGCGGTCACACACCCAGGCGCCGCGTCGTTCTTCCGTCGCGCGAAAACACTCCACGACGCCTTCTTCCTCTTCGTCCTTACTTGTCCAAGCCGAAGTGGCCGCGGATGGTGAACGGCTCCTGCTTGACCTCGGGGTCGGGCTTGACCTCGGGCGCGACCGGTTGCTCGGCGCGCGCCGACTTGCACGCCGCGCAACTGTGTTTCCACTTGCCGTGCGGGCAGATGTGGCAGTCCTTGCATCTGTTTTTCAGCTCGCCATGCGGACAAGGGTTGCAGTCCGCGCACCTGTGTTTCCTCTTCCCATGCGGGCAGAGGTTGCAGTCCTTGCAACTGTTTTTCAGCTTGCCATGCGGACAAGGGTTGCAGTCCGCGCACTTGCTTTTCAGCTTGCCATGTGGACAAGGGTTGCAGTCCGCGCAGTGGTGTTTCAGCTTGCCATGCGGGCAGGGGTTGCAGTCCGCGCAGTGGTGTTTCAGCTTGCCATGCGGGCAGGGGATGCAGTCCGCGCAGCTGTCTTTCACCCTCCCATGCGAGCATCTCTTGCGTCCTCCCATCGCTTCGCGACGGCGCGCGCCACGGGCGCGCGTGCGCGAAAGAGTGTCGAGACTTCCGAGCATTGCGTTCGTGTCGTGGCTTTTTTTCGATGCGACGTTTCGTCCCCGCCGAGAATTATCACATCCAAAAACGTCGTGACGCTTCGTGACCGCCGGGTCACCGCGCACTACCGCCAGCGCACCGCGTCGACCGAGCCCATCGCCGCGAGTGTCTCTCTGATTGGTGTCGAGTCGATCGCCCGCGAGACGCGAGTCGCCGCACCGCGCGACGCGATGTCGTCCCCGCCGACGGCGCTGTCGCATCCCGAGACGACCCTTCCGTTTCGTCCCAGGACGGAGATGGCGCAGCCCGCGGCGGAAGCGTTCCCCGAGCCCGTGAAAGAAGCGGCGGTCGCCGAGTCCCCGGCGGTGTCTTCCCCCGCTCTGCCCGCGAAGAAGGAGCGCGTCGACACCTCCCCTCTGGAGGGTGTTCGCGCGCTGGCGTGCGCGATCATCGCCGCGAACCACTGGCTCCTGTGGTACGGGGAGAAAAAGCACGGCGCCATCGAACTGCAGGGGGGGTTCGCCGTGACCGTCTTCTTCTTCATCACCGGGTTCGTGATGTACCTCGCGTACGGGGACAAGGTGTGCCGCGAGGATTTCAAGTACTGGGTGCGTGGGGTTTCGTCCGAGACGCTCCCGGCCGCGCGACGTGTCCTTCCCTCCCGCGACGCTTCCGCATCCCCCGGAGCGATGATCCCGTTCCCGGGACGTCCCGAAACGGCGATTCGGGTCGCGAGTGATCTGAGATGAAAAACAGATCCTCTGGCAGCGCGCGTCGTCGTTTTCCTCCTCTCGATCGATCCGCACTCGGGTCCGCCGCCGACTGACTCCAGAGCGCCTTCTTCCCTCCCTGAACCGCCGCCAGGACTTCATCAAGCGCCGGTACATCCGGCTCGTCCCGGTGCACTGGCTGTGCATCGCGACGTACGCGCCCGTGATCGCGTACAACTACGAGACCATCGCGAACGATTACTACTTTTGGCAAAACGCCTTCGGCGAGAAGCACCTGTGGGTCGGGTGGCTCCTGAACCCGTTGTTTTTGTCCTCCTGGATCTTCGCGCCGTTGCACTACTGGAACTCCGTGGCGTGGTCGGTGTCCACGCAGGTGGGCTTCTACTTCGTCTTCCCGTTCGTCGCGCGCGTCATGAAGGCGAGGCTGGCGAAGGAAGAGGGCGGCTTGGCCGTTTCGGGAAACGCCTCCGGCGCCGTGATAGAGACGGAGGAGGAAATCGTCGAAGCGCGCTACCGACGCCGCGCGCGCGTCCTGTACGCGCTCTCGATCCTCGTGCCGTTCGCGGCGATGGCCTTCTTCAACAACCCGACGTTTCGCGAGTACTGGAGCTCACCCTCCGCGAACCGCGACCCCGAGACGGGTAAAGAGACGGTCACCGAGCTCGGGTCGGACGTGGACGGCATTCGAGCGTACTTCCTCGCCAGGAGCTGGACCCCGTTTCGAATGCCCGTGTTTTTGTTGGGCGCGCTGTTCGGCGCGCGGCGCGAACGAATGCGAAGGAACGCGACAGACAAAGACGCGACCGTGATTCGGTCGTGGGCCACGTGTGTCGACCGCTACGCGTTCCGGCTCTGCGTGTTCTGGACGCTCGCGGCTTCCTTCTCCCTGGCGTACAGCGAAGCAAACCCGTGCGGCTCTTCTCGGAGTTTTTCCTGCTCTACCCCGCGGCGTTTGTAGTCTTCGGCCTCACCGTCGCCGGGGACGCGTCGCGGACGTACCGCTTCCTGACGCACCCTGTTTTACTGCTCGGCGGCAAATGCTCGTACGCCGCGTATTTGCTCCAGTTCCCCGTCTGGACGTACATCGACCGCATGGCGTACGGCACGTTCAAAAACAGGTTCCCGCCGTGCTCGAGGAACGACCCGGACGCGGCGGCGAGCTGGACCGACTGCTTCGCCAAATCTGGGTACCAGGAGTGGCCGGACGTGATGGTCGTCTGGAACGTGTTCCTGCTCTTCGCCGTCGCGTACGTCGTCAACCGGTACTACGAGAGCAGAGTCGTGGCGTTCTTAGCGCGGAAGCTGCTGACGGACGAAACGGCGAGCGCCGCGAGCGCCGCGAAGCGAGCGCCGAAAGCGAACGCGGCGGAGGCGGAGCGCGGCGGCGCGCGTTGAGAGGAGGCGTGCTTTTTTATGATAAGGGTATGATATTTCTCTCGGCGCCTCGGACCTCGCGAAGGGCGCGCTCCCGGAGACGCGCGCACTGCGACGGGCGCGTCTCGCTTCGACCGCACGCCAGCTCCTCCGACCCGCCCGGCCATGCGCGCGCTCCGCGCGCTCAGGAGGCGACCCCCCCCCGGCTCGAGCGCGCGGGCGCCTTCGGCGACGCGAACCAGCCCGCTCCCCCCCTTCGCGCCCGTGACGCCTCCCCAGCGCGACGGAGGCTCGGACGACGAGCCTCCGAGAGACGCGACCCCGCTCGCTTCTCGCGCCCCGGCTCCGCGAGGGAAAGACTCGCGCGCGCGGGAGCGTCTGGAGTTCGGAGGCGCGCCCGGCGTGCTCGCCATCATCATCCTGTCGCACGCGGTGGCGTACTACGTCCTGCTGTGCGTCGCCAAACGCGGGGGACGCCTCTACCCGCTTCCCCTGACCCGGGCGGCGGCAGCGGCTTCGCTCACGGACCTGCGCGAGCTCGCGGTGCCGACGCCCGCGAGCTGGGCGGCGTACCTGGGGTTCCTCTGCGTGCAGCTGTGGCTGG
>MDSV01126313.1_pt1 | contig 19311 bp, 8 predicted proteins | sample 810851 | NCBI WGS metagenome assembly MDSV01 (sample SAMN05326640, study PRJNA326480) | marine metagenome | isolation source: seawater | place: Atlantic Ocean: North East | collected 2012 | reverse complement strand
GGGCGGACCTTCGCCTTCGGCGTACGCGTCGTACGCGCGCTCGTCCTCCCCCTCCCCCCCCGCGTTGCGCCAGCCGCAGACGCCGTCCGCCAGCACCATCACGCGGGGCATCCCCGCGTCCGCGAACACCCGCTTGGCGAACGCCGCGCGCTCGTTCTGGCGGCCGTACACCACCACCACCTCGTCCGCGCCGGGCTTGCGGAAGTGGAAGGTGCGCGCCCACTCCTCGGGCGTGCACAGCAGCGCGCGCGGCAGCGCCTCCGCCGGCAGGTGCGCGGAGCCCCGGATGGAGCCGTACAGCGCGCGCTCGTCGTACCGACGCACGTCGATGACCGTCACCAGAGGGGCGCCCTGCGCGGCGCCGTACTCGCCGAGCAGCGCCAGCGCGTCGCGGCCGATCGTCTCGTCCTCCGGGACGGCGCGCGCCGAAGAAGCGTTCGTCGACGGCGACGACGGCGACGGCGAGACGTCGAGCGTCCGCGCGGCGGGAAACTCACCCGCGGTTTCGGTCTCGGAGGTCATCTCAGAGCGCTCGTCGCCGTTTCCGCCTCTCCCGCCGCGCCGGGCGTGTGACGAGGAGCCCTCCTCGAGGAGGACGCCGCCGGAGCTCTCGTCGCGCGGCGGCGGCGGCGGCGCGAGCGGCGCGGCGGCGGCGAGGCCGCCCTCAATCACCGCGCACCGCGTGAAACCCAGCTGCACGGCGATGGCCGCGGCCTGGCTCGCGCTGTGGCCGTGCGTGCTCACGAACACGATGCTGGACCGCTTCGTGGGGGGCTCGAACCCCGTGCGCTCCAGCCAGTGCGTCTGCCGGCTGCGCAGCGCGCGCGCGAGCTCGCCCGCGGGCACGCGCGCCATCCGCAGCCTGCCGCTCATCTCCAGCTCGGGCGCATCCTCCTCGGGGCTCTCGCGCACGTCCACCAGCACGGGCCGGACGCTCCTACTCTCCACCAGCAGCCAGAACGCGGACGGGGAGAGGCGCGCGTACGCCCCGCGTCCAGCTCGGATGCTGGGCAGGCTCCCGTCCCCGCGCGCGCCTCCTTTGTTTTCGCGCGACTTCTGCTCCGCGAGCTTCTGCGCCCGGAGCACGCGGATCGACCACGCGATGAGGGACAGACACACCGCCGTGGTCAGAGACCCACCGATGTTGGTGATGTGCATGGCGACGACGCGGGCGCGCGGCCGCCGGCGCGGTCAGCCGCCCACCCCTCGCGCGCGTCGCGTGTGCGCCTAACGAACCAGTCCATTCGGAGACGAGAGCGAAAACGCAGTGAGTGAGTCCTTGTTCTAGTGTTGTCTATGATTTACCAGTCACAAATAACAGTATTGCGATGTATTTTGTATGATTTGAAGACTAAAATGTCACATGTGTGGTCTCAACTTTGAAAAAAAATTCGAAGGGGGTGCCGAGAAAAACGAGAAATGGATAAGCTGCGAGGGTTGCGCCTGCTCGGCAAAGTTAAACCTGCTCGACAGCCCCGGCATTGCACCGCGCGCGTACGGGTCACCCCGTGTCGCTCACAAGGTCCGCTCGCGTTCGGAAGGTCTGTCAAGATGGCCGCTTTCGCCGCGACCAGCGTCCCCGTCAGGGCGGCGGCGTTTAGCGACTCCGCCCGCGGCCGCGCGTCCGACACCGTTCGCGCTGCAGTGGCTCGCAAGCTCTCCCGGCCGATCCAGCGATCGAGGGACGTGCGCGTGGGCGTGATCGACCCCGTGTCCATCATGGTCGGCGGCGCTATGGTCACCGCCGGCCGGAGCCTGCTGGAGAAGGCCTCTGACGACGAGCCGCGCGCCGTCGAGGCGGACGCGCGCGATCGCTTCGACGTGGACGTCACGCCCGACGTCGCCTCCGTTGCCGCGTCCGCGCTCGAGCCGCGCGGCGCGGACGCGGGCGACCTGCCCGCCATCGCGCACACCTTCGGCGGCGTCTTCGACGCCGCCGCGTCCGGCGCGCTCGGATCCGTCGTGCACGACGTGGTGACCGGCGGGTGGTGGGACGGCTCCGTCAACGCGCGCGACGCGAGGCCCGTGCTCGAGCTGCAGGCGATGCGCGCCGACGCTCGCGCCGCGCTGATGGACGCCACGCGCGACACCCTGCGGGCCGCATGCAAGACGTACGCGCCCGAGCCGGGCGACGAGGCGGCGGCGGCGCAGGACTTGTTCGCGGTCGTCGCGGAGACCGCGGCGAAGCGGTGGCTGAGCAACGCCGAGAGCCTCGACGAGAGCCTCGCCGACGACGACGCGAGCCTCGCGATGGACGCGACGATGGTGCGCCGCGCCGGCGACCTCGCCGCGCGGCTGGTGGACGCGAACGACGCCGAGAGCCCGGGGAGCAAGTCCGCGCTCTACGTGAACCTGCTCGCGCACATGGCGAGCCTGGCGCGCGAGGAGACGTGCGAGGCGTCGACAGACTCCGAGAACGCGATGGAGCTCGTCTCCGCCGCGCGCCGCCTCGCGGCGAACGACGAGGCGCGCTTCTCCTTCTCGATGGCGGCGGTTTCGACGAGCGTGCTCGAAGACGCGACGGTGCGCGTCGCCGAGGCGGTGGCTTCCGCGTACCTCTCGCGCGTGCGCGAGGGCGCGTCCACGCCCTCGCGCGCGGTGGCGAAGAAGGCGGCCGCCGCGAAAGCCGCGCGCGCCGCGGCGGTCGCCGCGGTGTCCGCGGCGTCCGTCGTGCGGCACGCGCTGGCGCTGCAGCCGCGGCTCAAGTCCACGCGCGCGCTCGAGAAGTTCCGCAACGAAGTGAAGCTCGCGGCGTGGATGAACGCCAACTACGGCGACGTGGTGGCGATGTACGAGGACTGGCACTCGCTGATGGGCGTCAACGCCGCGGGCAACGTCGTGACCCGCAAAATTAGCGTCTGCAGGCACAGCGAGCTCGCGCGCGTCACGGGCGCGCGCATGCTCATGTCGATGTTCCTGGAGTTTGCCGACGTCGTCGTGCCCGTCGCGCGCGCCGCGCTCAACAACGTCAAGAACTTCACGTCTTGGCTGCTCGTGACGCTCATCGGCCGCTCGCTCGGCCTCGTGTACCGCGGCATCAAGGAGAGCATGAACGGCACGGGGAACGGAAACGGAAACAAGAACGGCGGGGCGCCCAGGTTCGCGTAGGCGTCTCTCGCGAGAGGAGACGCGCGCGTCGTCTCGATGGGGACAACCGGGGCGGGGACGAGGGTCGAACGACGTGTACCCTTTGTGAATGACGACGACGTTTTATTTTACACCGATCAATCGTCCTCTTTCTTCCCGTCGCCGGATTTTATCCAGCCGTTGGCGAGCAAGAGCTCGAAGACGCGAATCGCCTTCACCGGCTCGACGTTGAACGCGTGCCGCACCTCCGAGCGCTTCGGCGTCGCGCCCTCGGCGCTGAGCCGCATCAGCCGCTCCTTGATGGCGAGGTAGTGCACGGGCAGCAAACGCGAGTTGACGCAGAGGTCTTTTTCCCGCTTCGACAGCAGATCCACCCCGGGAAGGTCCGCCAGGTCCAGGGGAAGGGGCGCCTTCTTCTTGCGACCGCCGCCTTCGCCCGTATCCCGCGACCCGGAGGTGGTCCCCGCGCTCTGCGCGAGTTTCTGCACTTCTCTCGGCGCGCCGTCCCCGGCCGCGCCGGTGGCGGCGTTGACGTACCCGTCCCTGCTCAGGTACTTGTTCGCGCGCGCGCCCTGCTTTCCGTACGCCGGGTGCTCCAGCGCGCGCAGCCGCGCCGCCTCGGCGACGCGCCGGCGCTTCTCGGCGTCGTACGCCTCCCCCTCGGCGAGTGTGCGCACGCCGGCGCGGCGGTACTCCTTGAGTTCGGCGATGCGGTTGCGGATGCGCGACTCCGCGGCGAGGCCCTCGAGCATGATCTCGTACTCGTTCGGCTCGAGGAAGCGCGCGAAGACGCGCACGGAGGCGTGGATCTCCTTCTCCTGCGGCGTGCGCCTGCGCTCCAGCGCTTGTTGCTTCTTCACGTTCAACAACCCGCGGTCGACGATGAAGGCTTTCCGAGCGCGCCGCTCCGCCAGCCGTTTGTTGTACACCTCCAGCATGCGCAGCTTGAGCTGCTTGTCTAAGTCGGTGTCGGTGTCCCGGAACTCCATCTCCGCCAGAGGAAGCTCCGCGTCGATGTCGTACTCGGGGTCGAACTCGTCGCGCTTCACGTTAAAGCCGGTGAGCTCGGCGACGTTGCCCGCGTGCCGCTCGTCCCCGGGCCGCGCGAAGGACGCCAAAGCCGCCGTCGCCGACGGGTCGTCGTCGTCGCGCTCGTCGTCGCCGCCGTCGTCCTCCTCGCCGATGTTCTTCGAGGCGTCCTTCGCACGCGCGCCGGCCGCTTTCGCGTCCTTCTCGTCCACCTCGGCGACGCGCTCGTGCGACTTCCCCAGAACCTTGCTCATGTCCGGCAGCGGCGCGGTCGGCGAGCGCACGTACACGTCGAAGTAGTGCTTATGGCACTGCGCCTTGGTTTTCGTGCCGACGTGCTCCGCCACCTCGCTCCAGTTCCCCAGGCCGTACGTCTCGATCGCCTCCAGAAGCAGCTGTTCCTCGTCCGCGCCCCAGTCCAGGGTGAACAGGGGGAAGGACAGGTTGTCCACGACGTGGTACGCGTGGCACGCCTGATGCGGGTGCGGCTCGACCCCCACGCAGAAGCACTCCACGCACAGGTTCATCTCGCTACACTCCGCGCACTTGATCCGCACGACGTGCGAGATGTCCTTCTGGCAATAATTGCAGTGGAACAGCGCGCGCTTGGGCTCGGAGGGGTTCGCCTTGGTCATCGCGTTCTCCGTCGCCACCCGGCGCCGCTTGGGCTTGGCGTCGAACCCGACGAACCCCGCGGGGGGGGCGCTCTGGCCGCCCATCGCGACGCGCCTTTTTTAAACCGAACGCCGAACCGCGGATCGATCGGACGCCCCGATCCGCGTCTGTCTGCCGGACCGCCGAGGCCGGACCGACGCGGAACGGCCGCGCGTGGCGTCGCAAAGGCCGCCGGCTCCGAAAAGCCGCGCGCCGGGCGAACTGGGGCGCGCGGGGGGCGCGCGTTCGGTCTTGATCGAGACGAATTTCAACTGTGATGCGGGTTATTATTTTCGTGCTTCGCCTTTTTTTTTCTTTTTTTCCAGACTACGTGTGCATTGCGAATCAACCCACAGCGAGGTGAGAAAAAAATGCACGCCGTTGTTCGTTTCGACTCTCATCAGATCTGATGAGGAGAGGGCGCTCGCCGTGACAACCTCGCGCGCCACCATGCAGGAGACGCGGTTGGAGGACCTGGTGGAGCGCGGCAGGGCCGCGACTGGCAAGGCTGCTGCCGACCTGGTGGACGAGGCCACGGCCGCCCCCGGCGTGCTCGTGTTCGGAGAGCTCCTGGATCTCGAAGGCGTTCAGGCGCTCGCCTCGGACCCGAGCCTCGCGGGCAAGCTCGCGCTGCTCCGCGTGTTCGCGCACGGCACGCTCCCCGAGTACCGCGCGGACCCGAGCCTCCCCCCCCTGAGCCCCGCGCAGGAGCTCAAGCTGCGCCGCCTGACCGTCGCGAGCCTCGCGGCGCGAAGCCCGGTGTTGTCGTACGCGGACCTGATGTGCGCGCTGGAGCTCACCACGATCCGCGAGCTGGAGGATCTGCTCATCGACGAGTGCGTGGCGACGGGGATCGCCCGCGGGAAGCTGGACCAAAACGCGCGCTGCTTCGAAGTGCACGACGCGATGGCGCGGGACGTCGAGCCGGGGCGGCTGGGCGAGGTCATCGCGTCGCTCGAGGCGTGGAGGGAGGACGTGCGCGCGGCGCTCGCGACGGCGGCGGAGCAGGCGACGCGCGCGCGCGCGGCGAGCGCGGCGGATGCGGCGCGCGCCGAGGCGGCGGACGCGGCGGTCGCGGCGACGACCGAGAAACTCAAGGCGGACGCCGAGGCTGCCGGCGCGCGCGGCGCCGGCGCCGGCGCCGATCAGGAGGACGACCTCGTGGACGCGATGGACGCGGACGACGTGCGGAGCGAGATCGGGCTGAAGCGGAGGCGATGACGCGACGGTTGTAATGTCGCGGCTGTTGCGCTTATATAGTGGAGACTGCAAATATATCGGTATCGCGCGGCGTCGAGTCGCGACGCGAAATGTAGGTCTTCAGTGTTTCCACCGCCGGTCGAGGGACCCGCGCCCGGTGGTTCGTTCTCCGCGACGCCGGTCTCGCCGCGGGAGTGTCGTCGCTCGCGGCGTGCAGTGCGGCCGTGTCCCCGCGTGAAGCCCCGCGGACTCGAGCCGCCATGCCGCTCACCGGCATCACCGTCGTGACGGGTTTCTTGGGCGCCGGGAAAACCACGTTGGTGAACCACGTGCTGAGCGCGGACCACGGGTACAGGGTGGCGGTGATCCTGAACGAGTTCGGCGCCGACATCGGCGTGGAGAAGATGCTTGTGACGGACAACCCGAACGGCGAGACCGTCGTGGACGAGGACTGGGTGGAGATGAACAACGGGTGCGTGTGTTGCACCGTCAAGGGAAACCTCATCCAGACCATCGACAGTCTTCTGGAGCGGCGCGCGGCGAGCGGTTCGAGGTTCGACTTCATCTTGCTCGAAACCACCGGCTTGGCGGACCCCGGGCCCGTGGCGCAGGAGCTGTGGGTGGACGACGAGCTGCTGGAGGAGGACAGCGCGGTGCTGGACGCGGTGGTCACCCTGGTGGACGCGAGCAACGTCGCGCGCCAGCTCCGCGAGACGAAAGAGGCGAGTCTGCAGATCGCCTTCGCCGACACGCTCGTGCTGAACAAGACGGACTTGGTGCCGCCGGCGGAGCTCGAGCGCATCGAGGAGACGTTGCGGGTGATGAACGCCGAGGCGAAGATCGTCCGCGCGGAACGAGCGGCGGTGGACCTCGGCCTGATTCTCAACCAGGGCGCGGTCACGGTCGCGGGCCGCCGCGGGCGCAAACCGACGCTCGGCGACTTGGCGCGCGATGTCCCGCCGGCGGTGTCCGCGCGGGGCGCCGGGTTCTGGGCGCGAGGCGTCGAAAAGTACGCGCCGAAAAGCGCGCCGCTGTCGCCGGTGCACGACGCGAGCATACGGACGGTTTGCCTGGCGGCGGAGGGCGCGCTCGACCAGCGCGCGTTCGAGGCGTGGCTGGAAGACGCGCTCTGGGAGCGCGGCGCAATGGGCGCGGGGGACGACGGCGCGACGGGTGCGGGGGACGCGGGTCCGCCGCTCGAGGTGCTTCGCGCGAAGGGCGTTTTGTTCGTGGACGACGACGACGGCGGCGTCGGGACGACGACGGACGCGTCGATCGCGAGTGGCGCCGGAGCGGTCAAAAAAATGGTGCTCCAGGCGGTCCGCGAGGTGTACGAGATCACGCCCGGGCCTCCCGCGGACGTGGGCGAGCGGCGCATGAACAAAGTCGTGCTCATCGGCCGCGGGCTGAGAGAAGCCGCGCTGTTGCCCGGGTTCGAGGCGACGGTCGCGACGCGGGAACAGCTCGGATAGTACGGCGCGCGCGTTCGTCGTGTCCTCGCACACGCGCACGACACGGATCCGTGTGACACGACCCAGACGCGCACGCGCGTCTTCACGCTCATCTCTCCCACGACTACGCGACGTCGCCTTGCTTTATGGACCGCAGCGCGGGCAAAAGCTTGGGCGCGAACGTCGCGGCTCCGTTTTTCTCGTCGTCGACGGCGTCGACGTCGGCGCCCAGCCGCGCGAGAAGAAGGACGGCTTCGCGGCGGTCCGCCTCGCACGCCACGAGCAAAGGGGTCTGGCCCACGGCGTTGCGCGTTTCGAGATCCGCCTCGCCCTCCGTTCGAAGAAACTCGATGATTCGCGTCGACCCGGTGGAAGACGCCCTGTGCATGGGCGTCGCGCCCGTCGCGTCCCTCGCTTCGCAATCCGCGCCGGCGTGAATGAGTTTGCGCAACACCTCGACGCGTCCTTTGCTCGCCGCGTAGTGCGCGGCTCTTTGGCCCCCGGAGTTGGCCGCGTTCGGCGCCGCGCCGAACGCCAGCAGGGACGCCACCACGGGCGCGTGGCCGGCGCTGGCCGCGGAGTGCAGGGGGGTCCAGCGTTCCTGGACGGTCGCGAATAAAGCGCGGGCGTCGAACGCGCGGAACGGGTCAGCGGGCGCGCCGCGCGGGGGCGCGCGGCGCCGCGACAGCAGAGTGGGCACCTCCGTCGCGAAAAAAGGCGTCGCGATGGCGCGCTTCTTTTGGGCGGCGCGATCGAGAGGGCGGCGCGAAAGACGTCTCGCGAAGACGCGCACCTCGTCGCTGACGTTCACCAGCCCTCGGCCGGCATCGGTGGCGAGGAAGAACTCGACGAGGTCGAGCTTGCCTGCGCTCGGAGGGAGTAGGGCGGTGGGAAGGTCAGCGCGGGTTTCGCGTCTCGGTTCTCTGAAAACGCGGCGAAGCGATCATGACGCACCCGCGGCGGCCGCCGTGTGCAGCAGCGTCCGTCCGTCCTCGTCGCGGTACTTCACGAGTTTCGACTCCAGCTCTTCCGCGGCGTACTCTGCGAAGTACGCCACGTTGCCTTCCGCGGCTTTCTCCTCCATCGAGTTGTGTGAAGATCTCGCGCCTGTTCACGCTTTTTCAACCTGCGCCCGCTGCTAGGAGCAGACGCTGCAACTTTCTTGTGCCGCGCCGAAAACGCGACCCTCGTCGGTTCGATCGGGATTTTTTCGCTTTTACCGACTAATGAGGGTTTGCGGAACCCTGGGTCTGACCGGTCGATGGCGCGATCTTTGCCGGAGCGCTTTTTCGCGGCGGCCAAGGACAACCGGGCGAAATGGCCGTTAATAGACCCAAAAAGAGAACCGTTGTCGGGTGAAAACCCGATACAATATATTTTACCATGATTGCGGGAAGTACACCACAACACGCCGCGCGTTCCACGCGCCGGCCAGCGTCTTCGCCGTTCGCGACCCGGAGGTTTCGGAGACGAGGGGAGCTTGGTTCGCACACCCCGACATGCCGCTCGGATTCGGTGCCCTCTGTGCCGTCCCAGGAGCGATCTCGTGGTGCGTCTTTTTGCCCTTTTTTTCGTTGTCAACGGGTATCGTATCGGAACGTTGCGATGCCGATCGAGCCGCGACGGGTTCGCCCGCCTCGGGCGATTCCCGGCGACCCGCGAGCGCGCGGGGGCCTTCCTCGCTCGGAAACGCGAAGAAGCAGCCCTCGACCGCCGCTGACCCCACGTCATCCCCCCCCCGTTCCTCCAGGTCGCGCCGGGTCGGAGGAGACCCCGCTTCTCGCCGAGCCTTGCGCCGGGGCGATGGCCCCGTCGGCCGTGCCGCCGCGCCCCGCCTCTCGCGGCACGCGCGCGGCCCCGTCGCGCCGCGCGCGGCGATTCTCGGGGACGTCACCGACCTGATCGCCATCCCGCTCTCGGACGGCACGCAGATCCTCGCCACGGTCAAGACCAACGCGCAGGGCGTGCACACCATCGGTCTGGAGTGCGACTCGAGCAAGCCCGGCTTGGTGCTCCACTGGGGCGTGATTCGCGCCGGGTACGGCGAGGAGTGGCAACTTCTCCCCCCCGAGCTCAACCCCCCGGGCACGACGGTGTACAAGCAGAAGGCGCTGCAGTCCCCGTTCCCCGCGTTCGGCGCGCTGCAGCTCGTGCTCGACCCGGGCGTGTCCGCGGTGGAGTTTTGCCTGACCACCTCGCAAACCGGCGAGTGGTTCAACGACGGCGGGCGCAACTATCGCGTCGAGCTCGGCCCTTCGGCCCCGGGAGGGGAAGGGCCTCCGCCGCAAACCAGCGCGTACACCGCGCCGACGTATGACCTCTCCGCGTCCCCGCCGCCGCCGCCGCCGTCCTCGCCGCCGCCCGCCGGCGCCGGCGCCGGAACCGGCGTGGACCTCGCGGCGGGGCTGGAGATTTTGTACGGCGTCGCCGCGTACCTGCGCTGGGAGCAGCTCGGGAAGCCCGAGGTTTCCGAGCGCGAGCGCTCGGACATCTACGCGGGCGCGGTGAACCATATCGCGACCCGCATGCGCGAGGGCGAGAGCGTGGACGAGCTGGAGCGCGAGTTCGGCTTGCCGCCGGGCATGGTGAAGAAAACCGCGCTGGACGCGGCGCGCGCCGGGGGTGCGGCGACGCCGCCGCCGCCCCCGGTGGCGCCGGCGGAGCGCGTCGCCAACTCGGCGGTGAGCCTCGGCGCGACGGACGCGCCCTCCGTGGTGAGTCCCTCGGAGATCGCCGCTCTGTGTGAGCGCCGCGCCAACGGCGCCCGCGTGCTGTGGCGCAAGGAGCTCAACCTCGGCGACGGCGTTGTGAAGCTGCTCGTGGTGGAGGCGAGGCGGACGGCGAGCGGCGCGCTGCAGCTCATCGCCATGGCGCGCGCGGACCGGGGCATGGTGCTGCACTGGGCCGCCCTCGCCGAGCCCGCGGGCGAGTGGATGGCGCCCCCGCACGGTTGGGAGTCGTTCCCCGCCAACTCCTGGGGCACCGGGGGGGCGTCGTGGGAGACGGAGATGGAGCCGGTCGCCGGCGCGCCCGGGTGGGTCGCCGCCACCGTCGAGGCGCCGCTGCGCGAGGACGGCTTGGCGTTTGTGCTGCGCACGGAGGATAACAAGCACTGGATCAAGGACGACGGCCAGGACTTCATGGTGTTCGAGGACGAGCGGCGGTCGAACGCGGACGTCCGCGCGCTGGTCAAGCAGCGCAAGGAGGAGGCGCGCCGCGCGAAGAAGCGCGCCGAGGAGGAGGCGCGGCGAAATCGCAAGTCCTCGCGCGAACGAAAGGGTGGCTCTTCCCGGTCCTCGGGCGCCGCGACGGTGGTCCCGGTGAAGATGCCGGAGAAGCCCGCGGTGGTGACGCGCAAGGAGTGGAGCGACGACGACATCCGCCTGCACGAGGGCGCGATGGGCGCCGCCGGCGCCGCGCACGGCGTCGCCGGCGGCTCGGTGGATCGCATCTGCGGCGCCGAGGAGGGCGCGACGCGCTCGCTGATGCACCGGTACAACGCCGGATCGGATCTCCTCCCCGCGTGCCGCGCGGACGGCGAGGCGGGCATGGTGGCGATGGCGACGTGGTTCCGCTTCATGGCGCTCAGGCAGCTGGTGTGGAACAACGACTACAACATCAAGCCTCGGGAGATCTCCGCGGCGCAGCTCAAGTGCACGGAGCAGCTCGCGCGCATCCACCGCGACGACGCGTCGCTGCGCGACGTGACGCGCCTGATCATGGCCACCATCGGGCGCGGCGGCGAGGGCGACGTCGGCCAGCGCATCCGCGACGAGATTCTCGCCGTACAGCAGACGAACAACTGCAAGGGCGGTATGATGGAAGAGTGGCACCAGAAGCTGCACAACAACACCTCCCCCGACGACGTCCCGATTTGCGAGGCGTTGCTTAAGTTCATCGCCGCGGACTGCGACATCAACGTGTACTGGGATCACCTGCACGCCAACGGCATCGACGCCGCGCGCATGGCTTCGTACGACCGCAAGATTTGCTCCGAGCCCTCGTTCAAGCCGGACCAGTACGAGGGCCTGACCCGCGACTTGAAGGAGTACCTGCGCACGCTCAAGGCGGTGCACTCGGGCGCGGACCTGGACTCCGCTTCGGAGGCGGTGCTCGGGTACCACCAGGACGCGTGCAAGGGCAAGGAAATCAACGTCCCACCCATCGACGAGGTGGCGACGCCCCGCATGCGCGAGCTGCTGCACAGCGCGCGCGGGTTCCGCGACTTGAACGAGCCCCTGCGCTCGCTCGAGGCGATGCTGGAGGCGAGGCGCGAGCTGTGGCAGTGGACGCGCCCGGGCGGCACGGACAACGCTCGCCTCAAGGACATCATATATTTGGACCTGGCGCTGGAGAGCGCCGTGCGCCAGGTGGTGGAGGGCGCGCTCGGGTCCATGTCGCGCCGCGCACCGGTGGATGTGCTCGAGATCACCGGCTTGGCGCTGGAGAACCTCGCGCTGAGCACCGGCGGCAACGACGAGCTGGTCATCTGCCTGCGCGAGTGGCGCGGCATCGTGGACGCCGCGATGCGCGGCGGCACCGACTGGGCGCTGCAGGCGAAGGCGATCACGGACCGCGTGCAGAACGCGCTCGGGGAGTGCTCCGGGCGATACATCGGCGCGCTGCAGGCCACCGCCCATGCCATGGGCGGCAAGCTGGGCGTCGACCACCACGTGCTCGACATCTTCTCCGAGGAGATCGTGCGAGGCACGGCGGCGGCGCCGCTGTCGCAGATGCTCCGCGCGCTCGACCCCGTGCTCCGCGAGATGGCGCACATGGGCGCGTGGAACATCATCTCGCCCGTGGAGGCCTCGGGTGTCGTGGAGGTGGTGGAGGACCTCAAGGACATCCAGACCAAGACGTTTTCCGTGCCCACCATCTTGGTCTCGCGCCGAGTGGGCGGCGAGGAGGACATCCCGCAGGGTGTCGTCGGCGTCATCACGCCGGACATGCCGGACATCCTCTCGCACGTCTCCGTGCGCGCGCGCAACGAGGCGTGCCTCTTCGCCACGGTGTTCGACGTCGGGAAGCTCGCGGAGATGGAGCGGCTCACCGGCCAGGCGGTCAAGTGCGTGCCCTCGGCGTCGGCGGATGACTTGCGCGTCGAGCCCGTGGCGGGCGGCGCCGCCAGCCTCGGCGCGGCGCCCGCCGCCGGCGGCGGAAACGACTCGTCGCTCGGCGGCGCGATGAGCGCGCCCGCGGGCGGGGTCTCCATCAACCGCCGCCAGTTCATGGGCAGGCACGCCGTGGCTTCCCCCGAGTTCACCGGAGAGATCGTGGGGAGCAAGTCCCGCAACCTGCAGGAGCTGCGCGGGCGCCTCCCGGAGTGGATCAACCTCCCCGCGTCGGCGGCGCTTCCGTTTTGCACGTTCGACGTCGTGCTCGAGTCGCCGGACAACGCGCCCATCCGCCTCGATCTCGACCGCGCGCGCGCCGAGCTGGCGTCGATGGACTTCGCGGACACCGCAGCGTTCGAGGGGCTGCTGGCGCGCATGCGCGCGACGATCCAGGACGTCGTGCCCACGGACGAACTCACGCGCGAGATGATGCAGGCGTTCGCGGCGGAGCGTCTGCCCTGGCCGGAGGGGCGCTTCGGCCCGGCGTCGCGCGGCGGCGACGGCGCCGCCGCCAAGGCGTGGGCCGCCATCACCGGCGTGTGGGCGAGCAAGTACAACGAGCGCGCGGTGCTTTCCTGCCGCAAGGCGGGCCTGACGCACGAAGACGTCTCCATGGCGGTGCTGTGCCAGCCCGTAGTGCAGGCGCGGTACGCCTTTGTGCTGCACACGGTGAACCCGCAGACGTCCAACCCGGATGAGATTTACGGCGAGATCGTGTGCGGGATGGGCGAGGCGCTGGTGGGCAACTTCGCGGGGCGCGCGATGTCGTTCGTGGCGAACAAGAACGACCTGACGAACCCGAAAGTGACGGGTTTCCCGTCCAAGGCGAACGGCTTGTTCACGGACCACCCCACTTTGATCTTCCGCTCGGACTCCAACGGCGAGGACCTCGAGGGGTTCGCGGGCGCGGGGCTGTACGACTCGATCCAGATGGACGAACCGAAGCTCCGGTCGGTGGACTACTCCGCGGACCCGCTCGTGTCGGACGAGCAGTTCCGCGGGCAGGTCCTGGCGGCCATCGCGCACGCCGCGTACGAGGTGGAGAAGACGCTGCGCGCGCCGCAGGACATCGAGGGGTGCATCGCCGCCGACGGAGCGCTGTACGTCGTGCAGACCAGGCCGCAGGTGTGACGACGAGGAGCGCGTTTCTCTTTTTTGTCTTCGCGGAGTTGAAAGCGCGCGATATTCTTTCTTCATATACCATCACATCAAGCTTTGCGTTTTATGGTCCACTGTCACGACGCACGCGTCACCGACCCTAAGGCGGCCTGGCTGTGGACGTATCACTCGACAGGACCCCTCACCCGCGCTCAGCTCGTCGAAAGAGCGCTCCGCGCGCCCGAGAATCACTTGAGCGCGTCGAACTTGACCAGCCGCACGGGCGGTCGGCCGCTCGTTTCCCGCGCCTTCTTCGCCGAGGTCTGAGCGTCCCACCCCGCGCGCAGCGCCTCGGCGGATTGCTTCTTCGACTGCGCGACCGCCACCTTCTCCAGCGCCAAACTCCGCGCCGCCTCGCGATTCCTCGCCTCCTCCTCGGCGACGCGGCTCGCTTTCTCCGCGCTCGCGCGCGAAACGCGCGCGTCAATCTGACTCTGCAAAAACCGCCCGAGCTCGTTCGTCGTCTCGCGCTCGCCCGCCGCCAGCTCCACCGCGCGGTTGGAGGTCACCTTGGGCGTGACGCCGCCCGCGCTCGCCGCGACGAGCCGGGACCGCGCCGCCGCGTACTCCAAGTTGAACTTGGTCACCTCGTCCAGGTTTTCGCCGACGAAACCGCGCCGCGCGCCGGAGAGATCCGAGGCGCCGTCGGGAAGAAGCGCCGACGTCTTCTCCGGCGTTTTTGTCTTCCCGGAGAGAAACAGCTCCGCCACGGGCTCCGCGGGATCCTCCGGCCCGCGGATCACTTTCGCGATCGCCGCCGCCGCGAGGCGCTTCGCCGCATCCGCGACAGCCTCGGTCTCGGACATCTCCGCCGCGGCGCGCTCCGCCGCGGCGCGCTCCTCGCGCAGCTTCGCCGCGCGCACCGCGGCGCTTTCGGCGGCGGCGGCGCGCGCGGCGCGCGCGGCGATGGCCGCCGCCTCCAGCGCGCGGCACACGGGGAGGTACGCGACGAACTTCCCTTCCCGCCCGCAGGAAGCCGCGCGAAGCGTGTCCCTGACCACAGACACGGGAACATCCGCCACCAGGCTCTCGCACGCGTCGTCGTTGAGGACGCGCTCGAGGCGCAGGCGCTCGACGTGGCCGACGCGCAGGCGGTCCAGTCGCGCGCAAATCTCGAGAAACGACGCGCCCGCGGAAGTCGCCGCCGCGGCGGGGCTGGGGACGCGGCGCGCGGACTGCGGCCGATACGGCTTCGAATTCGACTTCGGAAGGCTCGCGTCGTTCGGTGATGCGGACCCGATGGCGTCGTCATCGCGCGGTCCCGCGAACGCGCCCGTGGGCGCGAGGCGGGACTCCACCGCGAACGCGTCCGCGGCATCCTCCGCCGCGCGCGTCGCCGCCGCCGCCGTCTCCAGCGCGGGCGTCGTGCCGGTGACCTTCGCGGGCATGGCGTCCCGGCGCGCCTTGGCGTCCTCGCCGCGGCTGGGCAGGAACGTACGATCGCGGGGCGCGCCCGGGACGCTCCTCGGGACCTCCGCCGAGACACCCATCTCGCGCTCGAGGAAGCCGGGGAAGAAGCGCATCTCCGCGCGCGTCCCGTCGTCGCGGCGCGCGACGAGCCGCGCGAAGGAGAAGTCGACATCCACGGGCTCGCCTCTCACGATGCTGTCCGCGATCGCGCCGATCATCTCCTTGAGCACGTGCGCGACGCCCGCCTTGTGCACGCCGCAGCGCGCAGCGATGGCCGTCGTGCTCACGCGCGCGTACGCCGCCGGCTTGACCAGGAAGAAGCGGCCGCGCGCCTGCGGGACGCCGTCGAACTTGGGACTGGACAGCGCGAAGACAGGCGCGCGCGGGGCCACGACGCCGCCGTTCGCGGTGTCCACGCACGCGCCGACGGCGAACGAGCCAAGCCCGGGGAGGGACACGCCCTTCTGGTTCTTGAGCTGCGCGAAGATGAAGTCACACAGCCCGAGCCACGCCTGGCGGCACTGCAGCGCGCTGATGCGCATGCGCCTGCAGTAGACGCCCTGGGAGGTCTCGTCGGTGAGGGACGTCACGGTCAGGGCGCCCACTGAGGGTTCCATGGGGACGTTCGCGGCGCCGCGCATGGTTCGGGATGACTGCCCTCGTGCGCGCGAACACGAAAGCCGCCGACCGCCTCGGGGCGCCGGTGGGAATGGACGGGCGCGCCTTCGGACGGAGCCAGCTCGCGCGGACATTTTAAATCTCGTCAGGCTGTTGTTGCTTTTCAACGACTTCTTGGATTTCTCTCTCTGACAGCTGACAGTCAGAAGGTCCTTTCACGTGACCGCGACTTCGCGTTCGTCAGAGATCGGGGCGTCGAGGTGCGAACGCCCAGAGCGATGGAGGCGTACGGCGTGGAGGGGTCGCCTCGAGATGTTGGCGCCTCCTCGGTCCCCGTGTCTGCGGCGCTGCGGCACAAGTACCGCCCCGGCGCGTGGCGGTACAACGCGCGAGTGGCGTGCGTGCTCGTCCCCTCGACGCTCATGCTGGTGTTCAGCGGCGGGAACGCCTTGGTGGGCACGGCGCTGACAGGCACCGCGCTGGTGTACGTGTTCGACCTCCTCGGGAGCGCGGAGGCGGCGCTCGCCGCGGTTTGGGTCACGGCGTTCGCGCTGTACGTCGCCACCGCGGCGAACGGCGACGTTTTCGCCTCCCACCGAAGCGCCGCGACGTCGGCGCTGTTGTCTCTCGCGCACGCGCAGACGCTCTTCGCCGCGGCGGCGTGGGCGACGCTTCAGTTCCGGTGGGTCCAGGCGGCCTTTCCCGGGGTCACGCTGGCGTGCGAGCGGTTTCTGTTCCTGGTCGCTCCCGTCGTCGCGGGTTCGGTGCTCGGCGGATGGGGCGCGGCGGCGGTGTTCGGCGCGCGGGACGCGCCGTGGGCGCAGCTCGCCGCACAGACGTTTTGCTTCGCGGCGTTCGCGCTCCCCGCCGAGTCGTCGTTCCGCGCGCCGCGCGCGCGCGCCGGGAAAAAGGCGCGCGCGAGCCGCGAAACGCGGACGAGCGCGACGACGACTTCACGCGCGACGTCGTTTTTCGACGGCGCGCTGTCCAGTGTCTTCTCGGCGCGTACACCGAGCGAACCACCAGACCCTGACTGTTTGATCCTGCGCGACGACGACGCGCGCGCGCACGCTGCGCTTTTTTGCTTCGCGCCGTTGGCGTCGTACGCCGCGACGCACAAAAACACGTTGTTTTCGTTTCCGTCAGCCACTCGAAACGCCGCCTTTGCCTTCGACGGCGCGCTTCTCGTCGAGCACGTCTGCTCGGTCGCGCTGCTGCTGGGTTTCCCGCCCGCGTTCATGTGCCTCGCCGCGAAAGCGGGGGGGCTCAGGTGGGCGTTCGCGGGGGGGGGAGAAGCCGCCGCCGCGCGTGCGCGACGCGCGCGCGCGGCGGCGCGGGGCGCGGCGGAGGCGGCTCGCGGAGGCGGCGGGGGCGGCACGGTCCGCGCGCGGGAATCGCCACCGACGCGTGACGAGATCGGACATCCGTCACAACAGTCCTCCTCCCGCGTTTTCGTGGACGAGGATGATCGAAGACGGCGGCGCCTGACGATCGCGTGTTCGACCGCGTCGCTCGCGGTGTTCGCGTTCGGCGCGCTGGGCCGCGTCGTCGCCGGCGGCTTCCGCGAGTACGTCGTCCTCCCGTCCCCGTACGGCTACCTGGCCGTCGCGGCGGCGGCGTACGGAGGCATGCTCGCGTGCGCGTCGTTCCTCGCCGGCACCGTGCCTTTGTCTGTCACGGCGGCGACGCTGTGCGTCTCCGCGGTGGCTGCGGCGGCGGCGATCGGCGTGCCGGGCTGGCTGTGGCCGGCGGCGGCGGCGAGCGCGTGGGGTTTGACGCGTTTCGCGGCGGACGCGTTCGACTCCGAACGCGTCGGCGCGTCCGCGCGAGCGACGGACTACGCGTTGTTCGTGTGCGGCGCGGCGGCGTGCGCGTCTCGATTTCTGGAGGACAACTTCGCCACGCTGGACGTAGAGCTGGACGGGATGCCGATCCGGGACCTGACTCGCTTCCTGCTGCTCAACGTCGCGGCGTGCCTGGCCGCGCCCGGCGCGGCGACGGCGAGCTTTTTCGCGTCGCGGAACGAAAACAAAATACCGCCGCCGGCTTTCGGCGCGGCGCTCGGTTTGCACGCGCTGATGTTCGCGCGGTGCGAGGACGCGCTGCACAGCTCCATGCACGAGGATGGGACGTCCATGTATCCCCCGTACCTGGTGGCGGCGACCACCGTCCTCGGGACGGCGGCGGCGGACGCTCTGCGCGCGCGCGGCGCCGTCACCGAGATAACCGCGTGGTTCTGCAAGTGTGTGTACGTCGCGAAGCTGTTCGTGCTGTTCGTGCCCGGGGAGGACGCGCTCGTGCCGTGCGCGCTCGTGGCGCTCGCGTTCACCAGCGTCGGGTTTCGCGGCGGCGGCGCGTCGCGCGAAGCCGAGCCCGCGTACGTGGACAAACGCCGCGTCGCGGCGGAGGATCTCGGGCGTGTGTTTTCTATCGTCGGCGCGTCGGTCAACGCGCGCTTCGTCGCGTTCGACGCCGCGTTCGCCCTGACCGGTCGCCGCCCGACGGACGCGACGGTGTTCGGTGGGTTGGTCCTGTGCGCGGCGTGCGGGGTCACGCCCCTGGTCGCGGCGCGCTACGCGCATAACGCCGCGGCGAAGCGCGCGCTCGCCGTCGCGTTCGCGGCGGGCGCCGCGCTCGTCACGCTGAAGCCGCCGATGCCGTGGAAGGGCGAGGCGGACGGGTTCTGGTACGACGAGGCGCACGTCCCCGACTTCGAGCCGGACGACGCGAACGTCTACGGGGACAGGGCGCTCGGAGGGCTGGGTGACGCGTCGACGTTTCGGAACGGGTGGCCCACCTGGGCGCTCGCGTGCGCCGCGCTCGCCGCCGCGTACTGCGCCACGTCCAAGGGCGCGGGCGACGTCGTCGGCGGCGCCGGCTGGGCGCCGCTCGGGGCGTTGGTCCGAGCCACCGGGATTCCCGACGCGCGCAGACGCATCACGTCGCGGTTTGCCTCGCGCGTCGCGCCCTCCACTCGCGTCGCCCACGCGAAAGGCGGCGACGCGCGCGGCGAGACGCTCTTCGCCGCGACGCGGCGCGGCGCGATCGCGTTCGCGGCGGCGTGCGTCGCGGTTCTGGAGACGGCGACCCTGCGAAGCGGCGCCGCGCTCGCCGGCGGGTACGCCTTCGGGGCGTACCTCGGCGCGGAGACGTTCCCGGGCGCGGGCCGCGCGATGACGAGCCCTCTGCGCGTCGCCTGCGCGGCGTGCGCGTGGCTGCTGGCGCACGTCGCGTCGCCCGAGACGGACGCGCGCGCCGCCGGGCCCGCGGCGTGGCTCGCGTTCGGCGTCGGGTCGGTATCCCTGATCGCCGCGGGGTGGTCGCAGAGAGACGCGCTTCTCGAATCGACTTTTTCGTTCGAAGCTGAGCGAACGCGAGAGGGATTCGGCGAGTATTCCCCGAGCGAGGTTCGCGACGAGCGTCTGCGCCGCGAGGAGGCGAGGCTGGGCGTGCTGGGCGCGGCGGTCGGGCTCGCCGCGATGGTGGCGTTCGCGCTCAAGGCCGCCGCGGGCGGGCGAAGCGTCGCGGGAGGCGCCGGCGGCGACGCGCGCGCGCGGGGAGGTGGGGACGGGGCGGGACGCGCGCGG
>MDSV01135979.1_pt1 | contig 19312 bp, 13 predicted proteins | sample 810851 | NCBI WGS metagenome assembly MDSV01 (sample SAMN05326640, study PRJNA326480) | marine metagenome | isolation source: seawater | place: Atlantic Ocean: North East | collected 2012 | reverse complement strand
TGCTTAACGATTGTGACGACGTACAAGACGTTTACCACAACGCGATTACGCCTAATTAATTGTTCACAGTAATTAAGTTGTTTAACGGCTTTAATTAAGTTTTTTATTGGAATTAAGTTGTTTAAAAAGACGTAAAATAAAAAGCTGTAACTCGAGAGTAATAAAAGTTCAATCTAAACTTACGTCCAGAGCCTTATAAAAGTTATAAGGCTCGTTTTAAATTTTCTGCATAAATCTATGGTTAGCTATTAGGATATTGTTCTCTATCACTCTTATTATTCGCAGCGTTAATGTTGTAATATCGTAATTGTAAGAATAGCTGGGTGTCCTAAAACTCTTTAACAATTTGTGTGCTTCAAGTCACTAAGTTTCTCTTCGTGAAAACTTCAATATAGTTTGTTTTTTGAGGTGGGTGTTTGGCACCCAACTCCTTAAACGATGATACTAAACTTCTATTTTTCAGGCCTATTATTAAGGCCATATTGACATTACTAACGTTGACTTTAAATGATCTCTTGGCCTTGAAAGCGTCAGTAAAGTCTATATTTATATTCTTGATTAGACTAATTACATCTTCGTTACTTAAATGCTTGAGTTGAGTTACTATCAATGCTTTCTTTATATCATCACTGGATTCTTTTATCAGAACTTTCAAAGTTTCTAGTGGAATACAAGGAGAGGAGTCGCTAGTCGTATCCTTGCTCTGAATAATTTTTTTGCAACCTATTGCTTCAATTAAAGATTCTTGGTTATGATTAGCATCGATCAAACTTGTACGAGATTCAATAAGAATTTTTCTTTGGGCATCATCTAATTCTTTAGTGTCCAATAAAGAATAAAACGTCTCAGAATCAGTAATTAGGCCGTCTTTAAGTTCGTCATTATGGGTAAATGAGTTGAAGTTTTTTATCAGGTACTTGATTGATGCATTTTGGTCGACTACTTTTATGGCTTCAAAGACATCTGCACAAACGTCCAAATACCCATTGTCGATCAGAAAACATAGTTTACTCTGTGACATGAGTTCAATTTGCTCTTCTTTATATTTGTGCCTGAATAGTTTCACATAAGATATGAACGCATCTTCGCTCACTGGATCATGGAGAATCATATTTGAATAAAAATATATATCTTCTTCCTTAAAATTCTCTATGCCCGCGTGAGTCAACTCTCTGTAGTTTTTGTCCAAGAATCGCTCAAGTAGTGTGCCTTCGATATAAGTACTCTGATATAGCGAGTACGCGTTTTCCCAGTTTGGAAAGATTCTTTCAGCGTTTGCTAAATGTCTAAGAAGTTCATCTTTGTTATCTATTTGATTAAGATCACAGACTAACACTCTACATGTTTCTATGATTTTTAAGCGAGTATCAACAGAGATATCTTCATTATTGAGTAACCAAACAAAATCATTTTCATCTGAAAGTGTTAGGTTACCAGTCGATATCATTTCAGCTATTTTTTCTATTTCAGAACTAATAACTTTTCTGAATGATTCATTTGATATGCTATTGATAGAAGAAAAGTTTTTTCTTTCGTCACCGTTACAATTAAATAAGGTACCAGCAATGTAGGATATGTTTGCTACATTTACTTCAAAAAGTTGATTATCTAAAACTTGATTAAGTAGTCTCTCTCCAGCTTTATTGTGACCAAGCAACTCGAACTTTACACCCAGTGAGCGAAATGCATTAAAAACTTTACTTGCATCTACTTGTGCCTCTTCAAGAAAGTTTATTATTGAGTCATCTTCATTTATGAAACTACATAGTTTCGAAAGAGAGTCGTCTAGATTTTTTTCCCAGTTATTTTTATCTAGAGCGTTAATTGAATCTATAAGTAATAGTTGCTTATCTTCTTTACTTAAATCTGGAGATGAAACGACCTTTAGCCAGTAACTTTTAACATGGCGAGTTATAGAAGCTATCCATGACGTTTTGTTAGACAGATTTTCAAATCCGTCTTTTACAAACCTAACTAACTCTGAACTCTCAGCTAAATATTTTTCTATATATATTGAAACTGGTAGAGGGTTTTCGCTGGTCAATATGTGGTCAAATAACTTATAGTTTAAAAAAGCTGCTTTTTGGTAATCTTCATATGATAGATATTTGAGACACTCATCGAAGTTATCTATCTTTTGGAATGGAGCTATTGTTGTACCCGTTTGAACTTGCCTTATGAACGCCATATCACTTAAAGTCATATGCCCTTCACGAAAATGGGAAATACACTCTTCGTAATTTTGGTCTATGTATCCGCGCTCAAGAAGCAGTATCAGAAGATTTTTGTCTGAAATTTTTTTAAATATTTCGTCTCTTGGTGCTTTTTTGATTAGGCTTGATATTGATAGCTCCCGAATTAAAGCGAGCTCTTTCTTTTGCTGTTCTATCTGAGTATGGATAACTTCTTTACGGCTCTTGACTTTATCTAGCAAACGTTGCTTTCGTTGAGCATAATCAGGACCTACTTCGTTCATAAAGCTTTTAAACGAGAAGCTAGCATTATGTTGTCGAGTATTTGAACTTGATTGGTAAGTTATATGCCTGTCATCAGCCAAAAGTTTGTCGAAAACTTTTGGCTGACACACCGTGTGGATGGGGTGTTCAAAGATGTTACATACCCCATTGGAAAATGGATGTTTTGCAAGAAGCTTCAACACGAACCCTGAATTTAATTCTTCCAAACAATCTAATAGTTCATTATCACTATTCACTAGTCTTTGATTTAAATCACTAATCTTCCCTTTGATAGATTCTTCCTGAGTTTCTTTTAAAAGAGCGAGTCCTCTTAAAAACTCAAAGAGGTCACCTTTTCCCTCATGAAGTTTTGCAAAATCGTCGCTGTATACGTTTTTATATACAATGAAAGCGAATAATTTAGTTGTGGTTAAATACTCTAAACTTCTGATTAAAGTATTTTTGTAGATACTAAACTCTACAACTATATTCTTTAACATCCTCATATCAAGAACATATACAGATACAGATCTCAAAAACGAATCGTCAATATCTTTAATAAAACCAGCATCTTCTATCATATCTTTCAATTGTGGATATGAGTTCCCTCTACTTGTTATTGGAATGATGGGGATTATCACATCAAAGAACTTTGTTCTATCAGTGCCTTTAAAAACATCATCTCGTAGTGCGTAAATAAATCTGACCTCTTGCTTCACATCACTACTATCATTGACGAGTTTATTAAGCTCTTTCAGTTTTATAAATATCTCTGTATTTTCAAAGCGATCTAAATCTTCGAATATAACGATATCGCTTTTTTGGCTTGCAAAAAAGTAAATGATTTCGTCTAAGTATATGTTGAATATCGAATCTTTATTTTTTTGCTCGAATGCTAGTTCCCCTTTAACGGGGTTAATTTTCGCGATATTAACATTAGAAAGATTTTTATAGAGGTCTTTAAAAACTAATATTGTCAAAGAGAGTAGGTAACTAAATATCCAAAGGTTAATATTGGAGAAATCAGGGTTTGATGAAACAGAGTCATGGAGTTTTTCTAATGAATAGTGTGGCAGATAGACCATTGAAGTCACTATCGTAACAAATAATGCAAAAGCTGCGGCAGTGGAAATAGCCTGATAATAGGAAGCTGGTAACGGGAAAATTCTTCTAAACCTTGAATTAGGAGTTTTTTCGCTATCCGTTCTGTAGAGAAGTTGTTGCACGATACTTTTTTCAAGCTTGTTGAGAGTTTCAGTTGACTCTTTTTCAGTGCCGTCGCCAACGGTGGAACCATCGTCATTTTGTGTGTGCTGTTTGTCGTGAACTGTTTGCGATAAATCTTTAAAAGAGGCAAGAGATATTGAAGTAAACTTAAAAAATGGAGATCTTCTAACATATGTGTTTAGTAGTGAACTTTTCCCTCCCGAGTAGGGAGATGTTATTGCTATTTCACGTATGCTTTTTTTTCGGTTGATGAGCATTTCATTCAAAGTGTCTATGTATTCATTAACACCTTCTGCATCGTCAGTCGGACATAAGTCGGGAAGATTAGAGGAATATGTTGTTGCGGGTCGCTCAAAAGAGCTAAGTATGGACCAACAAATCGATATTATTATTTTTCTTGCAATTCTCGATAGTGCCTTGGGAGAAGAAAAGATGAAATCTTTGAGCTTTGACAATGCTGAAATAACACGTGACACTGAATTCCCTTTTACGTAATGAATCTGTTAATGTGTAAGCTGGTATTTAAATAGTGCTTCTTTACATAGCAGTATTTTTTTATTTAATAGCTATGCGCACGTCTAGGGGTGAGCTTATGCGCTCGTTAGACGAGTCACATTAAATATCCCTCTCAATTACTACAGTGAAAGCATAATTATGTCTGCCATATCAGATAAGTAATACTCATGGAAATGGACCTCTAATTTAACCGACAAGAATAGAGTGTATTGAGCAACCCCAAATAGCTAAAGGAAGTTCGAACACTTTTCCGTACAACATTACAATCTATCGAGACTTTACACAAACCCTATAAAGGAATATTCGCTTAAATAGATAGCGAAAAAGTTGTAGCTTAATCCGACTATTTAACTTTATTGACACGGTTTCTTTCCGACAAACTCGCCTTATTACTAGCGAAAACTCTTAGATTCTCTTCTTGCTGAAACTGTTTAAACGCTTTTTGCTTATTTTTAAATAACGCCACAAAGTTTGCAAAATTCTCCAAATTTTTTTCTGTGATTCTCATGTCGCCACCATTCTAGGTTGTTCAAAAACCAGTTTAATTTTATTTTGCGTCATTTCCTCGCTAGCTTTTATAGCTCACTTCAGTGTTTTGAAAAAAGTAAAATAACAAGAGAGGTAGACGACTTTTCATTGCGTCATTTAACTAGTGTTCAAATTGACGTTTCAATTATTTTTGTTACGGTAAGGTGTTGATATTATTGGTTTTATCAATGGATTTAAATTTATTTGCTGCTATATTTCAAGGTATGTGTCGGACGCAATGTTAAGTGTGTTCGATGAATAGGAATACTAGCAATGAATACAAGTGTTAATACAAAACCAAAACTTAAGCAGCCTCGGCGGACTGACCTAACGCGAAAGCATATATCTGAGTACAAAGCGCGGGTGAAATTCGCCGAAGGGTTTCTGCCTTTCAGATCTGCACGTCAATTCTCATCAATGGGCAGAGCCACAAGCGAACAGCTTTCCCCCACATCTCAACGGCAGGAGTATTTTAGTGAACTGGAGCGAAAATTTGGCTTAGTTCTTGGCTTCATGTCGAACGTCTCCAACGTTAAAACACAGTTTCCACTGCTAAATATCAAAAAAACGTTGGAAATTGCGTCCACTCTCAATGTGATGCATCCCCGATACGAACCGAGCAGCTCGGTGGCAGCCCAGAACGCGGGTTATCAGGCCGCAGTGATGACCACTGACTTTGTTTTCGATTTGACCGATCAAGATTCAGGTGAGCTAAAGACAGTTGCATGTTCGTTGAAGTATCCAAAGGATGTAGAGGCGTTTGATGGTAATGACAGAGTTGTCGAAAGGACGAAGGATAAGCTTCGGATTGAAAAATATTACTGGGAGAACTTAAAGGGTATTGAATACCAAATTCTCACGAGCGAGTTTTGGATGTTTGATAAGTACCTTATTGAAAACCTAAGCTGTGCGCGTGTTCATCGAGAAGTTCTAATTCCTCCAGTACTAGAGATTTCCCTGTTGGCGCATTTTATAAAAGCGTTGAATCACGGAAAGCGCACCAAATTTAGACTTGTAGATGTGATTGCTCACCTTATGTGTGAGACAGGTCTACCAGAGAGCCGCTTGTATTCTATATTTTGGCATTTTGTATGGAATAAAAAATTACGTGTTGATCTCTTCAAACCCCTTTCTGATGGTGGGTATGTTTTTGAGGGGGAGGACTTTGCATGGCAGCTATAACTAACAAGCATAAAGTCAGGCTTTCAGCTTCTGACATGGTCTCAGCCGCAGACATTCCGTTGAATGCTGTTGTGACTAACGGACATCTTCATTACACCGTGGTGAGAGTCTTTCCCAGCATGAATGAGTTAGCGCTGTCACTGCACAAGCCAAAACCTGTTAAACCTTTCCTTATTAAATTCGAGGGCGATATTAAAGGCCTTGCATGGGAAAATTTTGACTTTGAGCTCAATGCATTTCAAAAAAGACCTGTTATCGAAAAAGCCAGCAGGGAAGCTTGGGAAAGAGCCAATGCTAGGTATAACGCAATACTACCCATTGTTGGCTCGCGTGATTTAAATGTCGAATCGAAGCTTGAGCTGTATATACGGGGCGTTTCGCTCAAAGAAGACATTGAAGCTTGCGCTATCAGGTCTGGTAACACCATTCAATCAATCTATAACTGGCTTAATCTATACTTAGTGTTTGGCTCACACATTACCGCACTTTTGCCGGGTTATTATGTGTGTGGAGTGGGGAGGCCACTGCCTGTTAGTTTTGAAGCTGGAAAGGGTAAAAGGCTAGGGCAAGGAAGTATATCACCTTATCGATATGAGAGAGTTTTTAATCAGGAAGACCAAGCAAGATTGAATGACTTTATTAAGAAAAGTCTAAGAAATCAGAATGATTATAAGATTACTTCGTTATATTCAGCTTTCATAAACCTCTACTGCAAAGATGTAAGTCCATCTGAGTTGCAAGTTTGTGTACAGAAACACGTAAATCTAAGCAAATACATCACTTACGACCAATTTTATCATCACTTTCATAAAACTGTAGATATAGAATATTTAAACGAATGTAAGAAAGGGTTAAAGCAAACTTTAAATGATGACGCCAGACGATTGGGTGTTGCTCAAGAACTGTCTATTGGGCCGTCATATTTGTATGAAATAGATTCAACGACCCTCAATGTCTACGTTGTTACCCGAGTACCAGATAAAAATACAGGGGCAATTAAGACAATTCGACTGGGTAGACCATACCTGTATTACGTTGTCGATATTTACTCGGGAATGATTGTAGGGTACAGGATAACCTTTAAACGCAATGCGATGGCTGCTAAGGCTGCACTTTACAATGCTTTTACCGACAAAGTCGCCTTTTGTGCGCGGTATGGAATACAAATTCATAAAAACGAGTGGGCCTGTGAACATGTGTGTTTATACCTGTTTTCTGACCGAGGTGGCGACTTTAGAGAAGCGATTCTTACCGATTCACTCGAAGCAGATTTGGGGGTTGAGGGAATATCCTATGCAACTGCGTACTTAAGTCGGATGAGGGGGACAGTTGAAGTTTCATTTGACGCAACGGATAAAATTGTAATTCAGCGCTTAAGTGGAAGCGTTAAACGCAAACGCGCAAAAGACTCCATACATCCTTCCACTGAATCTGAAGTCACTATTGACCAGTTAAACCGTTTGATGATCGACGCAGTCTTAATTTTTAATCGCAACAAGCTTAATTTTAGCAGACTGCATGGCCCAGATGTATTTGAAGGAATCGATGCGACACCGAATGGGATTTGGTTGGAACACATTGGCAGAAATATGGGAGGTGGATTGAGAAAACCTGCGGAAGAGGTTCGATATGCCCTGTTGAATCACGGGGAAGCCAGAGTTTTCAAAGACCATATTGAGTTGAATACCTCTAAAGTCAGAGTGCTTTTCCGAACTAATAATTCTCACTTTACCCAGCGACAAGCAAAGTTAAAAACTAAGAAAGCATACTTCACCATAAAACTGCGCTACAACCCGGACGACTTCAGATTTGCTTGGTATGCAGACCCGGAGCAAGACCACAAGATCATCGAATTTAACTTAGCGAGAGAAGACAGGCGTTTCGATGAACTGATAGAAATCGAGGTTATGCAGCAACAACGCGTTGAGGCTGCATCGCAAAGTCTGAACCGAGAGGTCCGCAACTTCGATCACATTAATATGGCCGAACAAGTTGAGGAGATAAACCTTGAAAATCAGGGCTATGGTTCAAAAAGCAAGGGCAAAAAATCCATGGTCAAGGGTATTGATGAGAATTCAAAAATAGAGGCGAAGGTAGAAACTCTTGTAGAAACAAACGAAACACGAAAGTTGTTTGGTTTTGAATCGTCCGATTTCTTCGTTAGCGACAAGCAATTTGGAGGCTCCGATGAGTGATCCACATCCAACCAAATTAATCGGGACATTTTTAGAAGACTTAGTTCAAGGAAATCCGTTTGTCACGTCATTGGAAAAGCTTGCTTTGTCGGAAAATGAGTTAAGCCAAGCCGTCACAAAACGCAGCGACAAAAGAGCGGATTTCGTATTTGCAAATCCAAGAGTAAAGGAAATTGCGTTAGATAAGGGATTTTATATATGTCCTCCAAATGCGTACGAATTATATATGCAAATACGAACGCTCATAATCATGGGTTACGTCAATCGTCATCCTGCATCGAATCACTATGACAAATATCTTCATATGCAAGATCTCCGAGCAATCCCAGCGCCCGAGAAAATAAAAGATCCGGGTAACTCAATTTTCATAAGGGGTCGTTCGGGAGAGGGGAAAACAACTCTGATTAATTCCATTCTGCGCAATATCAGTGTCACTATCGAACATGAGCCTAGTCACTTGACCGGAGGGCGAAAAATCCGACAGGTGTCGTGGGTCAAAATTGACATGAGCAAGGGCGTAAGTCGAAAAGGTTTTTATCTCAATGTTATCCAACAAATCGATTTGGCATTGGGTACGTCGTTTGCGACAAGAATACGCAGAAATGATGTAGAGGAAGAGCGACTCATTTATATGATAAAAGTATGCCGAATGGCATGCTTGGGACTGCTGGTAATTGATGATGTCCAGTGGGCGTTATCTGGTAACGCTGCAAACGCAAATGGCAAAGTAACTAATGAATTTCTTGAACAGCTTTTCAATCAATTAGGAGTACCTCTTCTATTCATAGGAACACCGGAAGCGGAAAAGCTTAAAGGGTTTGCCGAACAGACAGGCCGTCGTCTAGCTCACAATGGCATGATTGAAATACATGCTGAACCTGTTGAATCAGCGTTTTGGCATCATCTTGTAACGGAAATGTTTACCTCGTTTTTCGGCATGCCTAATGAAGCGTTCAACTCCCCATTTTATCATATGGTGCATTACTACTCAGAAGGAAATGGCAGTCGTTTAAAGTCAATAGTTGCGCATTTGTTGCGTAAAGGCGTCAGCGGTGTTGTGACTGATAAACAGATTTACGATGCTTACGTGCAGGAAAAAGGTGCCTTTGAACGAATCAAAACACCTTTTGTCCAGCTTTCAGAGAACGCAGGGAAAAGCTTGAACAGAAAATCAAGCGAAAATAAGCATCACCCAGACCATTCCAAAAATATACCACCAGATGAACCTTCTGGCGAAGAAGACGACGATTTCGAAGACGCGTTTATCATAAAAGGCTCTCTCCATGAATAGCAATACGTTTTCCCTTTTAACAAATGCGATAGATATCAAGGAAGGTGAGTACCTTCCTGCCTACATATCACGTCTTTTGTCATATGGGACATTTATAAAGCCTCGTGAATTTTTTAGTTTATTTGAATCCGGTATACCTCACACATCAGAGGGGTATCTACCATCTTGGGCTTCAAAACTAGCTAACTCTGGCAAGCTAGACATTTCGATGGACGATTTGATTGATAATCACTTAGGTGGAAAGTTCTGGCGTTCATTCGTGAACAATGAAGATTACCAGAGCTTCGTTAATAAGCAGTTATATGGTGAAGGAACTAACCGCGTTCTTTTCCCAGAAGAGAAGCCTTTGACGAAATATGCACCTTTAAAGTATTGCCAACGTTGTCGAGATGAGGAAATTAAGCAATTTGGTTTTCCGATATGGAAGAGCCGTAATCAATTGACCACGGTTTTTACATGCTCAATACACGGCGATGTTTTACATCAAAAGTTCCAACGATCGCCACCGATCCCAGACGGAAAGAGTGCAGATGCATTTGTGCAAGTTGACGGTTACCAACCAAAGTTAACCATGTTTCATCGATGGTTAGAGTTTGAAACCAATATGGTTATGACTGGAGGGAGGCAAGCCAGTCATGAGCTTCTCAACACATACCGGAGCGTTTTTTTAGAAAGCTCATTTTATAAGAAAAAAGGGACAGAGAATGATTGTAGGCTAAGGGTACAGTGGTCACAGGCGTTAGAGTGTTACCTGAATGTTCTATTCCCTCTCAATCGAGACGAACTTTGGTATCGAATTAAGACGGGAAATGCGAGTGTCACTGCCATTATAGATTGTGAAAAGCGCGTGCATCCCTTGTTTTTATTACTGTTCAAAACTTTCTATATGTTCCAATACAAAGCGTAGGTGAGAATGATGCCAACCACCTTGAACTTACCTCAAATACAGAATGACGAAACACTTTATTCATATGTTGCAAGGTGTCAGTGGCTGTGGGGGGAAACGTCATATGCGCGTACTTCGGCTGATTGGTTTGGACTAAAGGGGGTTTGTTTAAACCAATGTTTGCCGTGTCATATCAAGCAGATTAGTTATCACTCCGGTTACAAAATAAACTACCTCTTACTCAATCACACCGCTTTTCCTTTGTATTCGATTTATCACCCAAAGGTGGAAAATTTGCGAGAGTTAATGTGCTCAAGCGTAATAGGAAATATCGCAAATCAGTCTTGTTCCCCGCAGCTATCGTTTGGTTCGTTTACAAAAAGCAAATACTGTCCTGAATGTATACGTGAAGATGAAGAGCGGATAGGTGTGGCTTACTGGCATTTGTCTCACCAGCTATGGGGAGTACATGCCTGTAGTACACATGGTTGTCGCTTAATAAGTGTTCCGTTCGACCCAAGGAAATATCGCCTTCCGCTTTGTATCTCTAAATGTGATGCGAGGAAGGAAGTCAAAGCTGACAATTGGCAAAGGTTATTCACAGCTCATGTTGTTCAAAGGCTTCTTTATTCTGACCCGTTAACCGATTATCGAAGAGAGTTAGTAACTCTTTTCGAAGACCGACACTTGTTTACACATACAAAACGAATTCGAACCTCGGTAATACTTGAAAAGTGTGCTTTGGCGTGTGATTTGTTAGGGCTACCGTACCTACTTAATGCGAGGATAATAAGGCGAATCGCCTTTGCTTCTAAACTTAATATTCACCCTTTGAAACCCCTATTACTAGAGTTTGTCGTTAACGAGTTTATAGAGACAAGACACTTCAAAGACCAGCCGATTAACTCTACATCTAAAAATAAACAGAACATTGAGTCACGTGCGATGCAGCTGTTGCTGAGTGGTCGCTATAGTGTCGCTGAGATAAGCAGAAGATTGAAGGTTAGTTATGGGTATATTAAACAACTAGCTGGCCGACAAGGAATTCAGACTAAACAAAATAAGAAATCCATCACGGCAGATATTAGAAGAAAGGTAACAAAGCTCGCGATTGATAATATGAATACAGCGAAAATTGCTGAAGAGATGGGTCTTTCACAACCGTCGGTGATTGAGATTATACAGTCAGTTTCTGGGTTAAGTCTTTGGCGACAATATTTAAGAATGCTCGAAAAGCGAGATTATGTAAGGAGCAAGTTGTTATTTGAGCGAAGACATAGCGGCTCGGTTAACCGCAAACACCTTCATAAAAAGCTAGGTAATGAACTAGCTTGGGCATATAAGTACGACAAAACGTGGCTTGATGCTACCTTTCCCATCCAAGGCAACCATGCCAATCACTGTGCAAAAATTTGGGAGAAGCGAGACACATCTCTTTTTCCCAAATTCAAAGGGTTCCTTAAGCAACAACTAGAAACAACCAACAAATTGCCTAGTAAATATGCGTTAGACAAAGCATTTGGTAATCATCGCTGGTTTACATGCAATTTTACTAAGCTTTCGAGGTGCAAGCGCATGTATGACATGGTCAAGTTCAAAATAACACAGAGCAATGAAGGGAAGAGCGAATGACAAAAAAATCTGGAAGTAATAGAGCGAGTCAGAGGAGTGTTAAGTTGCAACTTGATAGCTCTTTGATAGATGACGCAAAGCAAGCGATAGCTAATTACCCGAAAACACCCAGTGAGCAAATAGAGCAGTGGGCCTATGTCGGAATGATAGTCGAGCGTCAACTGACAGGCAAAGAGCAATTACAATTAATGACTGGCGAAGCTGTAGTGTCATTTAAGACGAACACAAATAAAGAGGAAGAGAAACGTAGGTAGCGTTTCTCCCCCCGTGTATCGCGATAATACACAACCTCAAAAGTAGTATAGCTTAAATTTCAACCTAAAGTCTCGTTGAAGACACTGGACTCTATTTCACTATCAAAGGTAAGTGTGAAGCACCCTTGGGGAGAATCATTTTCAGAGGCAGATTAAAGCGAAAAACGTTGTTTGCTTCTACAAAACTAGCAAGTTTATTCCTGACTTATGTTATTGTTTTATGGTTAAAGTTAAGCGAAAAAAGGAAAATTCGAATAGTGAATAATTATATGGATGTACTTATTACAACTAGTAGCACACTAGATGGAAAAAAAATAAAACAATATTTCGGAATAGTTAGTGCGCACGTTGTTGCGGGGACAAACGTTTTTTCAGATTTTGCTGCTGGGTTAAGTGACTTTTTCGGTGGACGCTCTGCAACTTACGCTGACCAAATAAGCAGGATAAAAGCACAGGCGCTGACTGACCTCAAATACGAAGCAATTGAACTTGGAGCCAATGCTGTTATCAGTGTATCAATAGACGTCGATGAAGTATCTGGCGGCGGAAAATCAATGTTCATGATCACTGCTTATGGCACGGCAGTAACGCTAGACAGAGTGTACAGTGAAAACTCCGAGGATACGAAGACTAACCTAGTAACAGGTAACGTGGTAGCTGATGTTATAGAGAAAAGAATACTCATCGAACAACACAAGTCAGCACCACTTGAGATGACTAATGATGAATGGTGTAGACTTCTCGAACTCAAAGTGCCTGAAATGGGTGATTTTATCGAATGGGAAATGATAAGTAGTGGTCTAAAAGAAGAGCGCTTATTTGCCTATGCAGCCTCAATAGACTTCGACGATAGTGTTGCGTTGGGGTACCAACTTTTTGAGAAAGCAAGCAAGGAGAGTGAGCTTAGGACAATTCAAAAGGTGATCAATAAGATGGTTCTTGTAGATTACCACCGCTCAATTAGCCTGTTGAAATCCAAGTCAGACAGTCTTACGCATAAAAAAGCCGTGCTCAACACTATCATTAAGCCCAAACGGCTTTATTCGAGTGACGATATTAATACCCTTAATGATTTAATAGATACTGTTGAAGCATCGTTTCCTACAATCGCTGTCTTTAGAAAGAAAAAAGGTCTGTTAGGTAAGGAAAAAGAGCTTTGGGAATGCATGTGTAGCCAAAAAGAAAATGACGTAGATGATTCTTTTTGCAAGTCATGTGGTAGAGATAAACAGGGATTTAAAGCCGAAGAGACTACTCCCAAAAAGGCAATCAAGTATTTATCAATGATAAAAGAGACCTTGAAAGAAACCTTGCCAAATCAATAAATGAGTTGGGGTTAAGTCACTGGCTCATATCTAACTTTAAATGCAGTGACAGACAAGGAGCGGAACTTCAGTGTTTAGGCTGTAAACTTTCGAGTTGTGCTACAAGTAGCCGTTCGAATATTTGTAATTAAGCGGCAGAAGAGTACGTAGAGGGGACTAAACACAGGCGCGATACAATAGTGAAAGTTTATTATTCAGTTGGAAAGCTATTCTCATCTTACATTAAGATAAATAGTCATGTTATGTACATTAATTTCAGCTTGTGATAGCGTTAGTGTGATAATCACGCAAAGGTTTAAAAAAATTATTTATTAAGGGAATAATATGAATAAGATATTATGGATTGGGTTTGCTCTCACTCTACAATTGCTAGTAGCTTTGCATTCAAGCGCTGGAACTATCGTCGCAGTATGTAATTCGTGTGATGAGTCGCGAAAACTACAGTTAATAATGGAGGATTTCGAGGCTAACCCCTCCAATCATCATTACTTGGTTAAAGATTTAGATAACGGAGTTTTGCAAAAGTACAATGTAATGTATGAACCTGAGATTGGCCAAGGTATTCCGAATGAAATCACACCAACCTCTTCCGAGGAGTCTAGATTTATAGATGAAGTGGCAAGTTGGGACTTTATAAGATACCAGTTAAATGAACCGTATAGAACGAGTTTAAATGTCACTGCATATGACCTTGCACGCTATAATTTCTTGCATGGAGATTTAGTACAAGACTTCAAAGATAATTCTTTTATAGGGAGAGAGATGCAAGCCGTAATTGGTTCATTATTAGCAGTGTCTGCTAAAGGTATTTCAGTCAACTCCGGTGGTTTTACATTTGATGTTGAATTATCTGACGGAGGCTTAGCAACGCTTCAATTTACAGGTTTTAAAAACGTAATAGGAAACCCAGAATATCAAGTATTGAAGGTGACTGATGCCGATGGCAATGAAGTACCACTGGAAAAGCTTGAAAATGCCAGAATCGCATTTAGATTTAAGTCAACTAGCAATTTTTTATTGTGGTGGTCATACATGACAGACGTCTATAAGATGAAGGATTCTGAAATTAAGCAAGATTACTGGGAAAGGATCAGACGGAAGAATACTGAAATAATAATAACTGATATAAAAGATGGCGTGGCCCCTACACCGCCTCCACCACCAGAGCCTGATGACGATGAATATGAGGAACAGTAATGTCTATAAGTCAATTATGCTTCCCATATAATAAACACAAAGAGCTAGACACAGGCGTAGTTGCGTTTATCGCAAATGCAATTTTTTTCGTAGGGGTATTCACAGGCCTTTTAGCTTTTTTAAATTTGATCATCACTGTCGGCCTTTTAACTCTTGGCTTTGAACATTCGACGCCTACGGTAAAGATTCTTTTGATAAAGATAATTTACTTTCTTCCAAGCTTTCTCTTTATCGCTATCTCAGCGTTAATATGGAGCTTTGGAAGGTTAGTTGAGTCGCTTTTACTCAGAAGAAAAAATCAATAGTTAATACCTAGAACCATAGGAAGTCATAAAAGCGTTCACGTGTGTCAATACTGGTCAGTTAAGAATTTAGTTCTTCTGATCAGTATTTTTTACCATCAAACAAAGTGTTTTCGAATGTCTGTTTCACATACTCTAAAGTAAGATAACTCTTTAGCCTACATTCCTTTGTTTTTAGGTTAACGACCGCTCCTTGTCATAAAAAATGACCGGTGCAGTAGATATGCCCAATGTCCGCTTCACGCATAGCTGTCGCTTAAGTACTAGCTTGGGGAAGTCAGCTACTGACAAAATTTCGAATATAAGATTGATTTCTGTTAAACATCTTTACTAAAAATAAGGTTCCACTCACTTATTGATTTTACTGGGCAGTATTAAACAACTTATTTACTGTAAACATTAATTTAAAGGCTTAATAAAAATCATAAAAGCCCTCGATAACTCGAGGGTTTTTCATTTCAGACGTATCTGCAGCGTACAAAAGTTACATTGCGTAAGCATGAAGCAAGTACTACCGGTGACGATTGGTACTTTTAAAGGTTTACGGTTTGATATTTTATCGGTGCTAGTTTCTTTAAGATTCGATTTTCTTGTTGATAAGTGAGGCCCACATCACGCATTGCGCCTTGAACATACTCAACCAAAATATAGAACTCACGCTCTTTGATGTTAAGACCAGTGTGAGATTCCAACATGGTTTTTCCATCGTACTCGCAAGGTCCACCAATAAGCTCACAGGTTTGCAAAACGAGCTGGTCTCGTAGATGCTTTTTTGGCACCCCTTTAAAGTAGTGACCAATGACAGGGTCGGTATAAATACGGGTAATGGCAACGCCGTATATAGTGTTCAGGGTTTTATGGCCACCAATTTCATCATACAGGCTTTGCTTTTCAGTACTTGCACAACCAGAAAGTAAAATGTTTAGCAGTGCTATTGCTGCAATGGGAACACATTTCAACAACTTCATAGGTGGTATCTCCCCATTAAAAATTGCCATTTATCGTTAAATAAAAGCCTGAAGAACTTTCTTGTAGCGGCAAGTTGCCCAAATCGACATAGGCAGCGGTAATTGAAAGTGACTTATTGGGAAAATAGGCAATAAAGGCATCAACAACTGTGTCTTCTTCGGCTAGTCCGCCTAATCGATTGGCTTGGGTTCTAAACTCAGTGCCAATGGCTGTAGTTGGGCTGATTAGAAGAGCCAATGAACCTTCCCATTCAAGTTTTGCACTGTCATCACCTTCGGCCCCAAACCCTAGTAAACCAAACACATTTGCTTTTGTGTACCTGGCGGTTAAATTGGTGAGTAAGTTATAGCCAGACGGTGTGCCTAACCATAATTTGGTCGCTGAGAGGTACACGTCAGTGCCGCTGTCGTCTTTTGCCCCTAATAGAAGAGGAACGCCAGTTTCAGGAAGTGGTACAGAGCCATCAGGAAGAGAGAGTGAGCTATCAAAATCTCTGTTTTTCTTGTACTGGACGCCTATCGCTATTTGAGGAAGCCAAGAATCTTGTGCGAAGACGCCATCTCCAAATACTTTAACTTTCGCGCCTACAATATCCTGTTCAACTGTCGCGCTGTTAGCGTTAGATATTGCACCTTCGGTAAGTAAAGCAAACACATTGCTGGTTAGCCCAGATGAAATATCTAAGCGCTGGCGCTGTAAGCTAATTTCGACGCGGTCAAATAGGCTAAAACCCGCACCAGCCGTAGTGAGCGTATAATCGTTTAGGCTTAAATATTGAATATTGGCAGAGTAACTAACTTCTTCTTTACTCGTGTATCCACCGATAAATGCCCAAGGGGTTATGCCGCCACCAGCGGCGCCTTCAAAACCTGTAATCCCGCCTGAGGCTACTAAACGAGAACCACTGTCAGCGAATGTTGTAAATGAAATGAGCAAAGAGGATAACAGCAAAACCTTTATCATAAGGAAAATCCTATTTTATGTTGCAGCTATTCCATATTTCTTTGAACAGCATATTGGCTACATAATGGTATCAAGGTTGCCCAGCGTAGGCTAATCGTATCGCGTAGTACATTATTTAGTTTGCTTATTCATTAGTGCAAACGTTTACCTAAGCATGTAATTTTTTAATGAAATCTTTCCAAATAAGTGGTTTAGATAAGTAATAACCTTGTGCCCAGTCACAGCCGCTTTGTTTTAAATATTCAAGTTGCTCTTGAGTTTCAACACCCTCGGCAATAACACGCAGGCCATATAATTTGGCTAAATTTTGAATCACCATAACCATTTTTTTTCTGGCTTCTCTTTCAGAAAATAAATCGTTCACAAAGGAACGGTCTATTTTTAAGCAGTCTGCAGGGTAATTTATAAGCTGGCTAAATGCGGTATAGCCCGTGCCAAAATCATCTAAGGCTAATGACACGCCCAGCGCTTCTAACGCTTCCAAAGTTGCCATACATGTCGTATCACCGGCGACAAAAGCAGTTTCTGTCACTTCAAGTTCTATATATTCAGGCGACACTTTATAGGTTTCTAGTAACGCTTTTACTTGAGCGGGGAAGAGTTCATTGTGTAACTCTACGCCAGAAATATTTATGCAGATTTTTCCTTCAAAGCCATGTTCTGACTGCAGGTTAACCAGTGCCTTCAACGCATTATTGATAACCCAAAGGTCGATATCTTTTATCAGCCCGGTGGCTTCTGCGACGGGAATGAAACGATCAGGACCTATTTCCTTTAGGTCCGGCGAGTGACACCGAAGTAAAGCTTCAACAGCAACTATGGTGCTATCTCGACAGTCAAATATCGGCATATATACCAAAGAAAAGTGCTCTTCACTTAATGCGAGCTTAAGGCCTTTTTCTATTTGTTGACGCTCTTTAAGGCTGTCTGCAATATCTTGCGTAAAAAACCTAAAGCAGTTTTTACCACTGCGTTTGGCGTTATACATTGCTGCATCTGCGTGGTTTATCAACTCTGAAGGTTCAGTTGCATCATCCGGATATACTGCAATACCTATGCTTGCATAGGTCATATGCTTAATACCGTCGACTTCAAAGCCGCCGTTGAATACGTCTAAAATGCGTGAAGCGACTGTTGCGGCATTTAATGGCTCTTTAATATTCGGTAGCAATACAACAAACTCATCCCCGGCAAGTCTGGCTAAACTCTCGGTGCTATTTTTAAATAACTGATCCGTTGGACGAATAGCTTCCCAGAGCCGTTCGCTGAATTTCAGCAACAAACGATCCCCTGCTTCATGCCCATACTGGTCGTTCACTTGCTTAAAGTTATCTAGGTCAATATAGAGCAAACCGATACGCTGATTGTCTTTTTCTGCTCTGCTTAACATTCGATTTAGGTTTGTTTTAAAGCTCCATCGATTTGGTAGGCCTGTCAACGTGTCATAATAAGCCATCTGACGAATATCATCGTCGTGAAGCTGCATGATGGTTTCATATGAGCGTTCTTCAGATCGCAATGCGGCAAGACATATAGCATTAAGTGCTAGTGTGGTAAGTAAGAAGCGGAGAGACTCAACAAGGGTGTAGCTAGTCATTAAAATAGCTGACAAGGGGGTAAATAACAGCAAAGTACTGGTCACACTGAAAATGCTGAATACTGCTACCGCGGGCCAAAAGCGATTGATGAAAAGGTTAATTGCGGCAATGGGATATATCCACAGCATTCCCGTGTTGTCTTTACCGCCTGTGATAAGGAGGCTCATTGTTAAGACAAACAAAATCGCGCTCAAGATGATAGCGGCTCGCTCTACATTATTAGAGCGCTTCAACACATACAGGTTTATTAAACCAACGACTGCATTTACAAGCAGTACGCTGCCTAGAAATATTGACCCATCGTACAAACTGTAGCTACCCAACGCACACAGGAAAATAACGCCAATAATGGTAAGTACGTAGCATAACGTGTGGCGCCTGCTTCTGCGGACTGCAATCATTTCTTGCTGACCAGCAGTTGTTTGGCGAGGCTGATTGGTTGCTGTCAAAGTGTTTCCCGTTTCCGCAATAAGAAAAAAGCTAAAATGAGTGTCGTGTGTAAACTAAGATTCTGATCAACCCTTTTGAAACCAATGATATTCTTAAACGTTCTATCGCTCACACTAGCTAGTGATTGTTGTAATATTCATCTTCAAAAATAATTTGAAACTGATTCATGAAATAGAGGGCTTATCATTGAAAAAGCCAATCTATACCATACGCACAACTTTACCAATATCTACTTAATCTTTGAGGAGTAAGTTGTGACGAACCCTATTATAGAAGATCTGAAAAAACGTTATACGGTCAAAAAGTATAATGTAAATAAACGCATAGCCGCTGATGACCTT
>MDSV01105291.1_pt1 | contig 19312 bp, 10 predicted proteins | sample 810851 | NCBI WGS metagenome assembly MDSV01 (sample SAMN05326640, study PRJNA326480) | marine metagenome | isolation source: seawater | place: Atlantic Ocean: North East | collected 2012 | reverse complement strand
CAAACTGTAGGAGAAGTAGGTGTAAGTGCTGTTCTTAAGAGAACGTCAGACGCAGATACTCCTGCTAAATTAGCATCTGGCTCATTTGTATTTGCCGAAAGAGGTGCTACTCAAGACAATATTGGATTCATACTTACACAAAATAGTGCTTTAGACTTTACATCTGTTGCTAATACATTTGGACAATTCACAGGCGCTTCTTCAATTACTGCTGGTAATGGTGTAACGGTAGTAGGTGATACTATCAGTGTAAATAGCGACTTATCACATGTAACTAATGTAGGAACATTAACTGGACTTACAAGTAATGGTGATTTAGATATTGCTCAGCATAATGGGGTTGACAAGGGTCTTAAACTTAATAATACTCTTGTAACTGCAAATGCTAACGAAATTAATAAACTTAGTGGTTTAACAGCTACTACAGATAATTTAAATATTTTATCAGGATTAACAACTACTACAGCTGAATTAGAAAAATTAAGTGGTATGACTTCGACTAAAACTGAGTTGAACTACTTAACTAATTCATCACCTAATGTTGTAAATAATAATGGTGCAGTAGTATATGGTAATGCAGGTGAAATAACTGCAAATCAATTAACATTCACAGGCGCCACAATGAAAGGTCATATCATACCAGATGCTGATGTGTCATATGATATAGGTACACCAGAGAGGAAGATTAGAGATATTTACATTTCAACTGGATCAATGTGGGTAGGCGATGGCCATAAAATGGGTGTTGCGAATGGTGCTATGACTGTTAGAAAACGCAAGACTGATATTATACCACAACCTATTATTGATGCCGGAGGCTCAGGTGCTGCAGCTTTGGCTTTTATAGGTGTATCTAATGTAGAAGATGTTACACTTGATAGTTGGTTAGCCTATGGTAGAACTCTTGATATCGCAGGTAAAGGCATAGGTAATGCAGAATTAACTGATATATTTACAGATGATGCATCTAATTATGACAGCAGTTTTGATTTTGATGGAATTAAGGCTTCATCTGATGAAATCAATGTATTACAATATGCTGTTAAGGGAACTGTTGTAAATGGAAAAGGTGTCATTTATGGAGATAGTGGTGAACTTAATGCTGGTATCTTACAAATTAATGGTACTTCAGTAACTGCCGATGCAAACGAAATCAATTTACTTGATGGAGCACAAGCTGGTGTATCAGTTGGTGGAAAAGCTGTAATTTACTCTAATAATGGTAAGTTAACAGGTGAATTATTAACAGCTTCTCAACCAAACGTTACAGAAGTTGGCACTCTTAGTGGACTAACAATAGCGGCAAGTCAAAATATTGATGTTAACTTCAATGTAATTGATAATCTTGCAGACCCAACTGACAGCTCACATGCTGCTACAAAAGCATATGTAGATAGTGCTTCTCAAGGATTATCAGTTAAACTTTCGTGTAAGGCTGCAACAACTGCCAATCTTGATTCCACATATGACAATGGAACTGATGGTGTTGGAGCTACTCTAACAGCTACTGCTACTGAAGCTTTAGTAGTTGATGGAGTTACTCTTGTAAGTGGTGATAGAGTTGTAGTTAAAGACCAAACCAATGGATTTGAAAATGGTATTTATTCGTTGACAACTGTAGGCGATGAGTCTACAGCTTGGGTATTAACAAGAGCAACTGATAGTGATGATGCAAGTAAATTACCTGCTGCATTCTCATTTGTAACTTCTGGAACTACATCTGAAAATATTGGATTTAGTATGAATACAGATGGAACATTAACTATTGGAACAACAGCTCTTGTATTTACACAATTCTCAGCCGCTGGACAAGTAACTGCGGGTACAGGACTTGCTAAATCAGGAACAGTAATGTCAATTGAAGCATCACAACCAACTATTACACAAGTAGGAACACTTTCAAGTCTTTCTGTCTCAGGTGATATTGAAGGCGCTCAAAGTATTGATGTTCAAGGACACGATGGAGCAACTGCTGGATTAAGATTGAATGGTTCATTAGTCACAGCTGATGCAACTGAAATTAATGTATTAGATGGTATTGATGTACAAACAAGTGAACTTAATATACTCAAGGGTGTATTAGCTAATAAAGATGAAATTAATCTTCTTGATGGTTCACAAGCCGGAACTATTGTAAATAGCAAGGCAGTAATTTATGGATCAAACGGTGAAATTGATGTTGCTCAACTTAAACTTAATGGAACTGCAGTAACAGCTACTGCTGGTAATATTAATCAAATTAGTGGTTTAACAGCTACTTCATTTGAGCTTAATAAATTAGATGGTGCTACAGTTGAAACAAGCGAGATTAACCTTCTTAAAGATGCTCAAGCAGGAACAATTGGTGATAGCAATGCAGTAATTTATGATTCAAACGGTAATGTGAACATGAAAAAATTAATTATTGATGGCACCACAGTAACTGCATCAGCAAGTGATATTAACAATATTACTGGATTAACATCGAGTGTTACTGAACTTAATGTTCTTGATGGTATTCAAGCAAGCACTACAGAGCTTAATGTGTTACAAAATATTAATGTAACTACTGACGAACTTAATTTGTTGTCAGGAATTGATACTACAATGACTATAGCTGATATTAATAAATTATCTGGTTTATCTACAACTGCTTCTGAATTATCACTACTAAATACTGCTCAAGCAGGAACTGTAGTTAATGGTAAGGCTGTGGTATATGGCAGTGATGGTTCAATTGATACATCTATTCTTAAGATAGGTGGTGTTGAAGTAACAGCCACTGCTGAAAACATTAATAGTATTGCTGGATTATCAGTAAGTTCTGCTGATCTTAATAAATTAGTAGGATTAAATACTACAACAGCTGAGCTTGAGTTATTAAATACTTCAGCTGCTGGAACAGTAACTGATGGAAAAGCAGTTATCTATGGGTCAGATGGAGAAGTTAATGCTACTAAACTTCAAATTGGAGGAGTAGACATTACGGCATCTCCTGCTGATATTAATAATCTTGTAGGTGTAACTGCCAATAAAGATGAAATAAATTTCCTTGATGGTGCTACCAAAGGTACAGCTGTTGCTGGTAAATCAGTAATATATGATGATAATAGTGCTATTGAAGCTACAATATTAACAGGTGCTCAACCTAATATTACTTCAACCGGAACACTTGATTCATTAACTGTAACTGGTACTACTGTTCTTAATGGTGGATTAACTATGGACAGTAACAAGTTTACAGTTGCTGATACTACAGGTGATACAAGTATAGGAGGAACATTAGCTGTCACTGGTGATGTAACCTCATCAGGGGCTTTATTACAAAATAGTAGTTATGCTGCTTTAGCTAACTTACCTAATGCTACTACAAATAATGGTTCTTTTGTTAAGGAAGATACCAATGGAAGTGCTTATTACGCACATGGTGGTAACTGGGTAAAACTTTTGGATTCTAATTCGACAAGAATTGAAGATCTCACTGAAACTGCCAATGCTAAATTCTTTACTGAAACTGAAAAAACAAAATTATCTAATATAGATGAAAATGCTAACAATTACACACTTCCAGCTGCTGAAGCAGGTGTATTAGGTGGTGTTAAGGTAGGTAGTGGTTTATCAGTTGACGCCAATGGAGTATTGAGCACAAGTGCCGCAAGCATATTGTCACTTAGTGATACACCAGCAGCATTTACAGCTAATAAAGTATTGAAGGTTAATTCAGCAGGTGATGCGATTGAATTTGCCGATGAAGGCGGTCAATTCACAAGTCTTTCTGATACACCTAATGCTCTTGTAGCTGGAAAAGTATTGAAAGTAAATTCAGGAGGAAATGCTATTGAACTTGTTGATGCCTCCGAAGGGCATACTATACAAGATGCTGGAGTTACGCTTAATGCTAGAACTAAGCTTAACTTTACTGGTGCTGTAACCATAACTGATAATGCTGGAAGTGATACAACAACTGTTAATATCTCATCTGGATTAACTACAGGAACACAAACTATCAGTGGTAATAAAACATTCAGTAATGATGTAACTCTTAGTGGTAACACATCTGTAAGTTCTCTTTCATTTGATGGAGCGGCTATGGGAGGTCATATTTTACCCACTCAAAATGCACAATTTGATATAGGTTCGGCAGAATACAAAGTTCGCCATCTTTTCTTATCAGACAATTCATTATGGATTGGTGATCAACACAAATTGAGTATTAAAGGTGGTAAATTTTCAGCGAGAAAACGTAAGAAGAGTAATACATTTATACCAGCAAGTATTATCGCAGCGGGTGGTAATGCGGATGCTGCAAAAACTGTCGCAGGAGTAGGAAGCCTTGCTGACATGACTATTGATAAATGGGTTGGATATGCGAGAACACTTAATGTAGCAGGTAGAGGTGTAGGAAATGCTGATGTAATGGATATCTTCAATGATAATGATGATGATTTTGAAGAAGAATTTGTGACAGATGGTATTACTGCTTCGCCTGATGAAATTAATGTATTAAGTGGAGCATCAGCTGGTGGTATAACTGCTAATAAAGCAGTAATCTACAATGGAGATGGTAAAATAATGGGTCCATTAGGAACAGCAGAACAACCTAATATTACAACATTAGGTTCTCTAAGTGGATTAACTATCAGTAGTGGTCAAACGGTCGATATTGGTTCTAACAAGATTACAAATGTATCTGATCCTACAGCCGACCAAGATGTAGCTACAAAGGCGTATGTTGATGCTAATGCTGGTGGAGGAGGTTCTTCTAATTTCCTTAGTCTGACTGACACCCCATCAAGTTTAACTGCTGATAAATTCCTTGCTGTTAACGCAGCTGGTAATGCTATTGAACTTGTAGATGCCCCCGCAGGAGGAGGCGGTGGAGGTGGCGGAGGCGGCAGTTCTTTAACAACTACTGATGTAAATATTACTGCTCAACAATTTGCCGATGAAACACAATCAGGTAATGGTTGGCTAACCTACATTCCCCCCTCTCCTGAATTTAGTGTATATTCTACTCAAACTGATCAAGCACATTCTAAATTCTTGATTGATAACGTTGAATCTGCGCAAATGAGTCCTACTGGGTATTCGCGATTTTCGGTATTTGAACAAAATCATAATTCTAATAGAAATGCAGTATATCATGGAGATTATGCCTATACTTATAGTAGTTATAATGAATTAGTCCATAAAATACATAGAATTAATCTTAAGACAGGAGAAGTTAAGTTATATACTATTGATTTCCACGAAGACCAATCAGGGGGTTCATCTGCTGTAGCAGGTAAATATTTTGCTGGATCTTACTATAATATGGGTTCTTTAACAGTTGATTCGGCTACGGGAAATCTTTATTATACTTTCACTTCTGGGTACAGCGGCACCAGCTACAGCTATAATGGGGGGCATGTTTGCAGATTCAATGCTGATTCTAATGGTGATATTGTAAGTATGGATTTTAATATACTTCCAGGCTCAAACTATTTTGCTTTCTATGTTCCAAAAGTAGAGATAGGCGATGATGGTATGATATACTATATTAAATATATCAAACTGGCGAATAATTATTCACCATACTACCATATTGAAGGGTTTTATCGATATGATGAAGCTACTGACACTAATACCCGATTATTTTACTTTGCTAATTATGCGCATCCAGGACCATCTTCTGGATATTCTAGTAATAGTTATGGCGCAATATGGAATTCTAACAATTCATGGGGAAGTGGTAAGGGTTGGGCGGGTTCATTTATGAACAGCCCGCGATATAGTGCTGGTATGAATAAATGGCATATGATAGGAAGTGGTGATCAAATAAAATTAATTTTAGGAAGAAATTATAACGATGGTAATACGGCTGAAGTTCACAATGGAACAGATGAAGAATTTTTAAGAGGTAAATTTTGTATAATAGATATTGATTATCAGGGAGGACATCACGACGGAACAGTTCAATTTATAGGTTCATCGACCGGTCCGGGTGGTAGAAAAGATTGGGGTAAATTACACGACAACTCCTACCGCTTAAAGAACTTTGGAAGTGCCGTTTCAAGTGAAAATGTTTCATATGCTTATGATGTCGATGTAAGTAATTTGATAGAGCGTAATCCAAGTGTAGTGGGACAATCATGCACTATGGCAGAAGCTAAATTCCAGGGTATACTTGATCCAATGGGTCATATAGGAAATAATTTATTACTCATGGATTATAATAATTTTACTTTATTTAAGGTTGACTTATCATCGGCTGATTTAACGGTAACAAATATCTTTGATTTCTCAGAAGTATGCAGATATGATATTGATTTAGTTGAAAGATATCCAGGTGAAATAGTAAATTCATTCCACATTAATCAAAATGTATTATTCTTTAAGGATTATCAAGGTAGATTTTATGCATCAGATTTTGGAAATATTGGTTATGGAACTGCATTCCCTGCTTTTACACCAGGACCAGGAACAGTCGTTTTAGGAGTAGGAAAACAAGTATCGCTGGGTGAGACTGATTTAACATTATTAAATACAACTTCATCACATACTGATGTAGTCTCTAGTATTTTAAGAAATCCTGATTTAGTGTTTGAAGATTCTGAAACTGTACCAGCAGTAGGTGAAACAAGAAAACTTGAACCATTTGTGACCGGTTATATTCAATACAATAATGGCGCTGTAGTGGTATCCCACAGTACGGATCAAAGAAAATCTAATACAGGAGTAATTGCTACTGATAATCAAAGTAATCTGTATAAATTGGATTTGTTGTTAGGTAAAATTATAAAATATGGACCTGATAGAACTGTATTAGATAGTAACGGTTATCCATCATATGAAATAGTTGCAGATATATCAAGTCATGTTGATTCTACCTTAGTCAGTCCATTTTCTGCAGATACATATAGAGATATAGAATCTATTTCTTGCATGGAAATGCTTGGACCTGATTTATATTTTAATAAAGTAAAGGCAAGACAGATTTACAAAGTTACTCCATTTTCAACAACTCCAGAGTTAGTAGCTACTATAGGATCAGGAATAAGTGATTCCGCCGGATATCTTACAAGTATAGGAATAAATAGTAATGGAGTTATCTTCGGTGCTACAATTAAAAATCCACATTTAACTACACCTGACGCTAAAATACAAATTTGGCAAATTTCAAGTGACGGAAATGCCACATTATTTAAGACGCTTGAAGATACATATTTAGATGAACAAGGTATTGATAAAGTCCAATACAAGCGAGTTTCGGGATTAACATTCGATAATGATAATAATCTTTATATATCATTTGGAGCTCATATTGTAAAAGTCACATCAACGGGTGTATCAAGTAAGGTTATTGGTGAAACTGTAGCTGATGGAAATGCTGCTATAACATCACTAATTTCAAAAATTAAATATAATAAACTAACTAATCAAATGATGGTATTAAATTATCATATGTCGTACTTATCTGTCAATAATGATCTATATAATGCATCAAATGAAAATTCATATGGTCCCGGTAATGTCAGAAGTTTAGATCTTTCAACACTTGAGTTTACGAGTTTTGCTAATGATAGAGGTATTACACAACCAGCCTGGCCAAGTTCTAATACAAGCTCCAGTCATTTACGCGGTGGTGTAGGAACACCGACTTATTCAACAGCTGATTTTACTGGTTCATCAATAGTATGGGATTACAATGTTTGTGATATAGCGATTGACCAATATGGTATAATGTATATAGGAACAGCCGGGTTATTAAGTCATAATTTAGGCCATACCTTATATCAAGGGGCACAATGGGAATCATATTATAGTGGCAGAACAAGATATAGATGGAAAACATGGCTGACAAACTACGGAGCAGCTATTATAAATAATAATTATTCAAGATATGGCACGTTGTACAAAATTTATATAATAGCACAAACAATACAATCTTCTCAATCTACATCAATTTCTGCAAGTGTTAACAATATTACACTTACGGCACCAGGAAATGATATTACAGTTGATGGAGTAACAACTCCGGGAAATGATCATGAAATTATCAAATTCGAACCTAATTCAAAAGGAACTATAACTACAAGTTTAGGAGGTAATCTTAACTTAGGTTTAGATTCTACGACAAGATTTGAATTTAATACAGATCCTCAGACTCAAACTCTGGTTAATAATTACAGTGGCTTTAGCTATGGTAATGCAGGAGTTGAAAAAGACCATATTCAAAGACTTCATGCATGGAGTCCATATTTATATTATTATGGTGATAATGGGCCCCTCCCATACGGCACAGCAAACGCTACTCGTTATAAACATAATCCTATGTCATATGATTCTGAAGGGAACTTATGGTGTTTAATGACTGATACGTATGGTCGTTCTTATGGGCCTATATTTACAGTATTGTCTAACTCTAACATGCAGTCATATAATGGAACTAATGCCACTTGGGATTTACCTTGGGTCAGTCATCCAGATCATCACTGTTATCAGTCTTTAAGATTTGAGATTTTTGATAATACAGAAACAAGTGATACACTATATTGGTCAATAGAATGCAGAGGAGATTATATGTATTTATGGTCTCAAGGTTCTGACTCGGGACACAAAGCAAACTTTATATATAGAATGAAACTTAGCGAAATAAAAGCTTCAGGATGGTATTCGGGTATAGTGGGATCAAAAACGGATGTTCCTAATAAAAATAAGGTAACTGTTAAAAAATATTTTAAGGGTATTAGAACAGGTCCAGCCCATTATAACCGTCAATCCGAAACAGAAAATATGTTATATTTTCCTTATGATATTAGATCTGTAAATTTCATATCTGATAATGAAGCAATAGTTTTCCAATACACAAAAGCTCTTTATCCCGACTCGAGTAGTTGGTACACTCCAATAAGATTAGTAAAAATTAATTTTGATACGGAACAAGTTGTCGAATTACTTGATAGTGATAAGAGTGCACCAAGTGCATCATGGACCTATCTTAGTAATTTAGGTTATGAAAATGATGAAGAATATTATGACGATAACAACTTAGATGGCCAAGGTGGTCTTCATGTTGATAGTGATAATAATATATACATATGTGACGGAGGTCATTACAATAATTCAGGTAACGCATCAGGTAGATTATATAAGTTAACTACAAATAGTGATTTAACAGCTATAACAGGAGCGTCTATTCATTATGAAGTTCCTAATATTGCAACTTTTAGGCAAAAATTAATATCACGATTCAGTAGTAGAGATGTCTTTATATGCTCAGGTGGTGCTGCAAGTGGTTATACTACAGGTTACATATTTAATGTTAAACAAAAATCAATTGATTATCTTGTTAATCCATCCGGGAATAGCAATTATTCTGGTGACGCTGTTAATACAGGTGTTTCTAAACATAGAAAATCAGCTGATTCATGGGCTCACAGTGATGGTTTAAAGAGAGGTGTAATTAGTCCTTTTGGTGATTTCATATTTATGGATGATTATAGTTACTTTACTGCTATTTGGCAATTTATGGAAGCCGAATCAATTACATATAAATCTAACAGATTAGAACTGAAAACAAGGACAGATTACACATCTAATGGTAATACTATCCAGGGAACTGATGTAACTCCGCTATCAATAGAACCAGGTGTAGGTTCAAAGGTAGCTAAATCAATGAATTTAGAAGCAACTGATATTACGTTATCAGGTAATGTAAATATTACGGGTAATTTGACACAGTCTAATTCCGCTGTAACATTGCCTGTAAGTGATGCAACAAATGTTAATACTTATGTTCATCCTGGTGCTGTTCCAGGAACAATGGTATTTAATACAGTGTACAATAGAGTTTATGTATGGACTGGAACAAGTTGGGTTGCCTTAAATTAATTAATAATAACTACATAAATAATTTTACATATCTGTAAACATAAATAAGATATATCAGAATATATTTTATGAATGTTATATTAGAGTATTAATAGTAATTATTAAAATACTTACTTATAGATTACTCAAAAAATTTAATATAATGAATTTATCTTCATCGGAAAACTCAATATATAGTGATTACTTCGATGATGATATTGAAACAGTTAATAATATAAGACCAGATGATACTGAAATTAATGTAAATTTGAGTCAAAGTGACACCGAACAATCTGAATATGAAGATGAGAATGAATATGATGAATCAAAAAGTCCTGATGAAACCAGGGCGGTAACTAGACTTGAAAAAACTGCATCACGCAGTGTTTTAGAAAATTCATTAGAATCTTCAAGACTAGAGGAATGCATAATATGTCTAGATAAAGGAGATAAAAAACTTGTAAAAAATTTTCTATGCGATTGTGTTTTTTATTATCATCCTGAGTGTTATGCAGAATGGATTGTATCAAATAATTATGAGGATTCTAAAAAATGTATTGTATGTAAAAAACCATTTCAAATCAATCCAAATTTGTTTAATAAAAGTGAAATAACTTACATTTTATCTTTTGATAGAAAATCATTAAGCACCTACGAACTATGTTGTTCAGATCTACAACGTAATTTACTTATTAATTGCAAAAATTCTATTGCAATTATTGCAATTTTCTTAATAGGTACTCTTTTTTTTATTATATTAACAACACATTCATAATCTTTACTTAAAGACTAATTATTAATTTATAATTAACCAATAGGTTCAATTTATTTTCTATGTATATATTGTAATAATTAAAAAAAGTTATTACTAGACTTGTGAACAGCAAATTTTTAGTTATTATTGATTAATAACGCAAGTCGTACTATAAATCTATTTTAATTTAATCTTAACATAATAATCTTTATAAGTAGATAAAGATTTCAACTTTTAAAAATAAACAAGAAAAAAAAAGAATTATTTGATAATAATGTTTAGTATACAAACATTATGTTAACAACTGATAAGTTAATTAATAATATTTTTATGTATTAATTTTAAAGAGATGCGAACATTAAGCGCATAAAACCCAAACTATAATACAAAAAATAAATTATTAATTTTAAAATAATTCTAGATATAATGCAATCTAAATATATAAGATTTAATTGCAAATAACATAAAATTTAAAAATATAATTAAAATTATAAATAAAATTACTAATAAATAAAATTAATAAGTAAATAATAAAAAAATAAGGGGAACGATTAGATAAATAAAATTAATAAGCAAATAATAAAAATAGGGGGAACGATTAGATAAATAATAAATAAACAAAAATGATGATAACATAGATACTAAAATTTAATAAAATACGACACACAACGATTACGGCACGCAATGATTACGAAACGCATATACGTTTATAATATTTATAAATTTAAATATTATTCTGTATAAAATTTGTTAACGAAACTAACAATTAAGATTTTTATTTTTTATTTTTTTTAAATAAAAGTCTTTATATATATTAAATGGATTTAGTATTAGTACTAATTTTAGCATTACTATTAATTTTAATAACAGTATCAAGTTCTTGTGGCGTAAAAAATGAAAAGTATGTTGTAACAGGACATAATGAAAATGCAAATATGTTAGCTGAATTTAATAAAAAAGTTGAAAAATTTTCTAATTTAAGAGAACATTTTCAAGGTTCTGATGCCGAAGATTCAGTTGAAGATAAAATTACAGCAGCCCTAACAGGAGAAAAAAAAAGCCGTGCTGAGCAAAAAATGGATGAAAAACTTAAGTTAGCTGAAAAAAAACAAAAACTTGCTGAGCTACAAGCTGCAACAGCTGCTCTTGAAAAGGACAAAACTCAGGCTGAACAAGACACTAAAATGATGGAACAAGGTAATTCAGATTCAGTTCCTGAATTTTACAGAAATTACAAGTAAATTTTAATATAAATTTATAATAATGAATAATTTAGTAATCTTATTAATTATTATAATTGCACTTGCATCTTTATCAAATAATGTTAATGCAATACAAGAAAATACACATTTTTTATTTCCTAGATATAGGGATAGTTATTTATATAATAGAAATATGGAAAATTTTATTGAAAATACTGAAGATGACGAAGAAAAAAAAGAAGAAGAAAGTCAAACTATGAAAAATGTTAAAGGATATACGCGTGGATTACTAATTGCTGCAGGTGCACGAGAAAAAACATCGGAAGAAGTTAACTTAGAAAAAAAAATTAAGGAAGAAGAAAAAATATATAAAAGAGCTAAAGAAAAAGCTGAATATGCTAATGAAATAAGACAAAAAACTAATCAATCTGCAAAAAAAATATAATATATTATAGAGATATTCACTCATATAAGTAATGAATGAATTACAGATTATGTGTTTAATGTATGTTATAATAATTACGTTACTTATTGTTGGAGCTGTTAAAGAAATACGTGAAATAATATTTGATATTTTAGATTTATCAATAATAATTCCAATTAGAAAAATATATAAATTAGTGTTATTGTGTTTTGACCAAATAAAATCGTTTAATAATAATCAATTTGAAAATCCAATTGAAAATTATACAAGTAATAATTTAGAACTTAGAATAATTAATTGTCCATCTTATGATGAACTTTGATGAATAGATTTATATGACTCCTCTTTATATGAATCTAATACTCTTGCAGATGGTTCATTAACGTTACCGTTCCATTTTGGTAACCAATAGTATGGAATAATATTATCGTGTTTTGAAAAATATTTATCAAATATCTCTCGATAATATAATGCTTCTTTAATTTGAGGTGGATTATGAATATATTTTTTTTGTTTCTTTTGAAATTCTTCATCACTTATCCTTATATTAATGTGTTCTTGTAGTATTTCAAACCATGATTTTGATTTACACGATACTCCATCGGAAAAAGCTTCTTTTACGCGCCATAAAACATCGTTTGGTAATAAATCCCCATCAAATGCCTTGCGAAGCATATATTTTTCAATTCTACCATTAGGAATTTTAAGAGATGGATCAATACCCATGTAATAATTAATAAATTCCTTATCTAAAAATGGTACTCTGACTTCTAATCCATTGGAAGCAGTAGATTTATCAGAACGTAATACATCAAAATATTGCAAGTCACTGATCAATCGGACTGTTTCTTCTTTGAAACTTATTATGTCAGGAGCATTATGAAAATACATATAACTTCCAGATGCCTCATCACTACCTTCACCACTAAATAATACTGTAATATCTGTATTATTTTTAATATACTTAGAAAGAAGATACATTGGTGTACTTGCTCGTATTGTAGTAATATCATATGTTTCAATGCTTTTGATAACTTCTTCAACTGCTTGAATCATTACATTTTCAGTAACAATATATTCATAATGTCTTGTACCTAAATAGTCAGCAACTTTTCGTGCATATTTGATATCCTCTGAACCTTCAAATCCAATCGAAAATGTACTTAATTCACCCTTATTAAATCTTTTTGCTACCAGTGCTGTGATGAGACTGGAATCTAAACCACCTGATAAAAGACATCCAATGGGTCTATCAGAAATGAGGCGTTTTTCAATGGCTGCGTCCAATTTTTCTCTTATTTGTGTTAAAATTTCTGTTTTATTAAAATACTTATTGGGATATATATAGTGATAATATGTTTGATAATCTAAGAAATCTAATGTTTTTTCAGAAGTGTCATCGTTTATAACAACATATTTTCCCGGTGGAAAAGCTTCGATATGGCTGCAAATTTCAGTAAGACATTTACATTCACTTGCAATACTTAGTTGTTTATCCGGTGTTTCACCTATATATAAAGACCTTATTCCAATAGGATCTCTTCCAATATATATTTTATTTATATTACTATCAATAAGTATAAATGCAAAAACACCATCGAGAGAGTGTATTGTTTTTTTAATACCATATTTTTTATACATATGAAGAATTACTTCGCAATCACTGTTTGATTTTGTGTTAAATTTGTTTTCACTTATTAATTTCTTAAAATTATAAATTTCACCGTTACACATAAGTGTCAAATTAAAATCATCAGGATGAGTTAGTGGCTGATTTCCCAAATCAGATGTATCATTAATTTTAAGACGGTGAAACATCATAAAATTATTGTTAATTGTTCTAACTACAGTATTATCTGGCCCTCTCGGTCTACATTTGAGACCTTCGCGATGAATTGTTTCAAGTTTACTTTGTTCAATATTTGTGTTAGATAAATAAGCAAAAATTCCACACATTAATATATTAAATATGATTAAACTATATTTAAGTATAAACTATTATACTAATTATACAAGTTCAGTTTCAAGATATTCTTTAGAACAATAAGGACATTTGTAACTAATTTTTTCTGGACTATTAAAAAAAATCTTAATAGCTTCTTCAATACATTTTTTATGGTAAATATGTCCGCATTTTAACTTTACATATTCAGATTTATCACTGCTATCGTAACATATGCTACATTCATGTTTATCATCTTTATTAGGTTGTATTATACATGAATTATTACTGGTATAACCTTTATTTTTTAACATTTTAATGTATATCTTATCATTTGTAGTTAGTCTGTTAATAGAGTTTTTAATATTAAATCTTTTGTTCCTTATATTTTGTATAATATCACCAAATATATATGGATTACTTCCAAATAATTCAATGCATTTAATCCCTTTTCGGTTGATAACTAAACAATCGATATCAAGTATTGATTGTAAATCACTTTCAAAAAATTCTGGTTCGTAATCTACTATTGATCGAATATATATTATCTCCAAGTGGATCGGTGTATCACTTATTTCAATTTGATAATTAATTATTACACTATTTGTTAATTCAGAACCTTGATATATCTTAAAGGATTTAATATAATCAAATAAATCTCGCTCAATAATGTCTCTATACAAAAATTTAGCATAACAGTGTATTGTTTGATTTTTCCATGATTTTATTTCTTCAGAATCAATTAAAATTTTTCTAACAAAGGGACCATATATTTCAACATCATTCTTAAACAATTTTTTGAATAAATCGTTATTTGTAATACTATTAAAATTAATAAAACCAGAGTCCATAATAATGAGTAACATATATATAAGAAATTAAATTTCGCTATATTTAATAATTAAGGAACTTATTAAATTTATAAATTTATATCAATATAATATGTTATATTACGTGTTTATAGCGCCTTTTTTTTTAATATTAATGTATATAGTTTTATTTACAACATTTAGATTTATGGGTTATCGGAATATACCCTATGAGATGTTTTCTAGTAGCCCACTTTTTCATCGTGAAAAAAATATTTTTCTTACTGATACAGAACACCTAAAAGAATATCTAACTTCGATCCATCCCCAGATGTATAGCACTAAGGTGGATTTTAGAGGATTGCCTCCTACATATAATAATTTTTATAAACAATACACTGATTCTATTAAAGATGTAAACCCCGAATATACAGAAATGTTAGAAAATTATGTTAAAAAATGTAATAATTTATTGCTAAAATACCCAGTGTATGGAAGATATCCATGGGAATTTAAAATGTCTATCAATAATCTAGAAAAAAATATGCCATTTACTATTGATAAGTATATTATTTTACCAAGAAATGTATTAGAAAATTTACTACAAAGTTATAAACATGGTCATTATAAAACAGATTTTATAGACACATTAATACATGAAAAAACTCATGTTATTCAAAGATTTAATCAAAGCAGATTCGATACATTTTATAAAACATATTATAAACATATTTTAGTTAGAAAATTTAATGATGTCATTCCCGATGTACTTAATCGAAATCATATGACAAATCCAGATAGTAACAATTCTATTTGGTTATATAAGTTTAAAAATGAAACCTATATTCCATTATTAGTTTATTCTGATAATAAAATCAAATCAATTGCATTCAATATAGAAGATTATAATGATGTTATTGATCTAGATAAAATTAAATATGATTTCGGATATAGATATAATGTTTCATTTTACCATCCGAATGAGATTTTTGCATGTGAATTTGCTGGTTATGTAATATCTAATATGTCATCAGATATATGTAATCGATTTATTAATAGTTTATAAGTATTTAAAAAAAAAGTATTTATATTTATAATAAATGGAGTTAGCAAATGATTCAAAAAATAGTGATGACATTTATATAAGTTTTAATCAAACAGAAAAATATGCTTGTTTTGGGACTTCAATTGGGTTTTACATTTATTCACTTAATCCTTTTAAGAAAATTTTATCAAGAAAAATTGATTTAGGAATTTCAATAGTTAAGATGTTGTATGAATCAAATATAATTGTTTTTGTAGGCAGAAGTGATGGTGGCTTATATCCAAATAATAAACTTATTATCTGGGACGATTCTAAAAAAGCAGTATTAGGTGAAATATCATATTCTTCAAAAATTAACAATGTTAATTTAACTAAAGATTACATTGTTGTTTTACTAGAAAAAAAGATTTACATTTACAAATTTGAGAGTTTAGAGCTAATAAAAGATATTGAAATAACACACCATAATAATAATATAATTGCAATGGGTTTAGAAAACTCTGAATTATTAGTTTATCCTGGTGAAAAAATAGGTTCTATTAATATTACAAAATTAAATGAAGATTATTTACAGACAATTGATGCTCACAGTAGTAAAATAGAAAATATATATCTTAGTAATGATGGAAAATATGTAGTTACTGCTTCAAGTACAGGTACGTTAATTAGAATATTTTCAACAGATACTCTTGTTAAAATTAGTGAATTTAGGAGAGGAGCAGATGCGACACAGATAAAAGATTTACGACTTAATCATGATAATTCAATTTTACTTGTTTCTTCAATAAAAGGCACGGTTCATTTATATAATACAGGTGTTAATCCAGATCTTGAAGCACAAAATACTTCTTATGATAGCTATGGTATATCTTACGTTAAATGGGCTTTACCGCAATATTTTAGTGATAAATGGAGTTTTACACAGTTTTATTTGCCAGATATTTCATCGTGTTCAACATTTGATAGAAATACACATAAAATTTATACTTTTGGAAATGATGGGCAATTTTATGAGCTAGATTACGAAGATATTAATAATCCTACAGTTGAAAAAACTATAAAATATATATCTGACGAGAATGATCCATTTTCAGAGAGGTCAAGCACAATTCAATAAATTGCTGTTGTTTTGTGATATGATAGAATACCCATAAAAACATATTTTTTTTCAAAGTTCCTTAATATTTAGTAATTATCTAGTAAATATTAAGCTTAATTAGATGCTATGTTATAGAATTTAATATGATAATTTTTAAATAGTGTAATATATTAATATTTAAAAGTAATTTAGTATTATTAATAATATCTATGTTAAAAAAATTACATATATTTGAATTAAACAAATATAAAGTTAAAAAATATAAGCTTGACATACCAGAAAAGATAGAGAATATAAAGAATTTACATGAACATTATAAAGAAAAAACAGAACAATTATGCGATTATTTGATTTTTTATATTAATAACGGAAATATTTTAAAAGAAACAGTTAAATTAAGAGATATTAATACAGATATAATTCTTATTAACGTAATTGTATCAGTAAGATTTTCTAATTATAATGACTTAATTAACAACGCTACAACTGATATTAGAACTTTTTTAAATACTGTATTTGGCAACTCAAGAACAAATTCCTCAAACAATCCAATAACTAATAATACTTTGGAATCAACAACGCCTAATAGATTTTCAGTAACTGAAGAAGATGTATCTCAAAGTAATATACCGTTGACAAATATCTCTGCAACAATAACACCGGATACATCAACAACACCATTAAATGACTATGAGGAAAATAATATCAATGATAGTGAGAATAATATCAATGATAGTGAAAATAATATCAATGATAGAGAAAATAATATCAATGATAGAGAAAATAATATCAATGATAGTGAAAATAATATCAATGATAATCAAAATAATATCAATGATAATCAAAATAATATCAATGATAGTGAAAATAATGATGACGAAAATTTATCTAATAATGCTGATAGTAGTAATCATGAAATTGACAGCGATGATGAAATTGACAGCGATGATGAAATTGACAGCGATGATGAAACTGAAAGAATTGATGATAATGATAATGATGGAGAACAACTACCTGAAAATAGTACAAACATAATTGATAATACAGTAAATAATGAAAATAATAATAATTCAGTTAATGATAATCTATCAGAAGCAATTAGTATTATTAACAATTTATCTAATAATTCAATAAGTAATATATCTAATTTATTTGGTAATTCTACTCAACAGGTTCAAAGTTATAATAATGTATCTACATCTGAAATTAATAATCTCATTGAGAAATATAGAGATGAATATGATAGAATGATTTCAATGGGATTCACAGATGAAAAATTAGTATTGATATCACTAAATTTAGCTCAAGGTAATCTTGAAAATGCAATTAACTTGTATCTTGCAGATTATCAAGTTTAAGTTTTGATATTTCAAGGCTTACATCTTTCTTAGAAATAATTTTTTTTGCAGTCTCTCTGTCTAAAAATAATTTAATTAATTTTATAAATGCTGTAAATGATGCATTAATATTGTAGAATATACATTTATGTAAAATATTAGGAAATTCATTGCACATAACGTTAATTATGCTTTTAATTTTTTTCATAGAAATATTTTTAGGATTTATATCTGTATAGTTAACTAATATAATTAGTCCATCTGATTTAAGAGAATTATTATTAATCACATCATTTACTTGTGTTTTAAATAAATTTTGTAAATTTTCAGTGCTATACAGTTTATAATTGATTTTACAATTCACTGACACTACAAATTTTTTATTTATATCAAAATTTTCTACGTGAATAACCTTAATATTATCCATTTTAATATTAACATTATATTTTTTTTTTAATAAAAACACATAATAGTATTAATATACTGCATTAGATGAATATTCACTTTGTGACAATTTATCACTTCCATTAGAAACATTAGATAGTAACATACATTTTTCAAGTGTATTTTTACTTGAATTAAAAGGTTTATTTCTCTTAAGTCGTAGATTACTGGATTTATCATTTAATTTATCTTTTTCTATGAAATATTTTTTGTCCGATACAGATGAGTATCCATTATCAACATTAGTTAATTCTTGAACAGGTATAATTGATACCATTGGTGGTACTACCAATTTATATGTATTATTATAATTTGTATTATTTACTCTAAATTCATTGATAGATAAATGACCTCCAAAAATTTTTAATGTTTGTCTGGGTGGAGCAATCTTTATCTTAATGTTATTGTTACTATAAATAACTTTT